>OGXP01001427.1_pt1 | contig 20130 bp, 15 predicted proteins | sample 1576351 | NCBI WGS metagenome assembly OGXP01 (sample SAMEA3541517, study PRJEB24748) | human gut metagenome | biome: human gut; feature: human-associated habitat; material: faeces | place: China | collected 2012
TTTAGCATACATTCTACTTTCTATATCACTGCAATCTGAATATTCTCTGTTCCAGAAACACCCCTCATAATGCACTATTCTTGTATTATCTCTATCATGAAAATACCTTGTCATATTTAAAATTACTTCCCCTGCATAAGATTCATTTCCACAAGACCAGATTAAAACTGATGGATGATTTTTATCTCTTTCAAGCATTGATTCCGCTCTGTCAAGGACCGCTCCCTGCCATTCAGGAAGATTCCCTGGTATATTCCACGACGGCTCACATTTTCCCATTTTCATCCAAGAACCATGGGTTTCAAGATTTGTTTCGTCTATTAAATAAATTCCATATTCATCACACAATTTATACCACAAAGAATTATTTGGATAGTGAGATGTTCTCACTGCATTTATATTATGCTGTTTCATAAATTTTATATCCCATAACATATCTTCTTTGCTGATTGCTCTTCCTGTTTTATGATTAAATTCATGACGGTTGACACCTTTGAAAACTATTCTTTTTCCATTTAATTTCATCACTCCATCTTTAAGTTCAAATTTTCTTATCCCCACTTTTTGAGGAACAGCTTCAACTACCTCATCATTTTCATTACGAACTACAAAACAGAAATTGTACAGTTCAGGATTTTCTGCACTCCATAAACTTACATTCTCCAAAGCAAAATTTACACTAAATTTTTCATTTATCTTGTACTTTGTAAGATTAAATACCTCTTTTCCTTCAGGGTTTTTCACACAGATATCAAGAGTTCCTCTGATTTTTCCAATAACTTTCATATCTATCTCAACATTTGCTTTCGTAAAATCATCTGACAAATAAGTTTTCACAAAAATATCATTTATATGTGTCTCTGGAACTGCATACAGATATACTTCTCTAAATATTCCCGAAAATCTCCAAAAATCTTGATCCTCCAGCCAAATTGCACTGCTTCTTTTATACACTTCCACTGCAACTCTGTTTTTTCCCTCTTGCAGCAAATCTGTAATCTCAAATTCTGATGGTGTAAAAGAATCCTCTGAATATCCTACAAATTCTCCATTTACCCACACATAAAAAGCTGTTTCCACTCCTTGAAAAGAAATAAAAGTTTTTTTGCCTTTCAATTTTTCATCAACTTTAAACTCTTTTATATAACTTCCCACAGGATTATATTTTTTTGAAATATAAGGAGGTCTTAAATGCTCTCTTCCGTCCCAAGGATATAAAGTATTTATATACTGCATTCTATCAAATCCTTGCATTTGAATATGCCCTGGAACATTTATATCTGTAAACTCAGAACAATCAAAGTCTTTCTCATAAAATTCTTTTATTCTGTTTTCAGGATTTTCTACATAAGAAAATTTCCATACCCCATTTAAACTTTGTTTCAATTTAAGCTCTGTTAATTTTTCAGCCTCATTCAATGTTTCAAAATACAGATGGTCTGAATGTGCATCGATACGGTTTACTCTGAATATTTCAGGATTTTCCAGCCATTCAATTTTTGGAATTATTTTATTCATTTTTTCCTCCTTATGCTTTATTTTTTATCTATTTTTATTATTTTTTATCACTTTTATTTTTATTTTTTGATTATAAATAATTATTTATATTTTATCAAGTATTTTTTATATTTTTTTACCATCTTATGTAAACTTTTATTATGTTTTTTTCAATAAAAAATAATAAAAAATATTTAAAATTTTTTCGTTTTTTTATTAATATTTTTTACCAAAATTTCATCTTATTTTATTTAAATCATCTGTGTGATATAATAAAGTAAAAAATACAAAAATCATAAACTAAAGCAGGAGGAAATAAAATGAAAGTATTATTTGTAAATTATCCTAAATGTTCTACATGCCAGAAAGCTAAAAAATGGCTTGAAGAAAATAATATAGAGTTTGACTCAAGACATATTGTTGAAAGTAATCCTAAAAAAGAAGAATTAAAAAAATGGCTTTCAATGAGCGGAGAACCTGTAAAGAAATTTTTTAATACAAGTGGAATTTTATATCGTGAAATGAATTTAAAAGAAAAAGTTGCATCTGAAAGTGAAGATAATCTTCTTACACTTTTAGCAACAAACGGAATGCTTGTAAAAAGACCTCTTCTTGTAACAGATGATACAGTCCTTATCGGTTTTAAAGTTGAAAAATGGGCTGAGTATTTTGGAAAATAATACAAAAATGAAAATGCTGATAAGAAAGTAATTTTATTATACATTACAATCTTTTCAGCATTTTTTCATCATCTGTTTAATAAAAAATTAAATATTTATTTTCTTTAACAATTCTATTATTTCTTTTTCTGTCGGCATAGAGCAAAGAGCACCTTTTCTGGTAGTAACAATCGATGCTGCTGCATTGGCAAATGAAAGCATTTCTTTTATTTTTTCTTCTGATAAATCTTCTAAAAAATTTTTTAATATATAATACAGTACACACCCACAAAAAGTGTCCCCAGCTCCTGTAGTATCAATTATTTTTTTATTTATAAAAGGCTTGGAATAAATTTTTTTATTTTTATAATAAGCTATGCTTCCATCTTTACCTAAAGTCACACATATCAATTTTACTCCTGAACGTTTTTTTATTATTTCAACTCCTTTATCATAATCAGATGTTTCTGTCAGCCACTCTATCTCATTATCTGCAATTTTCAAAATATCACATTTTTCTATCCCATACCATATTTCTGTTTTAGCCTGCTCTATATCATCCCATAAAGGAGGTCTTAAATTCGGATCAAAAGATATTAATTTTCCCATATTTTTAGCATATTCTACAGCATATTTAGTTGCAGAATATACAGGTTCATTTGTCAAAGACAACGAACCAAAATGAAATATTTTACAATTATCTATTAATTTTAAATCCACTTCTTCTTTGGTAAGCATTATATCTGCACCTGGCTTTCTATAAAAAGAAAAATCTCTGTCTCCGCTTTTTAATTTATGCACAAAAGCCAAGGTTGTTGGAATTTGAAAATCTCTTTTCAATCCCAGTGTACTAATTCCTTGTTTTTTTAAAGTTTTTTCTAATAAGTTTCCAAATTCATCTGCACCAACTTTGCCTAAAAAAGCTGTATTAATTCCTAAATTAGATAAAATTGACAGCACATTACAGGGAGCTCCTCCAGGATTGGCTTCATACAAAACGTTTCCTTGTTCACTTTTTCCAGCTTGAATAAAATCAATCAGCAGCTCTCCCAAAGAAATCACATCATACATTTTTTACTCCTTTTCTTAATTTTATATCAATTATTAATTTTGCATACTCATCTTTACTTAAATGATAAAACATTAAAGTTGCTCCTGTTACAATCCAAAGTATTCCCGGAACAGTTGAGAAACAATGTTTTATTACAGTAATCACTTCAGAATTTTGAATTTGATTGGCTACATATCCTGCCTTTCCCAATACTATAGCCAGCAAAGAAGTTCCTAGTGCCATTCCTATTTTATTTCCCAACGAAATAAAAGCATATTGAAATCCATCATTCCTTAATCCTGTTTTCCATTCTCCATATTCTACACAATCTGGAATTATTGCATAAATAGCTGTATTAAATCCTGAAAAGAAAAACTGAGTCAAACAAGACACCAAATAAAATAAGACAGGAGTGGTAACAGCAGAAAAGAAATATAAAACAAACATTGTTATACCTGTAAAAAAAGCAAATATTGCTGCTGCTTTTCCTTTATTTCTCGTCCAGTTAAAAACCATCGGAAAACAAACTGCTCCTAATATAGATGGAATTATTATAAATAAGGAATAAGTAGCAAATAAAGTTTTATTTCCTTCCACATACGTAAAATAATAAAGCATATTAGCATTTCTTCCATACAATGTTATTCCAAATAATAACTGGCTTATTACAGCAATTAAATAAGGTTTATTGGAAGTTACTGCTTTTAACTGTTCTTTTAAAGATAATTTCTGCTGTTTTGGTATTTCTATTACTTCTTTAGTTTTAAAAAAGCAGAAAAGATGGCAGCAAGTAAAAATAATTCCATAAAGTATAGCCACTAAAAAATATCCTTGTTTTTCATCTCCATTTCCTAATTTTACTATCAAAGGAACTGTTACAATATTTATAATTCCTATAGCTATCATTGCACTAACTGACCTAAAGGTATTTATTTGTGCTCTTTCTATCATATTTTGAGTCATAGCACCACAAAGAGTACCGTATGGAATATTTACACAAGTATATCCTAAAACTAAAATACAATAAGTCACTGTTATGTAAATAAGTTTGGCATTTTCATGCCAAGTGGGATGAGCTGAAAAGGTCAAAACCAGTACAACCGCTGTAAGAGGGGCGGCTATTAACAGCCATGGTCTGTATCGTCCCCATCTCGTTCTCGTTTTATCACTTAAACTTCCTATAATTGGATCATTTATCGCATCCCAAAACCTAGAAAAAAACATCAGTCCTGCTACAATACTCATATTTATTTCAAAAATATCTGTATAAAAAATCATAAGAAAATTTCCTACAAACATCCAACTAAAATTACATCCTACATCTCCCATTCCATATGCTATTTTACTTATCAACGAAATTTTTATATCTGTATTCATATTCTCCATCTATTTGCCCCTCCTCCCCTATTTTAATTTTTTTATATTTTTATAACAGCTTTCACTATATCTGCTTTATTATTTACACTATAATCCATAGCTTTTTGTACTTCGTCCAGTTTAAAAATATCTGTAACTATTCCTTTCAAATTAACTTTTCCTGAAGCTACTGCTTCTATTGCTAATGGATAGATATGACGATAACGGAAAACTGTTTTGAAAGTTAATTCTTTATCTAAAACCAAACTCATGGGAAGTGTCATCTCTCCTGTTTTGCTGTAACCCACTAAAACTATATTTGTTCCTTTTTTAGCCATATGAATTGCCTGAATTGTTGTCATTTCTGTTCCTGCTGTTTCTATTACCAAATCACAGCCTTTTCCGTCAGTAAGTCCCATTACTTCTGCCACTGCATCTTTTTCTCTTCCGTTGATTACTCCATCAGCTCCCAATTCTAATGCTTTTTCCAAACGTTTCTCCATTATATCTACAACATATACTTTTGAAACTCCCATAGCCTTTAATGCCATCATAGATACCAAACCAATGCACCCAGCTCCCATCACTACTGCTGTTTGTCCTATTTTGGCTTCACCTTGTATTGCCGCATGGAATCCAACTGCCAAAGGTTCAATTAAAGCTCCCTCTAATGTGCTTACATTTTCAGGAAGTTTAAAACACAAATCTGCTTCATGTGCCACATATTCTTGAAACACACCATCTACAGGCGGAGTAGCAAAAAAAACTACATCTGGACATAAATTATATTTTCCTGATTTACAAAATTCACAATGTCCACAAGTTTTTCCTGGCTCTAGTGCAACTTTATCTCCAACTTTCAAATTTTTAACTGATTTTCCTACTTCAACAACTATTCCTCCTGGCTCATGTCCTAAAACAAATGGTGGTTTTACAACATAATTTCCTATAGCTCCTGTTTCATAGTAATGTAAATCACTTCCACAAATTCCAACATATTCCAATTTTACCAATACTTCATTATCCTTTACTTTTGGAATTTGACGTTCTTCAAATCCCATTTTTCCTATTCCTAACATCACTGCTGTTTTCATTTTATTTTCCATTTTTCTCTCCTTTTTTAATTACTTAATTAAATACTTTTATTATGTATCTATGTTATATCTCTTTTTTACATTTTTGTCAATATTTATTTTTATATGTTTTCTAATTATTCTTAATGTATAAAAAAAGACCGTCTTTTTGACAGTCTTAAATGATAGTTATATTTCTATAATAAACGATTCTACTATGCTCAAAGCCGCACCTAAAGCAGATGATTCCATTTTATAATTTGAAGCACTTATAAAACAGCTGTTTTCAAAAATATCTTCATCTAATATTTTTTCCCAAATATCAGAAATATATTTTTCTATATATCCTCCAACATAACCCCCTATTACTATTTTACAATCCAGCAACATATGAATATTTTTTAAAGCTATAACTAAATATTTTATATATTCTTCCCATATTTTTAATGCTTTTTTATCATTATTTTTCAATTTCAAAAAAAACGTTTCTAATTTTCCGCTGCTTTCTAATTTCTTAGCAGAACAATACACATCTAAACAGCCTTTTTTACCGCAATAACATTTATCTCCATTAAGATTTATAGTCATATGTCCAACTTCTCCACATCTGTAATTTTCTCCTAATATCAAATCTTTTTGGCTGAATATTGCTCCACCAACAGTATTACTTAAAGATAAATAAAAAAATCTCTCATTTTTTCTATTGTTTATTCCCTCTGCATAAGCACCGGCATTAGCATCATTCATAAAAATACAGGGATATGAAAAATAATTTTTTATTTCTTTTAATGATATATTTTTTAAATTTAAAACATGTGATTCCGTTATAGTTTCATTTTTTAAATTAACTATTCCTGGCAAAGAAATTCCAATTCCCAATATTTTTTCTCTCTCTATACTATACTTAGAGAAGATATTTTCTATTATATTATTTACTCTTAAATAATATTTTTCATTATTTTCAAAAATCAACGGCAGCCTTTCATACGATATAATTTCCTTGGCTAAATTTAATAAAACTATTCCCAAATGATTCCTAGTTATATCAATCCCTACTGCAAATTTTAAATCCTTTACTATCGCCAACCCTTTTGCTCTTCTTCCCCCCGTTGAATTCAAGTCCCCTTTTTCTTCTATTAATCCTTTTTCTAAAAGTTCTTTTGTATTTTGTGTTACTGTCGGCAGGCTCATTTTTAGTTCGTATGCTATATCTGGATTAGATGTAATTTCTTTAGTTGAAATATATCTGAATATTCTATTTCGATTATTTTTTTTAATCTCCATATTAGTTAATTGTCTCATCAATATTTTTTCTCCTAAAATTTTTTTATTTTTATTTTATAATTAATTTTATCATCTTTTATCTTATAAGGCAATTATACAGCATAGAAAAAAGGTTACTGCTTAAGCAGTAACCTCTCATTTAATTTCTTTTATTTATGATATACTTCGTGGTCTAACATATTTTCTGTTTTTGCAACATAAATACTTGCAGCACTGTCTCCAATTACGTTTAAAGAAGTAACAAGCATTTCAATAGGTCTGTTGATTGCAAGTATTAAAGAATATGCAAGAATTGCTGAATCATTTGTATATCCAAGCCCTGAAAGAATTGTAAATAATACTATTGCTCCAGCTCCTGGTGCTGCCGGTGTTCCAACTGATGCCACAAGAGCAAGGACACCTATAATAAATATATTTGCAAGTCCTATCTCATATCCAGCTGTTGTTGCAACGAACACTGCTGCTATAACCTGCATTATTGCTGTACCGTTCATATTTGTTGTCATTCCAAGAGGAAGAACAAAAGAAGCAATATCATCGTGAACTCCAAGTTCTTCAACTGTTGTCTTTTTATTTAACGGAAGTGTTGCTGCACTTGATGAAGTTGAGAAACCAAAAAGTGCTACTTTTGCTGCTTTTCTCACAAATGGAAATGGATCTAAACGAGTTGAAGCAACTATTAAGAAAGAATATCCAAATGTTAAGAATACTAAAAGAGTTATAGTTGTAACTCCCATATAAACAAGAGCCGGTTTTAAATGCTCTATTCCATAAGATGCAAAAGTTCTTGTAAGAAGAACAAAGATTGCAACAGGACCGAATTTATTAATTACAAATGTTAAGAATGTTATTACAATATCATTTATTTCTTGTAAAACAGGTTTTAAATATTTTATTTTATCTCCAAGGAAGTTGATGCAAAGTCCTGTTGAAACTGCTAAAAATACTGTTGCCAAAACTCCTCCGTTATTTGAAAATGCTGCAAATATATTATTTGGCACAACACTTACCAAAACTAACAGTGGGTTGCTTCCTGATTTTCCTGACACAACATTTACAGAAGATTGAATATCTATATTAAAAGCCCCTGATGCTTTTACTGCCATTCCAACTATTCCTGCAAGGATAAGAGCAATTACAGATGACACAAAGAAAAATCCTAAAGTCTTATAAGAGATACGTCCAAGTTTTTTAGAGTCGCTTATATGACACATTGCAAGAGTTATTGATGTAAATACCATCGGAATAATTATAAGCTGAAGTGAATTTATGAAAAGCTGTCCAATTATATAGAAAATACCAACTGCTTTTTCAGCACCTTTTGCTGTAATATCTTGGAATAAAAATTTATTTATCATTTTCCAAGTTTCACTTTGAGCTCCCACATTTTCTCTCAAAAGTATACATAAAAATCCTGCTGCAATCCCCGCCACAAGTGCAATTGTCATTTTTATTGCAAGTGTGTTTTTACCTTTTACCATTTCTACCTCCATTAATATAAAAAAAAGCCCTACTTATCAGAAAGATAAATAGGGATAAATAAATTTTTGTCATTTCCTTATTGACTTTCTGACAATGCCAAAATTTTTTCCTTTAATGATTATAGGAAATCCTGCAGAATATGTCAAAGGTTTTTTTATTTATTTTGTATTCTTTTTTATAAATTTCTCTCTTCTTTTAACTTTTTCTCATAATCTTTTAAAGAATTAAAAGCATATTTACGAAGTGGAATTATTGCAAAAATATTTACTATAGCCATAAGACCAAGACCTAAATCTGCAAGAGCCCACACTAAAAATGCTTGTTTCATTCCACCATAAAAAAGCATACAGCAGGCAAATATTTTAAATGCTGTCTGAAGCCAGTCCTTGTCAGCTATAAAAATTAAATTTGGTTTTGCATAATAAGTAATTCCAAGTGCTGTACTAAAAGCAAAAAGGAAAAGCACACAAGCTATAAATATAACTCCCCAATCACCTACGTGATATCTAAATGCTTCTTGAAGAAGTTTCATTCCCCCCAGACCTTCAATCACACTTTCTTTTGTTACAAGAACAACCAAAGCTGTTGCTGTACATATTACAAGAGTATCAACATAAACTCCTAATGCCTGAATAAGTCCCTGTTTTGCAGGGTGATCTACTTCTGCCGCTGCCGCTGCACTTGGAGCTGAGCCCGTTCCTGCCTCATTTGAAAACAGTCCTCTTTTTACTCCTTCCATAACAACCGCACCAAAACTTCCGCCTATTGCCTGTCTTATTCCAAAAGCTTCTTCAAAAATTCTTTTAAATACATCTGGAATCACTGTAATATTTTTTACAAGAATAAATGCTACAAGAATAAGATATGCAAATGCCATAAAAGGCACCATTTTTTCTAAAACTTTTACTATTTTATCTTTTCTTCCAAAAATTACTATCGCAGCAAAAAAAGCTAAGATACCTGACATAATTTTTACATCTATTCCAAAAGCTACATGAAAAGATTCTGTCACAGAATTTGATATAACTTGAAGAACTCCTCCCCAACATATCATTGCAAAGAAAACAAAAATTATACCAAGCCATCTCATATTAATATTCCATTTTGAACCAAGACCTTTTTGAATATAGTATGCTGCTCCTCCTACATAATCTCCTCTTTTATCTTTTTCTCTGAAAAGAATTGCAAGAGTGGCCTCAACAAATCCTGTTGCCGCTCCAAAAACTGCAACTATCCACATCCAAAATACTGAACCTGCTCCCCCTACTGAAAGAGCTGCAACAACCCCTACTAAATTTCCTGCTCCGACCCTCGTTGCAGTAGATACACAAAAAGCCTGAAAAGAGCTTATCCCTCTTTCACTGTCCTTATTATTTTTTATAAGAAGCCCTGCCATGTCTTTTAAAAGCCTTATCTGCATAAATTTCATGCTCAAAGTAAAAAATATTCCTGCTCCTACTAAAAGAACAACTATTATGCTCTTTCCCCAAATAATACTGTTAATGTAATCCACCATACTGCTGAAAAAATTCATTTCTCTCCTCCTATACTACTTTCCTACTAAAAACAAAACTATTTTTATCATACTCGGATTTATAAATTTTTTCAACATTTTTTTCAGTTGTTTTTTACAATATGAATTTCGCCTACATTAAAAAGTTTTTTTTCTCCAGATATTTTGACTTCCAGCTGCCCGCTTCTATGAATGTTTAACCCCTTCCCTTTCTCTTTTTTCCCGCTGCCATATTCTATACATAAATCTTTTCCAAAGAGATAATTTTTCTGATTAAGCTCAAAAAGAATTTTATCCCAGTTTCCATTGAAATAAAAAGCTAAATCTTTTTTAAAATTTTCTATAACTGAAATAATTATTTCTTCAATTTTATACTCCTTAAAAGTTATTTTACCCATTGAAATTGCTATTTTTTCAGCTTCACCTTTTATTTCATTATTAAGATTTATTCCTATTCCTATAATGAAATAATCTTCTGATTTTTCCACCAAAATTCCACTTATTTTTTTGTCAAAAATATAGATGTCATTAGTCCATTTAAACATAAAATTAAGTTCAGATTCTATATCTTCAAAAGTCTTTAAAAGAGAATATCCGATTACGAGAGGAAGCTTCATATATTCTTCAAAAGCTATATTTTTATCTTCTTTCAATAGAAAACTAAAATATGCTCCTCCTTTTTCAGAAGACCATTTATTTCCTCTTCTCCCTCTTCCCATAATTTGTGTTTCTGCTATTGCTGTATCATACTCTTCTTTTTCTTTCATTTCTTTTAAAAATTTATTTGTGGAATCTATTTCTTTAAACTTAAAAATCCTCATTCAATTACTCCCTATTCACAAACTCCCAGCAGTTTTTTATAAATTTCCACTGCCCTATATGACCTTTTTCTTCTGCTCCCATTTGAAAATGAAGCATTGCTATTCCTAAATCTATTTTTTCAAAACCTGTTTTCTTCCCATTTCCTTTTATATAAACACTGCCATCTTTATATCCAAAAATCCATGGCTGGCTGTTAAGAGCTGAGGGAGCTTTTCTCACACATTCAAGACCATTTAAAATCCAAGCTTTATCTTCATCTTTTACTTTCTGAATACTTGTAAAAATCTCTCCTGCACTTTTTCTGTTTTTCCCAAAAAATCCTATCACTTTTTCAAAATTCGTTTTTTCTTCACTTTCAAGATTTCCAAGTGCAATAACACAATAAAGTTTATCACAGTATTCTGTTTTTATATCCTTAGCCACTGCTTTTTTATCGAAAGTTCCTCCTACCCAGCAAGTTCCAAATCCCATCTGTGTAAGTTTAAGAACTAAATATTCTCCATAATATCCAATTTTTTCCTCTATAAGTTCATCTCTTGAATCCCCTATAAGAGCAGTGTAAGAAGAACAGCCTTTTATAATTCCATAAGATGCTGTAAGTCCGTCGAAAACTTCATTGCCGTAATTTATACAGCATTCAAATTCAAGCCCGCTGTCATCATTTATTTTTTCGATTATTTTTAAAATTTCAACTTCTTCCTGAACTGTAATTGGTTTTTCAGAATATCTTCTTCTTGAACATCTTTTGTTTATCTCTTCTGTAAGTACTTCATCTATTCTTATCACAAAAAGCACCTCCCTGCATATCATATTTCTATTTTAAAATATCATTCAGATTTTAACAAGTTTTTTATATAAAACAAACAGAGTTATTGATTGATTTTTATACTCTTCATATATTTTATATATTTAACATAATTTTTCATTTGTGCTATCATACTTCACAAGATAAAATTTATTTCTAGTTTTTTTCAAAAATATATTATTTAAAGAAAAGAGGAGGTGATAAAATATGTTAATAGACGTACTTAAAGGAAAAATACACAGAGCTACAGTAACACAGGCTGCCCTTGATTATGTTGGAAGCATTACTGTAGACGAAGCTCTTTTAGAAGCAGCTGGAATACTTGAATATCAAAAAGTCCAAATCGTTGATGTAAATAACGGAAACAGGTTTGAAACATACACTATCTGTGGAGAAAGAAACAGCGGAGTAATATGTCTTAACGGTGCAGCAGCAAGATGTGTAAGCACTGGAGATAAAGTTATAATAATGGCATATGGAAGCTGTGATCCTGAAGAAATGAAAATTCACAGACCTTCTGTTGTTTTCGTTGATGATGAAAACAAAATTGTCCGTGTAACAAATTATGAAAAGCATGGTCTTTTAAAAGATATGTAAAAATTTTTAAACAGGAAAATAAATTTTATCTAAAAAATAAAAATTAGGAGAAAAAATGGAAATTATCACAAAAATTCCTGAGCTTAGAGAAAAAATTAAGCAATGGAAAAGAGAAGGAAAAAGTGTAGGTCTAGTTCCTACTATGGGATTTCTTCACGAAGGACATGCCAGTCTTTTAAGAAAATGCCGTGAAGAAAATGACATCGCAGTTACTTCAAATTTTGTTAATCCAATCCAATTTGGACCAAACGAAGATTTGGAAGCATATCCGAGAGATTTTGAAAAAGATTGCGAACTTTGCCGTGAAATCGGTATGGATATTGTATTCCACCCTGAGCCTGAAGAAATGTATAATGACTTACATGCTTTTGTAAACATTGATACTCTTTCTGATACTCTTTGTGGAAAATCTCGTCCTATTCATTTTAAAGGTGTATGTACAGTAGTCACAAAATTATTTAATATTGTTGCTCCTGACCGTGCCTACTTTGGTGAAAAAGATGCCCAGCAGCTTGCTATAATCAGAAAAATGGTAAAAGATTTAAGTTTTGATATAGAAATTGTTGGCTGTCCTATAGTAAGAGAAGAAGACGGACTTGCAAAATCTTCAAGAAACACATATTTAAATTCAGAAGAACGTAAGGCTGCCCTTTGCCTTTCAAAATCTATAAAAAAAGGAAAAGAAATTATTTCTGCTGGAAAAAAAGCAGAGGATGTTTTAAAAGAGATGACTGCTGTTATAGAACAAGAGCCGCTTGCAAAAATAGACTATGTTTCAATAGTTGGACTTTACGATATGCAGCCTGTTGAAGTTATCGATAGAGATGTTCTTGCAGCTATGGCTGTATATATTGGAAAAACTCGTCTTATAGACAATTTTTCTTATAAGGTATAGTTTTCTATGAACTTTTTAAAAAATATAAATGCCTTTATTTTAAAATACATAAGTTTTATTATAATTGCATTTTCTATAACAGCTTTTTTTATTCCTGACAATTTTTCATGGATGACAAAACATACAGCTTTCTTTTTAGGAGCAGCTATGTTTGGAATGGGAATGACTATAAAAGCAGAAGACTTCAAAAATATTTTATTTCAGCCAAAATATGTTGCAATAGGATGTATCATTCAATATACAGTAATGCCTTTATCAGCTTGGATAATTGCACGTATATTTAATTTAAATTCTGACCTTGCACTTGGTGTTATTCTTGTCGGGTGCTGTCCAGGAGGAACAGCCAGCAATGTTATAACATATATTGCAGATGGAGATGTTCCTTTATCTGTGGGAATGACTATTGTTTCCACTCTCCTTGCACCATTTCTTACTCCGGCACTTGTATATCTTTTAGCTGGAAAATGGGTTGAAGTATCTTTATTTTTAATGTTCAAATCTATAGTAAATGTTATACTTATTCCTATACTGGCAGGACTTATTCTTCGTCAGTTATTAAAACATCATATTGAAAAAATCCTGTATATTATGCCTTTAACATCTGCTGTATCTATTATTCTTATAATTTCTGGAATAATAGGAGCAAATGCTGATAAAATAGCTGCCTGTGGATTATTGGTTCTTGCTGTTGTCATGCTTCACAACTTTACCGGAATTGCGGGAGGTCTGATTGCAGCAAAAATTTTTAACCTTGAATACAAAAAAGCAACTGCTGTTGCCATAGAAGTTGGTATGCAGAACAGCGGGCTTGCTGTATCACTTGCAGTTACAAATTTCGCCTTAAATCCTTTGGCTACACTGCCCGGAGCTGTTTTCAGTGTCTGGCACAATATATCTGGATCAATATTTGCAGGAATACGTAAAAGAAACTCTCAAATTTAAAACATGATCATTGACAAAAGTATATCAGCAGTATTTTATGTACTGCTGATATATGTGACCGATTTATCACTCTTCATTCTTTTCATATAAAAAAGAGCAAAAATATAAATTTTCACTCTTTTTATTTTCAACTATTTTATTTTTTCCGATTAACTTTTACTTTTAATTCATATATCTCAGCCACATATAAATTGTTGAAGCTATAAGTGTCTGAACAGATATTAAAGCACCGAATTTTAAAAATTTGATAAAATCTATTTTACACCCTACTTTGCCAGCTGCCCCAACTGCAACTACGTTTGTTGCTGAAGCAAGCATTGAAATATTTCCTCCAAGACATGATCCAAATGACAATGCCCACCAGAAAGCTTGGGTATTTCCTATTTTATCAAAAGAAGGAATCATTACTTCCACAATTTTTGAAACTGTTGCCGCATTTGCAACATTTCCTATTACAGATGTAAAAGCTGCTGAAAGCCATGTTATTGCCACAAGAGCCATGTTAAAGTTTCCTGCTGTAATTTCAATAAGTTTTCCTCCAATTATATCTATAACATGAAGATTTTCTATCCCTCTTATCATCATGAAAAGTCCTATGAAGAAAAACATAGTATCCCATTCAACATTATTTAACACTTCTTTTGGTTCTCTTTTTGCAAGAACAACTAAAATTACTGCTCCTGAAAGTGCAATTATTGCAAGACCTTTATTTATAAAATTATTTAAAATAAATCCTGCAAGAACAAGAGAAAATATTATTGCCGCTTCTTTTAAAAGCTTTACATCTTTAAGTGAACGACTTGAATCAAGTTCCATTATTCTTGCTTTCAATTCTCTTGAAACGTGCATATCTTTTCCATAAATAAAATATACATTCAATATCAATATTACCATTGATATAACTGCCATAGGTGATGTATTCATCAAAAATTCATTAAATCCAAGATGCCCTTCAGAACCTATAATAAGCTGAGTCGGATCACCTATAAGAGTTGCCACTCCTCCTATGTTGGCTGACATTACTTCACTTATAATAAATGGAAACGGATCAAGTCTAAGCTGGTTGGCAAGAAGTATTGAAACTGGTGCCATCAGAAGAATTGTTGTCACGTTATCCAAAAATGCAGAACAAAGAGCTGTTACTACAGAAAGAAGAATTATAAGTCTAAAAGGTTCTCCTTTTACAAGCTGTGCAACCTTAATTGCAAACCATTGGAAAACTCCTGTTTCAGAAATAATATGAACTATTATCATCATTCCTACAAGAAGAAATATAATTTCTAATCTTTCATAAACGGCTTCTAAAGCATTTTCCTCATTTATTATTCCCAAAAGTGCCATTACAAGTCCCCCAAGCATTGTTGCCCAAGCATTAGGAACTTTTTCTGTAATCATTAAATAAAAAACTGTTAAAAATATTAAAACACCTAGTATTAGGTAAAGCATTTTTCCTCCTTAAAAAATTTATAAATTTTCCCTTAACACTTTACCATATTTTCTTTTTTCAATTAAATGTGAAGAACTTTCTTAATTATATCTGACCTTTTTATAAGCCCTAAATATTCCCCGTTTTCAACAACATAAAGTCTTGTGATATTTTTGCTTACCATAATAAAACAAATTTCCATGATAGGAGCTTTTCTGTCAAGAATTATAAGTTCATCTTTGTTTCTGTAAAGATTTTCTATTGTTGTTGTTTTTTCATTTACAAGATATTCTTCAAAAGGCTCTCCAACAGTAAGGAAATTTAAATCCTGCATAAGTGAAAGATACTTAGGCATACCAAATTCTATAAGTTCTTTCTCTGTAATTTCACCTAAGAACTTCCCATTTTCATCAACAACAGGCAAACCGCTTGTATGCTCTATTATAAATCTTTTTGCAACTTCTTCCAAAGTTGAATTTGGAGACAAAGGAATAATATCAGGACTAAGTACATCTTCTGCTGTAATTTTATGTCCTATTTCTATGTCTGCCTCTTGAACTGCCTTCAATATTTCTGCTGAATCTTTTATAGTTTTCATTTTATCTGCTATATGCGGATATTTTATTACAAGTTTTGATACAGCACTCATTATTTTTAAAATATTTTTGTTTTTTAAAACATCTGAAATAATTAAAAATACAAGCTCAACAGTATCTTTTGATGCTGATGCTTCAACTTTTGCTCTGAAAGGAGTTTCTACAACACCTACTGCAACAATAAAATCATTAAAGTTTTCTATTCTTGCATGGGGTATTGCCACACCTTTTCCAATAGCTGTTGATATTTCCTGCTCTCTTTTTATGACAGCTGAAGTGATTTCATCTTTTCTTAAGTTTACACTTTTTTCCTTTGATGCAATCTTTTCTACCATCTCTTTAATTATTTCTTCCATTGATGAACCTTTTACATCTGTAAAAATCAGGTTGGAATCCAAATAATTAGAAAATTTCATTTTTCCTCCTCTTCGATACTTCTAGTATCTCACATTAATATATATTAAACTTAAAATAATTGACTGTAGTACGACTATAACTCCCCATTTAAAAAATTCTTTAAAACTTATTTCTATTCCTACTTTTTTAGCAACTGAAGATCCAACTATATTTGCTGCTGCACCAACTATTGTCATATTTCCTCCAAGACAAGCTCCAAGTGATAATGCCCACCAAAGCACATCTGTCTGTCCTGTATACCCAGGAAGAATTTCAACAATTATTTTTCCAAAAGAAAGCGTATGAGGAATTGAGCCTATTATAGGAGAAAGAATTGTTGAAATAACTAAAATCAAGCTTGATGTAAGTTTTAAGTTTCCATCTGTAACAGCTATTATACGTTCCCCTAAAACTTTAATTATTCCAAGATTTTCTACTCCTTCAACAAGAACAAAAAGTCCTCCGAAGAAAAATAAAGTTTCCCATTCAATCTTTGCAAAAATTTCTTCAGGCTTTTTCTTACTTACAAAAATAAGAACTATTGAACCAAAAAGTGCAATTATCGCAAGACCTATATTTGTAACACTGTTAGTTAAAAATCCAATTATCACTATTGAAAATAAAGCTAATGACTGAACTAGAAGTTTTTTATCTTTTATTGTTCTTCCAAGATCAAGTTCCATAATGCTCATCTTAAGTTCTCTTGATACTGTAAGTTTTTTCTTAAAATAAAGGGAAGCACTTCCCAAAAGAACCACAGTATTTACAAGAATAAGCGGAGCAAGATTTATTATAAAATCATTAAATCCTATATTACCAAGACTTGCTATAATAAGGTTTGGCGGGTCTCCAATCATTGTTGCAGTTCCGCCTATATTTGACATAAATATTTGAAGCAGAACAAAAGGCTCTGGATCTACTTCCAATCTTTTTGCCAAGAAAATTGTTACAGGAACAACTAAAAGAATTGTTGTAACATTATCAAGCATAGCTGAGAATAATGCTGTAACAACAGAAATAAATATTAAAATCTTTGTAGGATCTCCCTTTGCAACCTGAGCTATTTTTATGGCTACCCATTGAAACACTCCTGTATCCGACATAATTTCAACAATCATCATCATTCCTACAAGAAGAAAAATAACCTCCAGGTTGTAACCAATAGTTTCCAAAGCCTCTTCCTCATTTAAAATTCCTGATACAACCATAAGGCTTCCCCCTATTATTGCTACCAAAGACTTTGGATACTTTTCTGAAATGATATAGTAGAATGTTACAATAAAAATAGCAACACCCAAAACAAGTTTAAAAATTTCCATTATCTCCCCCATATAAATAAATCTCTGCCTTAAAACTTAAATACCAAATAAAAATATATAAAGGACCCTTTTTCAGCAAAAAAGAGTCCTTTATAAAAAAGTGTTATCTTATCTTATCCATTACTCCCATACCATAAACAGGACCTGTATGAGAACCTAATGTTGCCCCTATTTCTACTCTGCCTCTGTAATCAACTCTTTTCATTTTTTCTGCTGCATTTCTCAGTGCATCTGCATTTGCAAGTTCACTTTGAGTTCCACCCCAAGCTGTATATAAAATTATAGAGTTTTTACTGTTTTTAATAAGTTTTTCCATATGAAGCATAGCACCTCTTTCTCCGATAGCTTTTGCTTCAACAGATACTTCTCCGTTTTCAACCTTAAGAACAGGTTTTAATTTTAAAAGACCTCCGACCATTGCTGAAGCTCTTCCGATTCTTCCGCCTTTTTGAAGAAATTCTAAATCTTTAACAACGAAAAATACTTTCATACTTTCTTTAGTTTCTTCTATCCAGTCTATTATCTCTTTAAAGCTCTTTCTTTCTTTTGCAAGTTTAGCTGCTTCTGTAACTATATGTCCAAGAGCAAATGTAGTTGTTTTAGAATCAATTATTGCAATATCTCCTTCTCTTGCTGTCATTCCTTTACCAACTCTTGCAGCCTGCTGTGTTCCGCTAAGTTTTCCAGAAATATGAATTGAAATAATTTTTTTGTATCCTTTAGCAAATAATTTTTCATACATTGCTTTAAATTCTGCCGGTGAAGGCTGAGATGTTTTTGGAATCTGTCCTTCAGTAAGAAGTTTTCTCCAAAATTCTCTTTTGCTTATATCCACACCTTCTCTGTAGTAATTGTTTCCGTCAAGTTTAATTTTAAGAGGAACAATTTCAACATCAAGATCTTTTATTAGTTCAGGTGTAAGATCTGATGTAGAGTCTGTAACTATTGCTATTTCAGCAAGTTTTGGATCTCTGTTTTCTATATAAATATAATATGGATAATTATTTTGATTTCCTTCTATGTCTGTATAAGATTTTTCTCCGCCGATTTCTCTTAAAACAGCTGTGGCTTCTTTATCAGCATCTTTACCTATTGAAACAAATACATTAAGAGTATACTCTGTAATATAATTTTCTTTTATTATTTCAACAAGTTCTCTAAGTGAAGAAGCCTTTTCTCTTATTCTGCCATTTACCATAGCAATATAATCTCCCTCGCTTATTTCAAGATTGTCAACTCTTGTATTTCTTACAGCTCTTGTTATCTCCACAGATGAATTTCTGTTAAGATTTTTAGCTATTTTTTCCATATTAAGATCTTTATTTTTTACAATGTAATGTCCTCCAAGCATACTTGTTGTTTCAAGAACTGTTACATCTTTATTTGATCTTTCTGCCGCTATTTTTGCAGATGAAATTATATTCTTATTATTTGGAAGAATAACTATAGTCTGAGCTTCTATTTTCTTAAGCCCCTCTTCTATATCTGCAACACTTGGATTTTGTGTCTGTCCTCCAAGAAGAACAGCAGTTGCTCCAGAATTTAAGAAAAGCTCTCCTATTTCCTTATTATCTGCTATTGCAAAATATGCAACAGGCCTGCTGTTTTCATTTCTCACAAGAATTTTATTCTTGCTGTCTTCAGCTTTGTAGGCATCATCAGAAAACATCATATTTTTATGCTGCTGAAGTTCCATGTTGTCTATTTTAATATTTGAAAGATTTCCAAGTTTTCCTGCAATTTCAAGAACAAGTCCCGGATTATTTGTATGAATATGTGTTTTTGTTTTCTTTGAAGTCTGAGCACAAACCATAGAATCTCCAAGAACACCTATTTCATTTTTATAATTATCCAAATCAAATTTTCCATTTTCAATAATAAATTCTGTACAATATTTAAATTTGATTTCTTCCATTGTCATTGCGTTGGCATCAAGTCTTTCTTGCCTTTTTGCCTGAGATTGAACTATTCTCTCCAAATCTTCAAGCATCTGCGGGTCACTTATTGATTTTTCAAATCCCTCTAAAATATAGAATATTCCTTTACCACCAGCATCAACAACTCCAGCTTCTTTTAATTTTGCAAGAAGTTTAGGTGTTTCTTCAACAGCTTCTGCAGCCACATTTTTTAAATATATTAAAAACGGCACAAAATCTGATTTGTCTCCTGTATAGGCTTTTGCTCCTTCAGAAACTTTTCTTATAACTGTAAGCATTGTTCCTTCAACAGGATTGCTCACTGCTTTATATGCTTTTTCTTTTGCAAGTTCAAAAGCAGCTATTGTATCCTCAACAGTAGCTTCTTCTTTATCTCTTATTCCGTCTAAAAATCCTTGTATAATCTGAGATAAAATTGTTCCAGAGTTTCCTCTTGCTCCTAAAAGATAATCTCTACTGGTACTGTTTCTCCCTCTCTTT
>OGXP01001433.1_pt1 | contig 20051 bp, 14 predicted proteins | sample 1576351 | NCBI WGS metagenome assembly OGXP01 (sample SAMEA3541517, study PRJEB24748) | human gut metagenome | biome: human gut; feature: human-associated habitat; material: faeces | place: China | collected 2012
AATAAATTTTATCATAGAAAGTAATTAATTTACAGAAATAATTTCATACTCTCGGATTTAAAATATTTTCCCCTATAATACCTCCAAGTATTGCAATAGCATTTGTTCCTACCTGTACAGCAGCAAAAAAGTTTCCAGATGTTTCCTGCACCTCCAAAACTTTCTCTGCATTTTTATTTCCTTTTTCTTTCATTATCTGAAGTTTCATTTTTCTGGCAGAAGCTAAAGAGATTTCACTTATAGCCAGAAATACACTCATCATAATAAGCAGTATAATTAAAAATATTCTTAGAACAATATCTGTTTCTGCATTGGGCATAGATACCTCCTCTGTAAAAATTAAAAAATAGTGAATTGGTACTATATTATTATATAATTTTTTGTGAGAAAAAACAAATTTTAAGAAATTTTGAAAATAAAAAAGAGTTACCGCATTTAAAAAATCTGCAGTAACTCTTAATGATTAAAATTTAATTAGTTTAGAAAGTGTAACTTATTCCAGCTTTAACATATTCTCTGTCTCTCTTACCAAACTCTTTTCCAAGTTCAGCATTTACAGAAATATTTTTAATATTGAAACTTGCTCCAAATTTAACATCTGTCTGAGCATCTTCAATATTGTCAGCATGAATAGGAGCTTTTCCGTTTAAAAATTCAATTTCCTGTTCTTTGTTTAAGTCTCCAAGTTCATAAGAATATTTTACTGCTCCGTAAATTTCAGAAGTTTCAAATTCTTTTCCAAATTTTAATTCTATTCCCGGAACAGCAGAAATATAATCTTGTTTTTCAAATTTAACATCTGCTCCGCCGTCTTCTTTGAAGTCTTCATATTTTCCGTAAGAAAGGTCAAAACTTAAAGCAGGTTTAATGTATAAGTCATCTCCAAATTTTCTGCTTATTTCAACATTTGCACCAACTAAATATGAATTGAAATCAGAATTTGTTTTTTCGTCAAAAACTTTTCTGTCTGTTTCGTGGAAATTATATTCACCAAAAATTCCTGTTCTTATATCTCCAAATTGAGATTTAATATCTTTGTAGATACCTGTGTGGATTGTTTCGATAGTTCCGTCAGAATTTCCGTCATAATCAACATCATTGTATCCGTATCCGATTACTCCGTATAGAGAGTCTGTAAATCTTACTGCTCCGTTAATTCCTGTTACTCTGCTGTCATATCCTGCTGCTTTGTTTTTAGAATTAACATCAGCATAATTTCCTATAAAGTTAAAGTTGAAATTATAATCTCCAAGGCTGTCTATTATAGATTTGTCATAAGATACAAACATATCTTTTGTATCAAATATCTGTCTTGCAATATTTGAGTAAACATTGTATCCTGTAATTTCTTTTACAGCTCTGTCAGTTCCCTCTGCAGAAGATGTGCTGTCGAAAACTTTTTCTAAAATTTCTTTTTCTTTTTCAGAAAGAGTTTCATCTTTCATTGCACTGTCAAAAATTCCTGCAGCTTTTGAAATCTCTTTTGAAGCAAGGTCTGAAATATCTGTGTCGTTTCTTACAAGCTCAACATCAAGATTTCCCTCTTCATCTGTTTTTGAAACTGCATTGTAAAGAAGAGATGTTGAAGAAAGTTTGTAATTTTCTTTAAGCTCTGTCTTACCTGCTATTGCATTATCTAAAGCATAAGAGTCTTTGTATCCCTCTTTTGCCATTTCAGCAGAAACTTTTACATTTCCGTCAACAGTAACTGTTTCGGCAGAAACTTTTCCGTAAGAACCGTCTTTGTTTGTTCCTATTATGTAGGTACTTGTGCTGTCTGTTGCGATATTTAAAGCATCTTTAATAAAAACCTCTCCATTATTTTCGATAGTTGAACTATTATCTGCTATCATGGCAAAACCATTTTTATTATTTTCTGTCAAATCTTCACGTTTTTCAAGATTAATAGTACCTTTGTTTGTTATTTTTCCGCTATTTGTTGCCTGCATTGCTCCGCCTGCATTTGCTCCAACATTGATAGTAGCTCCCTCTTCATTAACAGCCCAAGAATTTACTCCATCAGCTTTCATAGCATAAGAACCATTTCCTTTTACATTAATAATTCCACCTTTTTCATTTGTAACTCTTCCGCCGTTTTCTGCAGACATTCCAATAGAATTATTTCCTGTTACAGCGATAGTACCATAGTTATCTGCAAAAGCAAGTCCGTTTGTTTTCATACCAACAGAATTTTCTCCTGTAACATTAATTTTTCCGTAGTTAAGAATATCAGCGGTACTTCCATACATTCCTATACTGTTATTTCCTGCAACATTAATAACAGCATTTTTGAAATCTTTTTCATTTCCATTTAAAACTGCTGCTCCAATTAAATCTTTATTTTCACGATTTATTGTTTGAGCAACCATACCATAAGAATTTTCTCCTGTAATATTAATTGTTCCTTTATTTATAGGGAATAATTCTGGATTTAATTCTTCTTCTGTTGTTTTAGTTTCTTCTACCTGTGAGTAAATACCGCAAGAGTTTGTTCCATTAACATTAATAATTCCATTTTTTTCATTAACGGCATTTCCATCTTCAAATAAATACATTCCAGAAGAATTTTTATTTTCTATGTTAATAATACTGTTATTTGTAGCCACTCCGCCGTCTTCTATAAATATTCCGTGAGAATTTTCAGAAGAAATTTCTATTGTTCCATTGTTTTCAGCTTTTCCGCCAGAAATTTCTATTGCATTTAGCCAATTTCCAGATGAAAGTTTTATTGCTCCGTTATTAATAACAGTAGAGTTTTCTCCATTTAAAGCAGATGCTTCACAGCCATCTTTAATCTCGATAGAATTTTCATTTTTAATAACTGCTTCATCAAATGCAGTCATAGCTTGGGCAGAAAATTTATTTATAATAATGTTACCGTTATTTATTGCTTCAGTATCTTTTCCTATTATAACTATCCCTGTTGGAATTTTATAATCTTGAGTTTCTTCATCTGAATTTGGAATAGCAATATCAATACCTGTAATATTTATTGTACCATTATTAGTTACATCTTTTCCTGTCATACCTATTGCAGTTCCAGAAATATTAATTGTTCCCCCTGCTTCATTTGTAATTTTTCCATTTGTTTTTATTCCATAAGAAAAATCTTCTAAGTAAGTATGTAATGGAGTATCATCATTAGTATTGTCTTCTTTTGAATTAGCATTGACAGTAATTGTTCCTGAGTTTGTAACATCAACTTTTTCATCAGAAGTTATTCCAGAAGCAACATAAACTCCATCATCTGTATTAATAGAAACAGTTATATTTCCCTCATTAACGACTGTATTTCCTTGTCCTTTTTTTATATTTATTCCGCTTATATATTCAATTTTTTCGTGATTTTCTTTTGTCCCGTTATTTGTAACAACAATTTCTGCTCCTTTGTTATTTTTTACAGAAATATTATTTCCCTGCACAACTATTCCATCAACGTCTATTCCTTCAAGAGATAAATTTCCATTGTTTACAACATCAATATCTGCTCCATCTGCTACAATACCTCTTGACTTTTCACCTTTAATAGAAATATTTCCATTATTAATTACAGAAATTCTTTTTCCATTATTGTCAACTATTATTCCATCTAAGTCAGCTCCATTATTAAAAGCCCAGATACCAACACCATCATAACTTACAAGATTAATATCTCCATCATTTGTAACATTACTTCCTATGGACATAATTCCTACAGCTTCTTTTGTATCTTCTATTTTATCTGTTGTAAAAATTTTTCCTTTGTTGACAATATCAGAATAAACTCCCACAATACCAGTAACAGAGTCTCCTGTAATATTAAGTCTTCCCTCTTCAGCATTTGCAATAGAACCACCTTCAGCAAAAATTGCAAAAGATTTTCCTTTTTCTTGGAATTTTTTTAATACATTTTCTCCTGTTTCAGAGGTTAAAAGTATTTTAGAACTATTAACAGTAATATCGTCAATTTTTATTTCTGCTTCATTTAAAATATCGCTGTTTTTTCCGACAATACCAACAACACTGTCTTCAGTTTTATTTTCAGTTAAATTAACATTTCCTTTATTTGTAAAAATTTGGTTTTCTGTTACCAGAGTTTCTTTAGAAAGTTCAGTGTTTTCAACAGATGGTTTTTCTATAACTCCTCCATTTCCACCAGACGAAGAAGAACCACCTCCCCCTCCTCCGCCACCGCAGGCAGTAAGAGAAAGAGCCACAGTACCTGTAATTAAAAATTTAACAAAGGTACCTGAAGTAAATTTTACCTTTCTTTTTAAACAGCTTTTAAATATACTTTCTTCCATCATTTCCATAACCCCCTTAAAAATATATTTTTACAGATGTATTTATAAAAAATTATTTTGCATAAATATACTAAAAAAGAAAATCAAATCTGAATAAAAAATGTTGAATAAGTTATAAGTTTTTATACATCTGTTAAAAGAAGATTTAGTAATGAAATTTTATTATTTTTATTATAAATTAAATAAAAAAACAGCAGAAATTTTGTTTTTTCTACTGTTGAAATACTTATAATTAATTATACAGTTTTTTAAAGTTTAATATTCAAAATTTAGAAAAATTCTGAAAAAATTTGTTTCTAATTTAATGATAATCTATTTGTAAGCATTTTACAAGTATAAAATTATAAAAAAATTAAATATAAAAAACAGACCAATGAACAAAGTTCATCAGCCTGTTTATATATCATTTTTAGAGAGATAATTTAAAATTTTTAGCTTGCCATTGCTGTCATTTCTTTTTCAGCTTTTGAAGAGTAAATTTTTGAAAGTTCTCCTTCAGTTATATCTTTGCTTTTAACATCAAGGATAACTCTTCCTTTATCAAGCATTATAATTCTGTCAGAGTATTTAATAGCATCTCTTAAATTATGAGAAATCATCATGGCAGTAATTTTCTGCTTGTCAATAAGCTGTTTTGTTTTTGCCATTATCATTCTTGAAGTTTTAGGGTCAAGAGCTGCTGTATGCTCGTCAAGAAGAAGCAGTTCAGGTTTTTTCATTGTTGCCATAATAAGAGAAAGAGCTTGTCTCTGTCCCCCGGAAAGAAATTTAACCTGAGTATTAAGTTTATTTTCAAGACCTAAATCAAGTTCTTTTAACATTTCAATAAATTTTTCTTTGTTCTCTTTTCTTATAAGTCTTCTAAGAGAAAATTTTTCACTTTTCTTTGCAGCAAGAGAAAGATTTTCTAAGATTGTAAGAGATGGAGAAACACCTTTTGAGGGGTCTTGATGAACTTTTCCTATTTTTCCTGCTCTTTCTTCCTCTTTCATCTGGCTTATATCTTCTCCCCCAAGGATTATATTTCCGCCGTTATCTTTAAGTGACCCGCTTATAAGATTAAACAGAGTGCTTTTTCCGCAGCCGTTTGACCCAAGTACAGCCACAAATTCACTTTCATTTACTTGAAGATTAAATCCGTTAAATATATTTATTTCATTTTCAGTGCCTTCATTAAAGTTTTTTACAAGATTTTTTATAGTAAGCATTTTAATTACCTCTCTTTTATTTTTTCTTAAAATTGAAAAATGACATATTGTTGTATCCGATAAATATAATTACAATAGCTGCACTTATAGCTTTTAAATCTGTTGGTGCAAATCCTAAATCTATTGCAAATCCTCCGATTATTTTATAGCTTATTGCCCCTAAGACTGCTCTTGTTGTTCCGTTTATCTTTGTTGATTTTTTTAGAATTGTATCACCTATTATGATGGAAGCAAGAGCTGAAACAATTATGGAAGTTCCCATATTTATATCTGAAAAGCCTTGGCTTTGTGCCATTAAAGCCCCGCTTACAGAAACAATTCCGTTTGAAAGCATAAGACCTAAAAGTTTAAATTTATCACAGCTGACTCCCAAAGATTTTACAAGTGTTTCGTTGTCTCCTGTGGCTATAAGGAGGTAGCCGATCTCTGTTTTTAAAAATATATCCATAAGAACTTTGATTATAATAACTATCACTGCAAGAACAAGGATTTTGTTTCCATAATCGAAAACTGAACCATTATTATATAACGGGATATTTGCTTTTCCATTTATTCTTAAATTCACTGAATAAAGGATTGTCATAGTAAGAATTCCTGCAAGAAGTGAGGCTATTCTCATTTTTATATGAAGAAAATATGTGATTATTCCTGCAAGAGAACCAAATACAAAAGCTAAAATTGTACTTGTTACAGGATTCATTCCCCCTGTTACAAATTTTGCAAATATAAATGCTCCCAGAGGAAAAGTTCCTTCAACTGACATATCAGGAAAATCAAGTATTTTGTATGTTATAAAAACTCCTATTGCAAGAACTGCAAATATAAGTCCCTGTTCTAAAGAAATAGTTAAAAGTGAATTCATAAAAAGCTCCTCATTTCAAGTAATTTATTTTTATTTTACGAATACAGCTCCTTCAAAAGCCGGATTGTTTTTATCAAGTTTTAATTTTTTCATTGTGTTTTCATTTACGATTTTTGTTGTGTTTTGTAAACTTTCAACAGGCATATCTTTTGGATTTACTTTGTCCACAAGAATTTTCTTTGCCATTACCCCTGTTTGTTTTCCAAGTTCGTAGTAGCTAAGTCCGTCTGTCATTAAAAGTCCGCTTTTAACAGGTCCTTCTTCAGCTGCTATTGTAAGCATTTTTCTTTCTGCTGCTGATTTTGCAATAAGTCCTGCTGCAGAAGCTACAATGTTGTCAGTTATTACGTATAAAGCATCTGCTTTTGAAGAAAGAGAATTAACAGCCTGTGGAATATCATTTATATTATTAACTCCAACTGTTACAATTTCCATTCCAAGAGGTTTTACAATTTCTTTTGCCTGTGCCACTTGAATTTCTGAATTTGATTCGCTTGTATTGTATATGATTCCGACTTTTTTAATATTTGAATCTAATTGTTTGAAAAGAGCAAGCTGTTTATCCATTGGGCTTGCATCAGTAGTTCCTGTAACATTTCCCCCTACATTTTCCATTGAGTTTACAAGCTGTGAATGAACAGGGTCTGTAACTGCACTGAATAGAACAGGAATTGTATCTGTTGCCTGTTTTGCTGTCTGAGCAGAAATTGTTGCTATTCCAAAAATTAAATCAACTTTATCAGCTGCAAATTTTTGAGCTATAATTCCTGCAACTCCTGTATCCCCTTGAGCATTTTTATAAATAATTTCAGTTTCAACACCTTGAGCTTTAAGTTCATCTTCAAAACCTTGTCTCACTGCATCAAGTGCAGGGTGTTCTGCAAACTGGCTTATTCCTATCACAAATTTTTCTGCCGCTTTTAAAGGTGTGTGCTGTATAAGAAACACCCCGATAAATAAAAGCATCATTCCTGCAAATCCTACAATTTTTTCTTTTAAAACACTGGTATTCATAAATTTCCCTCCCTTTGTTTTAAAAATAAAAAAGCCTTTTTACGAATTGTAAAAAGGCAGTTACACACAAATAAACTAAGAGACCAAAAAATAAAATTTCTCTTAAGTATTTTTACTATATTTCATTTCCTACTATTCTACAATTCTACAAACTATTTTCTACTTTTAAAACTTCTACTATTCTACATTTCCGCCTCTTGCGGTTCTACTGTTGCAAAAATTATATACCTGTGAGATTTATTTGTCAATAAAAATTTTAAAAAATCTACAAAAAACAAAAAAGGCTTGGCATAGCCTTTTTTGCTGGGCTTATTTAACACCAATTAAGGTTTGTCCATGAACTTCTTAGACACACTCATTATACATAGTTTTCTTTTGCTTCTCGGTAATTTTTAAAATTATGCAGCTACTCCATTTTTTAAGAAATAAGCCATTTTTTCTAAAAATTCTTCTTTATTGGTTATATCCTTAGTATAGAAAAATTCTATTCTCATATAATGAGCTATACCTAAAAGAATTGCCACTATTATTTTCTTTCTTTCAAAACTATAGTTTAAATCATCAAGAGTTTCCATATAAAATTTAAAATCCTTATCTTGATATTTAAAATATAAGTTAGGAGCAATAAATTCAGTTTCTCTTACGATTTTATCTTTATAATAAGAATCTTTAAAATACTCTAACATTAAATATAAAAACATAACATGATTTTCATTTGGAAGAAGATTTTTTTTATAATTATCTTTTAAAAAATAAAATAATTGTTTTTTAAATCTAACAATAATTTCACTAAAAAATTCATCTTTATTAGAAAAATAATTGTAAAAGCTTCCTGATGAAATGGCGGAAGCTTTTGTAATATCTAAAACTTTAATATCAAAGAAATCCCTTTTCATAAAAATTTCAGTTCCTTTTTCTAAAAGAAGACATTTTATACTTGAGCTATTAAAAGGAACTCTAAGGAAAAAACTCATTTCATTAAAAGCTTTTATTGAAATATTAAAATCTCCTAAAAATCCATAAAGTAGTATTTTTACCAAAAACTTTACATCACATTCAAGATTATTTGCTATATAAAAAATATTTATAAATCTTATGCCTGAAAGAATAAAAAAACTTTCATACATTTCCATTTTTCTGTTAAAAACTTTTTCTAGACCATTTATGTATATTACCTTTATTTTTTTTTCATATTCGATAAATTTATACTGTCCAGCTCTATATATTTTTATAAGTTTAAATTCTTTTTTAGTAAGCTCAAGATTGATGCGTATATAACTTTCTAATCTTTCTTTAACATTATTTCCTTTGATATTATCAAAATAAGATTCTATTCTTCTTATTACTTCTTCTAAAAGGTATTTAAAAAGTTCGGTTTTATTTTTAAAATATGTATAAATAATGCCATTTGAAACTCCTGCATTTTTACATATTTGAACTATTGAAACTTCTTCATATGGATGTTCTGCAAAAAGATCAATTGCTGCCATTATAATTTTATTTTTGGTGGAATTATTATTTTGCACTATCATATTATACTAAAGCCCTCTCTAAAAAATTTAAATAATCTTATATTTCAGTATAGCATATTTTTCAAAAATAAGTATTATTATTTTATAATTTTTATGAATAACTAAAGCCAGTAAAAATAATATTTATTTCTACTGGCTTCTATAAGATAAAATAAAACAGGGAGTAATGACAAAATTATTATTTAGCTTCTATTGCTTTTTTTAATTCTTCAGCTAGTAATGGAGCTATTTTGTTAGCGTCCCCTACTATTCCTAAATCTGCTATTCCAAATATTGGAGCGTCTTTATCTTTGTTGATTGCTACGATATATTCAGATTCTTCCATACCTGCAACGTGTTGGATTGCTCCAGAAATTCCACATGCAAAGTAGATGTCAGGTCTAACTGTTTTACCAGTTTGTCCAACTTGTCTGTCGTGTTCAATGTATCCAGCGTCAACAGCTGCTCTTGATGCAGATACTGTTGCTCCGATTTGTTTTGCAACTGCTTCAAGTGCTGCAAAGTTTTCAGCTGAACCGATTCCTCTTCCTCCAGATACAAGTATCTTAGCTTCAGAGATGTCCACTTTGTTAGCTGTTTCTTTTACAACTTGAAGAACTTTCACTTTCATTTTAGAAGTATCTAAAGATACCTTAAATAATTCAATATCACCTACAGCTCCTTTAAGTCTACTCATTTTTTGCATAACTCCAGGTCTAACTGTTGACATTTGCGGTCTGTGATCCGGACATATGATTGTTGCCATTAAGTTTCCTCCGAAAGCAGGTCTTGTCATTTCTAACCCACCATTTTCTTGAGAAATTTCTAGTTTTGTACAGTCTGCTGTAAGTCCTGTGTTCATTCTTGAAGATACTCTTGGTGCTAAGTCCCTTCCAAGTGTAGTTGCTCCGAATAGAACTATTTCAGGTTTTTTAGCATCTATCATTGCTTTAAATACTTGAGCATATGCTTCAGTGTCATATGTAGCAAGTCTTGCATCATCTACTACTAAAACTCTGTCTGCTCCGTATTCTATTAATATTTGTGCTAAGCTTTCAATATTTTCTCCTATTAAAGCTGCTGTTACAGGAACGTCTAATTTTTCTGCCAATTCTTTAGCTTTTCCGATTAATTCTAAACCAACGTTTTGAATTACCCCGTCTCTTTGTTCTGCGAATACTAATATTCCTTTATAATCATTTAAATTCATTATCCTATCTCCTTTTTCCTAAGGTTCTCGTTGTTAAACTAAATAACAAACTTTTCTTTTAATTTTTCTATAATTAAGTTAACAGCTTCTTTTGTATCCAATTCAAATACTTTACCAGCTTGTTTAGCTCCCTTAGTAAATGATTTTTTAACTTTAGTTGGAGAACCAGCTAGTCCTATTACAGCTGGGTCAACAGTTATATTATCTGCTGTCCATACTTCCACTTCTCTGTCAAAAGCTTCTACTATTCCTTTTACTCTCATGTATCTTGGAGAGTTAGCTTCTGATAATACTGTTACTAGTGCTGGTAATTGAACGTTTACTAAGTAGTATCCGTCTTCTACAACTCTTTTTATTGTTAATGAATTGTCTTCTTTATTGTATTCCATTTCTTTTACATAAGATACTTGAGGTAATCCTAAGTGTTCAGCTATTTGAGGACCTACTTGTGCAGTATCTCCGTCAATAGCTTGTCTTCCTGCTATTATTAAGTCTGCTTCTATGTTTCTTAATGCAGCAGCTAGAGTATTTGAAGTTGCAAGTGTATCTGCTCCTCCGAATTTTCTGTCTGTTACTAGGATCGCTCTGTCAGCACCCATTGCAAATGCTTCTCTTAAGATAGCTTCTGCTTGAGGAGGTCCCATTGTTATTACTGTTACATGAGCTCCATACTTATCTTTTAATTTTAATGCTTCTTCTAATCCACCTTTATCGTCTGGGTTCATTATACTAGGAACTCCATCTCTGATAAGTGTTCCTTTTACTGGATCTAATTTTATCTCAGTTGTATCTGGAACCTGTTTTATACAAACTACTATTTTCATCTTCCATTCCTCCATATATTAATTCATATATTTTTATTTCTCATATTGGCTTATTTTAAAAGATTTCCTGCAATTACCATTCTTTGAACTTCTGATGTTCCTTCATAGATTTCAGTGATTTTAGCGTCTCTCATCATTCTTTCTACCGGATATTCTCTTGTGTATCCATATCCACCGTGTAATTGAACAGCTTTAGTTGTTACTTCCATAGCTGTTTCAGCTGCGAATAATTTTGCTCTTGCTGCATCTACTGTATATGGTAAGTGGTTGCTTTCTCTCCATGCTGCTTTGTAAACTAGAAGTCTTGCTGCTTCTACTTTTACTTCAAGGTCAGCTAATTGGAATTGAGTGTTTTGGAATTTAGCTATTGCTTTTCCAAATTGTTTTCTTTCTTTTACGTATGCAACAGTTTCATCTAATGCACCTTGTGCAAGTCCTAATGCTTGAGAAGCTATTCCAATTCTTCCTCCGTCAAGAGTCATCATTGCAATTTTAAATCCTTTTCCGATTTCTCCTAATAAGTTATCTTTAGGGATTCTTGCATCTTCAAATATTAGTTCACAAGTAGATGAACCTCTGATTCCTAATTTCTTTTCTTTTTTACCAATAGAGAATCCTGGAGTTCCAGCTTCAATTATGAAAGATGAAATTCCTTTTAATCCTTTGCTTCTGTCTGTCATTGCAAATATTACATAAACGTTTGCATATCCTGCATTTGTTATGAATATTTTTGATCCGTTGATTACCCATTCTTGAGTAGCTTCATCAAACACAGCTGTAGTTTGTTGTCCTGCAGCGTCTGTACCTGCGTTTGGCTCAGTAAGTCCAAAAGCTCCGATCCATTCTCCGCTTGCTAATTTTGGAATATATTTTTGTTTTTGAGCTTCAGTACCAAATTTTAAGATTGGCCAAGTTCCAAGTGAAGTATGAGCAGATACTACAACCCCTGTTGTTCCGCATACTCTTGACAATTCTTCAACTGCCATAGCATACATTACGTTGTCTCCTCCAGCTCCTCCATATTCTTTAGGGATAGGGATACCCATAAGTCCTATTTCAGCCATTTTTTTAACTGTTTCCACTGGGAATCTTTCTTCTTCATCAAGCTCTGTAGCTAAAGGTTTTACCTCTTTTTCAGCAAATTCTCTTATCATTTGTCTGAAAAGTTCATGTGTCTTAGGTATATTAAATTCCATTCTACTAATCCTCCTACTAGTCTTTTTAACTTTTCTATTTTTTTCAATGTTGTTGCTTGATTCTTGCTGCTAATTATAAATAACCTAAACTTATTGGCTGAAGACGTACTTCCGCCAATAAGTTTTTGGTTTATTTTTATGTTTTATTTTATACTTTTTTTATACAGATTTTAAGGATTTACTATATTCTTTTTAAGATTATAGAAGCTCCCATTCCTCCACCTATACATAGAGTAGCTAGTCCATAAGTTACTTGTCTTCTTCTCATTTCGTGAACTAGAGTAGTAACTATTCTGTTTCCAGATGCTCCGATAGGGTGTCCTAATGCAATAGCTCCTCCGTTTACGTTAGCTCTTTCAAGTATCCATTCTTTTGTTACTCCGTGGTCTTCACAAAGTTGTTTGATAACTCCTAGAGATTGAGAAGCGAATGCTTCGTTTAATTCGAATAATTCGATGTCAGTTAATTTTAATCCTGCTCTTTTTAATACGTCAGCTATTGCTGGAACTGGTCCCATTCCCATGATAGAAGGATCTACTCCACCTTGTCCAACTGCTACGATTTCTGCCATTGGTTTTAAGTTATATTTAGCTACTGCTTCTTCAGATGCAAGTAATGCAACTGATGCTCCGTCGTTTAATCCAGATGCGTTTCCAGCTGTTACTGTTCCGTCTTTTTTGAATGCTGGTTTTAATTTAGCAAGGATTTCTGGAGTTGATTTTCTGTTAGGGTGTTCGTCTCTTGAGAATAGAACTGTTTCTTTTTTCATTTTAACTTCAACTGGGATTATTTCTTCGTCAAATACTCCACCGTCTACTGCAGCTATTGCTTTTCTTTGAGAGTTCATTGCGAATTCATCTTGTTCTTCTCTTGTGATTCCATATTTTTCAGCAATGTTTTCAGCTGTGATTCCCATGTGGTAATCGTTGAAAGCATCTGTAAGACCGTCTGTTACCATGTGGTCTTTCATTTTTAAATCTCCCATTTTGAATCCAGATCTAACTGAAGCTGGTAAAACAAATCCTGCACATGACATAGATTCAACTCCTCCAGCAAGTATTAAGTTAGCTTCACCAGATTTAATTTCGTTGTAAGCTACGTTTATTGATTTAAGTCCGCTTCCGCAAATCATGTTGATTGAGTATGCTGGAACTTCTACTGGTACTCCACCTTTAACTGCAGCTTGTCTTCCGACACCTTGTTTGTGTCCTGCATGTAATACGTTACCCATTACAACTTCGTCTAAGTCAGCTGGGTTGATTCCTGTTTGTGCTATAACATTTTTTATAACAAGTGCTCCTAAATCTCCTGGTTCTACACCTTTAAGGCTTCCTAAAAAGCTTCCGATTGGTGTTCTTTTTGCTGTTACTAAATATACTTTTGACATTTTTTCCTCCTATCGTGTTTTATTTTAAACTACATTATTTTTATAAAAAATTTTTCCTCTAAAAGAATAATAACAGAAAATGTTTTTTTTATAGTTAAAAAATATTATTTCTGTATGCTCTATTTATCTTTGTTATACTTTGTTAACAAGAATAAGTCAAGCACTACATTTTTAAAAAGTGATTTGTGATAAGTTTTTTATCATTTTTTGATTAAATTTTGTCACTCTCTATACAAGATTTTTTAAAAAAACAATTTCACCCCATTATTATACTCAAATTATAGTCCAAAATCTTTTATTTTAAAAATATATTCTATATATCTTTTTTAATTTCTTGAAAAAAATTTATATTTTTGATAAAATTTTAATCATCATTTTTTATACATTGATTTTTATATATTTATAATAGTTTTTAAAAAAATTAAGCGATAAATATTTTATCATTTTTATTATTTTTTTAAAATTTTTAGCAATTTTTTTATATTTTTTTAATTTTTTCAGCCATTTTATTTGAAAATTTTTAAATTTTTTTCATGTTATTTTCTTTCATAAATTATTTTTTCAGAAAAAATTTACATTTTTCTGACATTTTTAATAATTTTTCATATTGTTTATACAGAAGTCTTTTATTTTCAATGTAATTTTACACTATTTTTACATAAAAAAATTATACACAATTTCTATAAAAATATATTAAAATATAGATAATTACTTAAAAAATTTTTTAAACACAGCTTATATGACATACTGGTGTCATATTAAAAAGATAAAATTAGACAACAATCTCATTATATATAAAGGAGTTTCTATGAAAAAAACTTTACTTGTTTTTATTTTCCTCACAGTAGGTTTTGCTGTTTTTGGAGAAGAGGTCACTCTTGATACACTTCTTGAAAGAATAACTGAAACTTCATACAGAAAAGAAATGTATGAACTTGAACAGAAAAAAACAGAAGCATTGGAAAAATTCTATAAAATAGATAACTACAACGGAGTTAAAAGCTCTGTCACAACAAAATACGACGACACAGAAAGAATATACAGAACAACAGGAAGAGCAGAATTTGGAGATTTATACATAGAGGGAAAAGAAGTGCCCAATAAAGATGACGACCTTATATTTGGTATAAATAAAAGTATAAAAGATATGATTTTCTCCAAAAATGACAGCAATCTTTTAAAAAACGATTTGAAGAAAGAAGCTGACAAATACACCTTTCTTAAAAATATGGAAGAGCAGAAAATCGCCCTTATAGCCCTTTACAGAGACTATAAAAATATGGAGTTTGAAATAAAAATCAAAAAGAACGGACTGAAAACTTTAAAATCAGAAGAGAAAACCCTTGAAAAATCTTTTGAGCTTGGGGCAATCCCAAGAATAGAACTGGAATCTCTCCAGTACAGCCGTAAAAATCTTGAAATTGAAATTGAAACCTTAGAAGAAAATCTAAAAAAAATAAAAGCAAGATTCCTTTATGATTTTAAAATTGATATTTCAGGGAAAACTCTGGCAAACATAAGACCAAATTACACAGAGATAAACGATTACATTTCAACTGTAGGATATAAAGATATTGAAAAGTTAAGAATTGAAAAAGACATTATAAAAGAAAATATAAGATATATGAATTATGATGATAAAATGCCTGATATCTCTCTGGGGCTTGAAAGAGATTCGCAGATTAACGAAAACAGAATAGTTTTTAAAATATCAAAGCCTCTTTTCTATTATAATGCAGACCTTGAAAATGAAAAAACATCGTACTTGCAGCAGGAGATACTTTTAAATCAGAAAATCGAAGAAAACAGTGCTGAAAAATTAAAAATAAAATCAAATTATGCAAACTATATAAAAGAATACAGGGTTTTAAAAAATAAAGCTGAGCTTGAAAAAAATAAGTATGAAATAAAAAAACTTGAATATTCTTTAGGAAAAATAGATTATCTTGAAGTTATGGAATCTTTTGACGACTATATGGAATATGAAGTTTCACAGGAAAAAGCAAAGAATATTTTAAACAGTTATGTATACGAGATTATGGTTAAAGGAGAATAGAATGAACAAAAAAATTATCGCCCTTTTAATTACAGCTTCCCTTTTGGGAGCAGGGATATTTATATATAAATCTTCTTCATCAGCAAAAGCCCCTGCTGTTGAGTATCGTCTTATGAGGGTATCAAAGGGGACAGGAAAAGGATATATTGATGTTGAGGGAAGTGTTGAAGCAAACGACACAAAAAAAGTTTTCGTAGATAAAAAATTAAAGGTTGACACTGTTTTTGTGCAGGAGGGAGACTACGTTGAAAAAGGACAGCTCCTTATGACATTTGATGAAACAGAAAGAAACAATATTATGAGAAAACTTGAAAGAGAACAGCTTTCCCTTGCAAAATTAAAAAGAAATCTTTTAGTTGAAAAAGAGCTTAATAAAATAGGGGGAAGTTCTACAAACTATGTTAAAGATTTAGAAGAAGAAGTGAGAAAATCTGAAATCAATATAGAAGAATATATGGAAGACCTTGCAAAGACTGCTGAAAAAATAGAAAGTCCTGTAAGCGGAACTATAACTTCCCTTACAGCTCAGGAAAATTATCTTGTGGATACAGACTCCCCTCTTCTTGAAATTGCAGATTTATCTGATATAAAAATTGTTCTTGAAGTGGCTGAATATGATGTAAAAGATATAAAGCTGGGGCAGAGCCTTGTAATTAAACCTGAAGTTTTTGAAAAGAAAGAATCTTTCACAGGGGTGATTACTAAAATTTCAAGAATTTCAAAAGTGTCAAAAACAACTTCGGAAAATGTCCTTGAAGTTGAGGTGAAGCCAAACGAAGCAATCCCTTATATCGTTCCGGGATTTAAAGTTTCTGCTGTAATCTACCTTGACAGAGATGATGAAAATATTATGATACCAAAAACAGCTCTGCTTGAGGATAGAAAAAGATACTATGTATTTGTATGTGACGACTTCGGCACAATAACACAAAGATTTGTAGAAACTGAAAATATAAAAGGGGATAAAATAGTTATCCATAAAGGACTTGAAGTCGGAGAAGAAATTCTTGTAACTCCCAGCCAAAATTTAAAATCAGGTGACAAAATAAAAAAGGGAGCTGTAAAAAATGATAAGAGTAGAAAATCTTAATAAATACTATATTAACGGCGACATGAAGCTTCATGCTTTAAAAGATATAAATTTTCATATAAAACAGGGAGAATTTACTGCAATAATGGGGAGCAGCGGAAGCGGAAAATCTACTATGATGAACATTTTAGGCTGTCTCGATAAAAATTTTACAGGAAAATATATCCTTGATAAAACAGATATTTCAAAGATAGAAGAAAAAGATTTATGTAAAATAAGAAACCTTAAAATCGGTTTTGTCTTCCAGTCTTTTAATCTTCTTTCAAAACTTTCAGCCTTTGAAAATGTGGAGCTTCCCCTTATTTATGCAGGTGTTCCAAAAGCTGAAAGAGAAATTCTTGTAAAAGATGTTTTAAAAAAAGTCGGGCTTGAAAACAGAATGGACCACAAGCCAAACGAACTTTCAGGAGGTCAGAAGCAGAGAGTTGCCATAGCCCGTGCCATTGTAAATAATCCCTCTGTTATCCTTGCTGATGAGCCTACAGGAAATCTTGACAGTGTTTCTGAGGAAGAGATTATGAAAATCTTTTCAGCTTTAAACAGTCAGGGAAAAACTGTTGTCATTGTAAGCCATGAACCTGAAATTGCAAAATACTGTAAAAGGATAATTCTTTTTAAAGACGGAAGAATTATAAAAGATGGTGATGTTTTATGAATTTTGAAGAAAACTTTAAAAGCTCAGTAAAAACACTTAAAGGAAATAAAGCCAGATCATTTTTAACCATGCTCGGTATAGTTATAGGAATTGCCTCTGTTATAACTATGTCTGCCATAGGAAAGGGAGGACAGGAAAGCATAACAGGAAATCTTAAAAAGACAGGATATGGAAAATTTACCGTCTACGTTGACAGGGAAGATCAGGCTTTCAGATGGAAATATCTTCTTGATGACGACATTATTGAAAAATTAAAAAACACAAATAAATTTAAAGCTGTAAGCCCCATGATTAAAAAAAGACTTTTTGCAAAACTGGGGGGACGTGATGAAATTATGTGGCTCACTGTTACAACTCCGGAATATGAAGAAATCGATAAGGTAAATATCACAGAGGGGAGAAGCCTCCTTTCATTTGAATATAAAACAGGAGAACGTTCTGTATTAATTGACCATATAACAGCAAAGGATTTATTTGGAAGTTCTGAAAATGCTCTTGGAAAATCTCTTGAAATGTCAGAGAGCAGAAAAAGTGTAAAAATTCCATATACCATTGTAGGAGTTTTCCAAAATCAGTTTGAGCAGTATGTAAAAGCTATGGGAGGACGGCGTATTCCAAGATTTGTAAGAATGCCTCTTAGAACCTACGATAAAGTTTATGATTTAAAAACAAACGGCTACACAGATATTGTTATTGAATCAAAAAATCCTGATTTTATGTCTGAAGATATGGGAGAAGCTAAAAAACTTCTTGAAGAGTTCACAGGGGTAAAAGATTTATACGAAGTGGGAACTCTTTCTGACGGAGCTTCATCTTTTGACAGTATCCTTACAACTCTTAATATTTTTGTAATCTTTGTTGCAGGAATTTCCCTTTTTGTAGGGGGAATAGGAGTTATGAATATTATGCTTGTAAGTGTTATTGAAAGAACAAAAGAGATAGGAATAAGAAAAGCAATAGGAGCTGCTGACAGAAATATTCTTATGCAGTTTCTCCTTGAATCAGTTATTCTTACAGGGTGCGGAGGTATAATTGGAATTATTTCCGGTGTGCTTCTGGGAATAGTCATTGGAAATATTGTGGGAATTCCTCCTGTTTTTTCTCTTTGGTCAATAATAATATCTCTTGCTGTTTCTATGAGCATAGGAATTATTTTTGGAGTTATTCCTGCTAAAAAAGCTGCAAAATTAAATCCCATTGATGCACTAAGAAGCGAATAAAAAAAACTTTTCTTCTCTCAATGCTCACAAAGGAATAACATTACATATATATTTTTTCTTTTTTATTTATTTTTCTAAAAATAAAACTATCTAAATAACAAAATGTGTGGTATACTTATTGAGTAGTGATGAAACAGTAATTTAATAATTTAGACTTTAATATTTAAAATTTCTTTAAAACATTTTTCAAAAATAATTTTATAAGTATCTTTCAAGTATTATTCATTTTAAAAATTTAAAAACAGTTATCATTATTAACAAAAATAATACGGAGGTATCAAATGAAAGGTACAGTAAAATGGTTTAATGCAGAAAAAGGTTTTGGATTTATAACAGGAGAAAATGGAAAAGATGTTTTTGCACATTTTTCTCAAATAAAAAAAGAAGGATTTAAATCTCTTGAAGAAGATGAAAAAGTAAGTTATGATTTAATTCAAGGGGATAAAGGTCCTCAGGCTTCAAATATAAAATCTTTATAATAAGCTGAAATTTAAAGAACCGCTGAGACGGTTCTTTTTTTATTTTAATTTTTTCAAAAAATAAAAAAGACTAGGGCTAATATTGGCATGACCCTCGTCTTTCTTATTTGCTATTTTTTCCTTTAAGAAAAAGTTTTGTTCTAATTTATTATATCATAGATTTTATTTGTTTTCAATGTTATAATATTTCTGCTGTTTCTTTTTCCTCCTTAAAGCCAAACGCAAGGGAGGTGATAAGGTTGAAAAAAGTTTTGTTCATTATTTTGATAATAATAGTCTTTCTATTATTATCTAAAAAAGTATATTAGTCTTTGACTATATAATTTTTATGTGGGTGCAGACACTATTGGCATGGTGAAAGCACCTGCTTTTTTATTGCAGTGAGTGTCTTTTCTAGCTGTTTTCCCTCAGCACTAAACTTGGTATCTGAAAGCCCCCAAGTGGGTTTCCGCCCCTGCAATCAAGGAGTACTACCGTTTCCTTATTCTCAAACGGTCGAGATTTTAACTATTTTATATTAACATTATACCTTTTTTGCTGGAAAAAATAAATTTATAATTTCTTCAAAAAAATAAAAAAGACTAGGGCTAATATTGGCATGACCCTTGTCTTTTTTGCTTTGTGTTTTCTTAATCAATTTTCCTAATTTGATTATACCATAGTATTTTTATAAAATCAATGATATAATATTTCTAGTGTTTTCCTCCTCAAACCTTATTAAGTTAAAGGAGGTGAGAGGACTGAAAAAATCAATTTTCCTAATCTTGATAATAGTAGTTTTTCTGTTATTATCTAAAAAAGTATATTAGTCTCTGACTATATAATTTTTATGTAGGTACAGAAAGCTATGGCGTTGCTTAAAGCACCTGCTTTTTTATTTTTTAAAAGAGGCTGTTACAAAAATTTTATAACAGCCCCTAAATTATTTATTATTTATTTTTGTTCATATACATTTATGAAATTAGAATCTGTAAGAAATTCCTGCTGTAACTCTTGAGTCGTCTCCCTTATCAGACCACATCATTTCGTATTTTCCGTTAAATCCTACACCGCTTT
>OGXP01001442.1_pt1 | contig 19978 bp, 14 predicted proteins | sample 1576351 | NCBI WGS metagenome assembly OGXP01 (sample SAMEA3541517, study PRJEB24748) | human gut metagenome | biome: human gut; feature: human-associated habitat; material: faeces | place: China | collected 2012
AACTTCTCCACGTGCTGGTAGGGGCCGTAGTTGTTGGAGCAGTTGGAGATCGTGGCGCGAAGGCCGTAGGTGCGGGTCCATGCGCGCACGAGCATGTCGGAGGACGCCTTGGTGCTCGAGTACGGGCTGCTCGGGCGGTACGGCGTCTCCTCCGTGAACTTGGCGGGGTCGTCGAGCGCCAGGTCGCCGTAGACCTCGTCGGTGGAGACGTGGTGGTAGCGGACGCCGTATTTGCGGACGGCCTCCAGCAGGCGGAAGGCGCCCTCGACGTTGGTGCGCAGGAACGGCTCCGGGTCGGCGATGGAGTTGTCGTTGTGGCTCTCCGCGGCGTAGTGCACGATGGCGTCGTGGCCCGGCACCAACCTATCGAGCAGCTCCGCGTCGCAGATGTCGCCCACGACGAGCTCCACGCGGTCGGAGGGCAGCCCGGCGATGTTCTCGGGGTTGCCGGCGTAGGTCAGCTTGTCCAGGACGGTGACGTGTACCTCGGGGTGGTTCTTCACCACGTAGTGCACGAAGTTGCTGCCGATGAAGCCGCAGCCGCCCGTGACGATGATGTTCCTGGGGGAGAAGGTCTCCTCTGCCATGTTCGAATCTCCTTGTTCCTAGTACTCGCGCGGGCTGTTGACGATCTCGCCGGCGGCGACCTTCTTGAGGTGCCGGCCGTAGACCGACTTGCCGTAGGCCTTGGCTGCCTCCTCCAGCTCGGCGGTCGTGATCCAGCCGTTCTCCCAGGCGATCTCCTCGGGCACGGACACGGGCAGGTCCTGGGAGTGCTCCACGGCGCGGACGAACTCCGCCGCCTCGTGCAGGCTCTCCATGGTGCCGGTGTCGAGCCACGCGTACCCGCGGCCCAGCGTCACCACGGAGAGCGTCCCCTCCTCCAGGTACATCCGGTTGAGGTCGGTAATCTCGAGCTCGCCGCGCGCGGACGGCTTGACCCCATGCGCCTTGGCGGCACCGTCGCCCGGGTAGAAGTACAGGCCGGTGACGGCGTAGGAGCTCTTGGGCTCGGCGGGCTTCTCCTCGATGGAGACGGCACGGCCCTCACCGTCGAACTCCACGACGCCGAAGCGCTCGGGGTCGTCCACGTGGTAGCCGAAGACCGTGGCGCGGCCCGACTGCGCGTTCTCGACGGCCTTCTTGAGGTGGCGGCTGAGGCCGTTGCCGTAGAAGATGTTGTCGCCGAGCACCAGGGCGCACGGCTCTCCGGCGATGAAGTCCTCGCCGATGGTGAACGCCTGCGCGAGGCCGTCCGGGCTCGGCTGCTCTGCATAGGACAGGTTCACGCCGTAGCGCGAGCCGTCCCCGAGCAGGCGCTCGAAGTTGGGGAGGTCCGTCGGCGTGGAGATGACCAGGATGTCCCGGATGCCCGCCAGCATGAGGGTGGACAGCGGGTAGTAGATCATGGGCTTGTCGTAGACCGGCAGCAGCTGCTTGGAGGTCACGAGCGTGAGCGGGTACAGGCGCGTGCCGGACCCGCCGGCGAGTATGATGCCTTTCATTTGCTATAGCCTTTCTTTTCTAGCGGCCCTACGGCCAGCACGGTTTCCCAGAAGGCGTGCGCAGCAGTCGATGCCGAAGGCGATGAACTCGACCAGATTGCCCTCCCTAAGGAGCTGGGAGGAGACCGCCTTGACAAGTCGGCCTCCTTCACCAATCTCACTTGCCTGCATGAGGTCGTCCGCATGCGTTTCGAGAAAGAAACCGACGGCACGGTTGCGGGCAAACTGTTGGGATGGCGTCAAGTTGTGCGAGTGATAGACCTCGGCACGCGGCTCGTAAGCGACCTTCATACCCGAGGCGATAAACCTGGCGGCCATGAGCATGTCCTCGTTGGTGTTGACATGATCGAATCCACCGCATTCGAGATATGCGGTCCGTCGATAGGCAGAACAGGTGTCAGATGCAAAAAACGTCTTAATCCCAAATTTCTCGAGATCGCCTTTAGACCGAACAGACGGTGTGTCGGGATAGTTGAAATCACGAACCAATTGTTCAAAACGACGGGCATTGGCCTTGGGGAGCTGCCTTCCGCTCACAAGCGCGACAGAGTTATCGGCCAGTAACGGTTCGACAAGCGTTTCCAGGTAGCGACTGGAAGCGGGCACAGCATCCTGTGTGAGAAAACAAACGAAATCACCCGCGGTGCGCCTCAAAGCTATGTCGCGGGTCGAACCGTGATTGAATTCCTTACGTTCTATGCGAACGAAGTTAACCCGAGGATGCTTGGCGACCTCGTCAACGGTACCATCTTCGGAGGATGAGTCAACCACCAAGATATCGAAGGGCCTGAGAGTCTGAGTTTCGATGAGGGTCAAGAGCTCATCGATCTCGCCCGCCGCATTTAGGGTTGGTATGACTACGCTCAAGGAGGGAGCCATCACTTGCCCTTCCTCATTGCCTTGAAGGTCTTAACAAACACGCGGGCGTCTAGGCCAACCGATTGATGGCGCACATAAAATAACTCGCGAGCCTGCCTCTGGCCACTAGCCCACGTTGAGTCATTGCGGTCAGTGGCAGCCCACCAGCCGGTGATCCCAGGTTTGCAGGAGAGCACTTCATCACGGGCATCTCCATACTCGTACGTCTCTTCGAGCGTCACCGGTCTGGGGCCAATGACAGAGAGGTCACCCATGAGCACGTTGATAAACTGCGGTAACTCATCGAGTGAGGTGCGTCGCAGGAAGCGACCAACGCGCGTAATGCGTGGGTCATCGTCGACCTTCTGCTCGCGTTTCCACTGAGCCAGCTGTTCGGAAGTCATATACTTCTCGGGATGCTCATGGGCATCCGACACCATGGTGCGCAACTTAAATATGTATATCGGTTTTCCATTCTTGCCGATACGCTCCTGGAGGAAGAACGGCTTGCCGGGGGTGTCGATCTCAATTGCAACGCATGCAGTCGCAACGGGGATTAAAAGAACTGCGCAAACACCCGCCGAGAAAACAATATCAAATGCACGCTTAATAGCGAGGTAGGCCGGCCCACCTTTCTTGGGGGCGGCACACGACGAGTCCGGCGCAGGCGCCTTATAAGTGCCAGTTGCAACGAAACCCATAGCAGGAGCTGGGTTCTCGACAGGAGGCGGAAACTCTGTTGCCCTAGGAAATCTTGTGACTTTGGGCAAGTCCATTACATATTCTGTTTTATCTGACACGTTCTCTTCCAAGATTTCGTCCCCGGGTCGGGGATCCTCCCTGTCCTTTGCGGAAATCGCCAGCAGCTAGGCGATTACCTTTTTGAGGTTGCGCATGACGCGCTGCTCGTTTGAAAGCACCGCAAGGCCAACGCGGGTAGTTACGCGTCGGCCACACAGATCAAGCTCCAAATAAGCAGTGCTCTTGCGTCTGTTAATGGTTTTGATAAGGCCTTCGTGGCCCAACAGCGGACCTGCCGTCACTATGACCTGGTCACCGTCTTTTAGGGCCTCGCTCATGGGCACTACGCGGTCTCCCCTGTGCGTAAAGCCGCCAATAAGCTGGACCTCTTCTTTTGCCAGCGGCACAAACTGACCGTCCTGGGAAAGCACTCGGGCAAAGTCGTCCATGCGCAGCAGATACTGTTGCACGGTACGGGGATCTGCCGTGTCGCAGATAAGATAACCGGGAAAAAGCGATTTGGTCGTATTGACCCATTCGCCGTGAACCTTAATCTCGGTTTGAAATTGGGGATAAAAAAGCTCTTGCATGGCACAAGCCGGCACCATGTGCTCGATGCGCTCTCGCATTATGTCTTCGCGACCGTTAATGACCTGGATCACATACCACACGAGCACCACCCCCTTGCTGTCTTACGTGTGGCTCACGGGGTTTGGGTATGGCTTCGCCAGGGCGCTTGTGCGCGAAGGCGCTCCATATTCAAACCCTGAGCCCAGTTAGACAAGCACGTGGCTCTGCCCCACCGTGAACGGTATGTATAAGTGCAGTTGCTAGAGACGCGGACGTGTATCGCAAAATGACCGCTTCCCCAGCTGACTGTGGGCGGGCCAGTCAAGCGGGTACAAAACTGGACCGCACGCAAACAGCTGCAGGACTGCTACGTTTTGGCATACGAACTACCAGAATTTGCATCTCATAAATAAATCAATGCAAATTAAAAGAGCCGCATGACTTCTTTATTGGAGCTCGTGGTGTTTCTCGCACCGCCGTTACGGCCGGATGCTGATCGACCCTGCGCCTTATGACTTGCTGGAGCCTTGAGCACAGTTGAACTCATGTAACGTTAAGTATCCTAGCACAAGCTGATAGCGAAACTGATTTGGGTTGCGTTGGACAACATTTCGTTCATTTGACGTGCTTAAGGGGGTTGTTTTGGGATGTTGTTCACGTTGGCGCAGGTCATTGTGGTGCTGGCAATAAGCGGGAGCGTTTCTGAAGCCCAACTGAAGCAGCGAGCTGCACTGGTAATTGCGTTTGGATAACAAACTATGTACAGACATGGGAAATAAATTGTGCAACTTTTTGTTGATGTGGGTATGGGTTTGTGGCGCGAGGTATTTTGGCATAAAAAAGCCTTCGGAATTCCGAAGGCCTTTTACTTCACGATGGTGGAGACGAGGGGGATCGAACCCCTGACCTCTTGACTGCCAGTCAAGCGCTCTCCCAGCTGAGCTACGCCCCCGTGACGAGGACATACTATAGGGGAAGTTGACTCGACGTGCAAGGACTTTTTTGGGTGAGACTTTAAATGCCTATTGAGCCAATTGATATAGGTAAGCGATGGCGGTGCCGGTGTGGACTTGGATCTTGGCCGTTCTCCTGACTACATTGGATATTCCAGTGTCAGCTAGTAATCCCAGGGGGCTGTGGTCTAGCTCCCATTCTAGGCCGTGTTCGCTTACCTTGGTGTTGGGGGCAATGGCGATGATGGAGAATGTCTTGCCTTCGGCACCTTCGATAGCCCACGATTCGCCTCTGTGCAGAATGCGGGCCGTGGTCTCGTCCTCGACAATCCAGACGGGGGCCTCTTTGTAGCTGGCTAGTAGACCTAGGACGCTTAGGGCCATATCCGGGCGGCCGCCCGTAGCGCAAGTCGCAACCACTTCGGCACCCGGCCAGCGACGGCGGACGGAATCGAGCGCCAGCGCCAGATCGGTATAGTCCTTGTACGGGTCGTGGCGCTCAACTTCAAAGTCCTCAGCGGCATCAACAAGAGCGCGACCGGCTTCGCTTACCGTATCGGCGTCCCCTACATATACTTCGCAGCCCAGACCGGCGCCCAGCAGCGCGTCGAGCCCGCGGTCCACGGCGACAACATGGTCACACTCCCCTGCTAACTTACGCAACAGATCCGCGCTCGCCACCACGGGCGAGCCGCAGACCACTAATACCTTGCAAGCCACAGCCCTCGCCTATCCCTCAAACGAAAGCACACGGGCCAGATCCAGGTCTTCATAGCTGTCGATAAAGATATCGCAGCTGGCGCGTACGTCGTCGCGCTCCATACGGCCGTGCGGGTCATAGATGCCCACGCGCTTAAAGCCGGCGGTGCCAGAGCTCTTAAGGCCAAAGACGGCGTCCTCAAACACCCATGCGCGGTCAAACTTATGCCCATGGCGCTCCTCAAGGCGGCGCAGCGCAAGCTCGTATACGTCGGGGAACTGCTTGGAGCGTCCCGCCTCACCCGTGGTGGTCACAAACTCCATGTAGGCATCGAGCCCGGCACCAGCGAGCGCAGACTGCACCAGCTCGGCCGGCGTGGACGTGGCAACGCACATGGCAATACCGGCCTCCTTCGCCTGCTCCAAAAATGCAAGCAGGCCGTCGCGCGGCGGCACCTTGGAGTACCCATCAATCAGAATATTGCTCAGCTCGCGATACAGTTCCTCGCCATTGGCACCAATGCCCCACGTGTCGTGGTAGGCCTGGCACTCGTCCTCGAGCGACAAATGCTCAAACTGGGCAAAATCGTCGACCGTCACGTCAATACCGTGGCGGTGCAATAACTCGGGCTGGGCATAGGCCCAAACGGGGGTGCTATTAACCAGTGTGCCGTCGCAATCGAAAATAAAAGCAACACTTGGAGCAGCGATGTGGTTCATAAACGAGCCTTTCGATGTCAAATGGTAAACAACCTGCTAAAAACGTTTTACCAAACGTCAACCTAATAGTCTAGAAACCCTATTTGGTAAAACTGTCAAGAGTTTTACCATCGCAATTCTGCCAGTGGTATAAACATGGCGCTCGCCGATTAAACGCCGCCGCAAATCCACTTTTCTCCATAAAAGTAACGAACAGGTGTTATCGTATTTCGTGCCGAAAGTTCCACCGAGCACGCGAGGTGGAACGAATCATAGAACTATCGCCGTCCCTTCGATTCGTGCAGCCTTGGACCTTTCGCATCTAGTCACCAAGGCAACACGCTGCCGCGTCATGATGGGATCAAACGTGAGCGATACAAAGCTAAAGCCAGCAACCAAAAAGCCTGCTACCCGCAAAGCCGCCCCGCACGCACCGGAGCTCACCAAGGACGATGTCTATCTGTTTGGCATCGGTACGTGGGAGCGCAGCTGGGAGAAGATGGGCGCGCACCCCGACACGCAGAACCGTACGCGCGGCTGGCGCTTTTGCGTTTGGGCACCCGATGTAAAGAGCGTCCACGTCATTGGCGAATTTAACGACTGGGATGAGGAAGCCAACCCGCTGGTGCCCGTGCATACGAGCGCCATTTGGGAAGGCTTTATTCCTGGCGCTGAGCAGGGCCAGCTCTATAAGTACCTTATCGAGACCAACGAGGGCGAAAAGCTCTACAAGGCCGATCCGTATGCCTTTAAGGCAGAGTGCCCTCCGGGAACGGCGAGCGTGCTGTGGACCATCGACGACTACCAGTGGAACGATGCCGCATGGCTCAAGCGCCGTGCCGGCCATAACCACATGTCGCAACCCCTTAACATCTACGAGGTGCATATTGGCTCGTGGAAGCGTCACGGCGACGCACCGCAGGGCGAGCCGGACGAGTACGGCAACTACCCCGGCCCCATGGATCCCTTCCCCGCGCAGCGCGGCGAGTTCTACACCTACGACGATCTGTCGGTGGAGCTGGTGGACTACGTGCGCGACATGGGCTATACGCATATCGAGGTCATGCCGCTTATGGAGCATCCCTTCGATGGCTCCTGGGGCTATCAGACGACCGGCTACTACGCCGCCACGTCGCGCTACGGCAACCCGCAGCAGCTCATGCACTTTATCGATGCATGCCACGAGGCGGGCATCGGCGTGATCATGGACTGGGTGCCCGGCGGTTTTTGCGCCGACGCCCACGGCCTTGCCACCTTTAACGGCCACATGCTGTTTGAGCACGAGATTCACCCCAACTGGGGCACGCACAAGTTTGACTTCGCCCGCGGCGAGGTCCGCTCCTTCCTGGTCTCCAACGTGCTGTACTGGCTCGAGAACTTCCACGTTGACGGCATTCGCATGGACGGCGTGTCCAGCATGCTGTACCTCAACTTTGGCATCGACGATCCCGGCCAAAAGAAGTTCAACAAGTACGGTACCGAGGAGGACCTGGACGCCAGCGCGTTTATCCGTCAGGTCAACTGCGCCGTGGAGGCACACTACCCCGACGTGATGATGATGGCCGAGGAGTCCACCGCGTGGCCGCTCGTAACCTATCCGCCGCAGGACGGCGGCCTAGGCTTCCACTACAAGTGGGACATGGGCTGGATGAACGACACCCTGCACTACATGCAGACCGATTTTCCGTGGCGCCCCGGCAACCACGGGCTGCTCACGTTCTCCATCATGTATGCCTTTACCGAGAACTTCATTTGCCCGCTGAGCCACGACGAGGTCGTGCACGGCAAGTGCTCGCTCATCGGTCGCATGCCGGGCGACTGGTGGCGCCAGTTTGCCGGCCTGCGCACGCTGGCCTTCTACCAGATGACGCACCCCGGTGCCAAGCTCAACTTTATGGGCAACGAGATCGGCCAGTTTATTGAGTGGCGCTACTACGAGTCCATCCAGTGGTTCCTGACCGAGGAGTACGAGACCCACAAGCATCATCAGGCGTTTATCAAGGCGCTCAACCACCTGTACACCGCCGAGCCCGCCCTGTACGAGCGTGGCTACACCGACGACGGCTTTACCTGGATCGACGCGGACAACTCCAAGCAGTCCATCGTGAGCTTTGTGCGCCAGGGCGAGAACATCGACGACGACCTAGTCATCCTGATCAACTTTGACCCGGCGAGCTATGAGAGCTTCCGCGTGGGTGTGCCGCGCGAGGGTGACTGGGAGGTCATCTTTGACTCCGACCGTCCCGAGTTTGGTGGCAGCGGTTATGCCGGCGAAGAGCCCTACACCTGCTCGAGCGAGCCCTATCCCTGGAACGGGCAGATGGACTCCATTGAGATTAAGGTGCCCGGTCTGGCAGGCGTGGTGCTTAAGCGCCGCGGTCCCAGCAGCTATAAGCCGCCCGTGGTCGAGAAGCCCAAGGCTGCGCCCAAAAAGCGCACGTCCTTGGTGAAGCCTAAGCCTGCGGCTGCCAAGAAGGCTCCGGCTAAGGCGAAGGCCACGACGACCAAGGCCAAGGCTGCCGCAAAGCCCGCTGCTAAGGCCGCAGCCAAGAAACCGGCTGCCAAAAAGGCCGCTACCAAGGCCAAGTCTGCTTCTGTTAAGCCGTCTGCCAAGGATGCGTAACAAAACCGTTACAGCTGTAATTACCCGCCCCGACGAGGCGTAGGATACATGTCATAACCGTTCCGGGAGAAACATCCCCGGGGGAAAGGAACGTATGAATAAGATCTTCGACAACAAGCAGGAGTTTACCGAGCTCTATCGCGATGCTGTCATGAGCATCAGCGGCAAGAGCGTCGAGGCCGCCAGCGACCTCGACCGCTTTAACGCCCTGGCCAAGCTCGTGGCCGAAAAGGCGCGCACCGTTGCCACCAAGAGTGACGCCCGTGTGACCGCCGAGGGCAAGAAGCGCGTGTACTACTTCTCGATCGAGTTTTTGATCGGCCGACTGCTCGACAACTACCTGCTCAACTTTGGCGTGCGCGACATGGTCGCCGAGGCGCTCGACGACATGGGCTTTGACCTGTCCGTCATCGAGAACCAGGAGCCCGATCCGGCCCTGGGCAACGGTGGCCTGGGTCGTCTGGCCGCGTGCTTCCTGGATTCCATGGCAGCCGAGGGCATTGCCGGCTACGGTAACGGCATGCGCTATCGCTACGGCCTGTTTAAGCAGGAAATCGTTAACGGCAGCCAGGTCGAGACCACCGACGAGTGGCTCACCCACGGTTATCCCTGGGAGGTCCGTCGTCAGGACAAGGCCGTGACCATTAAGTTTGGTGGCCGCGTCGAGGGCTTTGAGGAGGACGGCCGTACATTCTACCGCACGGTGGACACGCAGGACATCCTGGCCGTCCCCTACGACATCCCCGTTGTGGGCTATGCCGGCGAGACCGTCAACAAGCTGCGCGTCTGGGCCGCCGAGCCGGTCGTGGAGCACTTTGATCTTGAGGCCTTCAACCGCGGTGACTACGCCCTGGCCGACGCCGAGCGCGCCGAGGCCGAGGCCATTAGCGCCATTCTCTACCCCAACGACGCCGGCGAGCACGGCCGTCTGCTGCGCCTGAAGCAGGAGTACCTGTTTGTCTCGGCCGGCATCTACAGCCTGCTCGACACCTTTGAGAAGGAGCACGGCGCGAACTGGGAGCTGCTGCCGCAGTTTGTGGCCATCCACACCAACGATACCCACCCCGCCATGTGCGGCCCCGAGCTCATGCGTATCCTCATCGACGAGAAGAAGCTTGAGTGGGATGACGCCTGGAACATCGTGACGCAGGTCGTGAGCTACACCAACCACACCATCCTGCCCGAGGCCTTGGAGAAGTGGCCTATCGGCACGTTCTCCAAGCTCCTCCCCCGCGTGTACCAGATCATCGACGAGATCAGCCGTCGTTGGCACGAGTCGTTCGACACCACGAAGGAGGGCTGGCAGGAGCGTCTGCGCCAGACCGCCATCCTGTGGGACGGCGAGATTCGCATGGCCAACCTGTCTGTGATCTGCAGCCACAGCGTCAACGGCGTGGCCAAGATCCATTCCGACATCATCAAGAACATCGTGCTCAAGGACTTCTATGCCCTGACGCCCGAGAAGTTCAACAACAAGACCAACGGCATCTCGCACCGTCGCTTCTTTGCCGAGGCCAACCCCACCTACGCCAAGCTCGTGACCGAGGCCATTGGCGATGGCTGGCTCAAAGACGCCTTTGAGCTTGAGAAACTCAAGGAGTTTAAGGACGACACCGAGTTCCTGAAGGCCGTGGGTGCCTCCAAGCGCGCCAACAAGGAGCGTCTGGCCGCCTACGTCAAGGCCGAGACCGGTCTGGTTATCGACCCCAACACCGTCTTCGATGTCCAGGTAAAGCGCTTCCACGCCTATAAGCGCCAGCTCATGAACATCATGAAGGTGATGGACATCTACAACCGTCGCATCGCCGATCCTAACTTCCACGTGACGCCGACGACCTTCATCTTTAGCGGCAAGGCCGCCTCGAGCTACACCTTTGCCAAGGAGACCATCCGCCTCATTAACTCCGTGGCCGAAGTCATCAACAACGATGCCCGCGTCAACGAGGTCATGAAGGTCTGCTTTATCCCCAACTTCCGCGTGAGCAACGCCCAGCTCATCTACCCCGCCGCCGAGATCTCGGAGCAGATCTCCACGGCCGGCAAGGAGGCCTCGGGCACGTCCAACATGAAGCTCATGATGAACGGCGCCATTACGCTGGGCACCCTCGACGGCGCCAACATCGAGATCGCCGACCTGGCCGGCCGCGAGAACGAGGCCATCTTTGGCCTGACCGCTCCCGAGGTCGAGCAGCTCTGGGCATCCAACAGCTACTTTGCGTGGGATACCCTCAACGGCGACCGCGAGCGTCTGGGCCGCGTGATGGACGAGCTCAAGGACAACACGTTTGCGGGTCTTTCGGGCAACTTCGAGAGCATCTACAACGAGCTCATGAACAACAACGACCCCGACCTGGTCATGGCTGACTTCCGTAGCTACGTGGATGCATGGGAGAACCTCACGGGCAGCTACGGCGACCAGGAGACCTGGAACCGCAAGGCCTTGCTCAACACCGCCTCCTCCGGCTGGTTCTCGAGCGACCGCACCATTCGCGAGTACCGCGACGAGATCTGGCACGCGTAAAGGCGCGCGAGCTCCCTTTGCCGCACGGCATTACTCGACGGGCGCGACCGAGCGCCGCGCCCGTCGCAAATGGGTTTAGGAACATCGATGACAGAAGGAGAAATCGATGAGTAAGAAAGAATGCATCGCGATGCTCCTCGCAGGAGGACAGGGCAGCCGATTGGGGGCACTCACCCAAAAGATCGCCAAGCCGGCGGTTAGCTTTGGTGGCAAATTCCGCATTATCGACTTTTCGCTGTCCAACTGCTCCAACTCGGGCATCGACACGGTGGGCGTTCTGACGCAGTACCGTCCCTACCTGCTGCATGCCTACGTGGGCTCCGGCGAGGCGTGGGATCTGGACAGCCGCGACGGCGGCGTGTCGATCCTGCCGCCGTACGAGACGCAGACCGGCGGCGCCTGGTATGCGGGCACGGCCGACGCCATTACGCAGAACCTCGACTACATCAAGGCCAACGACCCCAAGTACGTCCTGATTCTTTCGGGCGATCACCTGTATCGCATGGACTACCGCAAGATGCTCAAGACGCACATTGAGAACAACGCCGACCTCACGGTGAGCGTTATGCCCGTGCCGTGGGAGGAGGCCAGCCGCTTTGGCATCCTGACCACCGACCCCGAAGACGGCCGCATCACCAAGTTTACCGAGAAGCCCGAGAAGCCCGATTCGAACCTCGCGTCCATGGGCATCTACATCTTCTCGGCCGACGTGCTGATCGAGGCGCTCGAGGAGGACGCTCTGGACCAGCGCTCGAGCCACGACTTTGGCAAGGACATCATCCCCAAGCTGCTCGGTGAGAACAAGCGCCTGTACAGCTACGAGTTCCACGGTTTCTGGAAGGACGTCGGCACTATCCCCAGCTTCCACGAGACCTCGATGGACCTGCTGGGCAACGACCCCGAGTTCGATCTGTTTGACAAGAACTTCCCCATCATGTCCAACATCACCACGCGTCCGCCGCACTACATTGGACCGGACGGCCGCCTGGACGACTGCCTGGTCTCCAACGGCTGCAAGATCTACGGCACCGCTCGCCACTCGATCCTTTCGACCGATGTCATCATCGAGGAGCGCGCCGTGGTCGAGGACTCCGTGCTGCTGCCGGGTGCGCACGTTAAGAGCGGCGCGCACATCTGCCGCGCTATTTTGGGCGAGAACTCCACGGTCGAAGAGGGCGTGAAGCTCGGCTCTGTCGATACCACCAAGGATACGGCCGTCGTTGGAAATGACGTCGTTATCGGGAAGGGGGAATGATCCGATGATCAATCGCAAGGCCATCGGTTATATCACCGCTAACTACTCCTCGACCTACGGCAGCGTGCTGCTCAAAGACCGCCCCATCGCGTCCGTTCCGTTTTTGGGCCGCTACCGCCTGATCGACTTTCCGCTGTCCAACATGATGAATGCCGGCATCAAGACCGTCGGTGTCGTCATGCCGGGTAACTACCGCTCGCTGATCGACCACGTGGGCTCGGGCAAGGACTGGGGCCTGGACCGCAAGAAGGGCGGCCTGTTCATGGTGCCCGGCAACGCGTATGGCACCACCAAAGGCGGCATGCGCTTCTTGCTGCGCGACATCATCTCCAACAAGACGCTGTTCCAGCGCTCGGAGAATCCCTATGTTGTGATGATGGGCACCAACATCATCTTTAACATGGACCTCAACACCATCATCGAGGCGCACGAGAACTCCGGTGCCCAGATGACCGTGGTGTACTGCAAGGCCACGCGCAATGTCGAGGACGAGACCAAGCTCGAGATTAACGAGAACGGCCGCCTGACGGGCGTGAGCGCCGGTGTCGCGTACGGCGACAACGCCTCCATGGACTGCTGCATCGTCAACCGCGAGACGCTGCTCGAGATCATCGACCACTACCAGGCCGCCGACTATCTGGACCTGCTCGAGGCACTCCAGGGCGACTTTGGCAACATCGACGTGTGCAGCTACGAGTACAAGGGCGAGGTCGTGGGCGTGTTTAGCGAAAAGTCGCTGTATCGCCGCAGCATGGACCTGCTCGACCAGACCGTGGCCGACCAGCTCTTTGACCCCGAGCGCCCGATCCTGACCAAGGCTCACGACGTGCCGCCTTCGCGCTATGCGACCGGCAGCCACGCCTGCAACTCGATCATCTCGGCCGGCTGCATCATCAAGGGCACCGTGCGCAACTCGATCCTGTCGCGCGGCGTCGTGGTCGAGGAGGGCGCCTCGGTGACCAACTCGATCATCAACCAGAGTTGCATCATCAAGAGCGGCGCACGCGTTGAGAACGCCATCCTGGACAAGAACAACGTGGTCCCCACCAACACCGAGCTTCGCGGCACGCCCGAGAACATCCTGGTGCTGGGCAAGGCTCCGTTAACTTCCGACACCACCATCGTACGTTAACGTTGGCACCGCAACATCGCTCGTAACATGTAGAATAGCCGCCCGGTTAGCGCCAGGCGGCTATTCTCGAATTGCAACATGGGAGACAATATGGCTGATTCCAGCAAAAAGATGCAGATCGTGTTTGCCTCGGCCGAGTGCGCACCGTTTGTAAAGACCGGTGGCCTGGGTGACGTGGCAGGTTCGCTGCCTGCGGCGCTTGTGCGCGCCGGCGCCGAAGTTATCGTGATGGTGCCCAAGTACGCCACCATCAAGGATGAGTACAAGGCACAGATGGAGCACTTCTCCGATTTTTACGTGAGCCTTGGCTGGCGCAATGAGTACTGCGGGCTCGAGAAGCTCGAGCACGACGGCGTCACCTATATGTTCATCGACAACGAGCGCTACTTTGCGCGCGACTATCCGTACGGCTTCTTTGATGACGGCGAGCGCTTTGCGTTTTTCTCCAAGGCCATCACCGAGAGCCTGCAGCACCTGCCAGCCGGCTTTGAGTGCGACATCCTGCACTGCAACGACTGGCAAACGGCGCTGGCGCCCGTGTTCTTGCGCGAGTTTTACCAGGGCCTGCCGCTGTATGACCGCGTCAAGACCGTGTTCTCGATCCACAACGTGGCGTTCCAGGGCCAGTTTAGCGACACCGTGATGGAGGACATCCTGGGTGTGGCGCACATTCCGGCGGCCGCCTCGCAGCTGCGTTGCGACGCCTGCAGCATCAACTACATGCTGGGCGCGCTGCGCTATGCCGATGCCATCACTACGGTGAGCCCCACCTATGCCAACGAGATCCAGACGCCCGAGTTTGGCGAGGGCCTGGACGGCGTTCTGCGCGAGCGTTCGTACGCGCTGCAGGGCATCCTCAACGGCATTGACGTGGCGGGCTTTGACCCGGCGACCGACAAGCGCATTGCCGCCAACTACACGGTTGAAGACCGCTCCGGCAAGGCCGTGTGCAAGGCCAAGCTGCAGGAAGAGCTGGGGCTCGAGGTTCGCGACGACCGCCCGCTCATGGTGATGGTCACGCGCCTGACGCGCCAAAAGGGCATGGACCTGGTCATGTACGCGCTCGACCGCATTCTGGCCGGCGGCGTGCAGGTGGCGGTGCTGGGCACCGGCGACCGCGACTACGAGGACGGCCTGCGCTACTTCCAGGACAAGTACCCCGGCACCATGGCCGCGCGCATCGAGTTCGATCCCTCGCTGTCGCAGCGTATGTATGCCGCCGCCGATATGTTCCTGATGCCTTCGAAGTTTGAGCCCTGCGGACTGTCGCAGATCATCGCCATGCGCTACGGCACCCTGCCCATCGTGCGCGAGACCGGTGGCCTTAAGGACACCGTGCAGCCGTACAACGAGTTTACCGGCGAGGGCACGGGCTTCTCATTTACCAACTTTAACGGCGACGAGATGGGCGATGCGGTTTTCCGCGCGGCTCGTCTGTTCTGGGATAACCGCGACGCCTGGAACCAGCTGGTCACGCAGGCCATGAGCCAGGACTTTAGCTGGACGCGCTCGGCCGACAAGTATCTGGACCTGTACTTCTTTATGCATCCGGAGATTGAGAGGCCGGCAGCTGTTGTCGACGAGTCTGAGGCTGTTGCTGAGCCGGTGGCCGCCGAGGAGCCCAAGGCCGAGGAGAAGCCGGTTGAGGCTGAGCCCGTTAAGGCCGAGCCTGAGGTGAAGGCTGAAGTTGCTCCTGGGGCAGAGGCAGAGGCCGAGGTCAAGCCTGCTGCAAAGCCTGCGGCAAAGAAGACCGCGACTCGTAAGACGACGGCGAAGAAGGCCACGACCACGAAGGCCGCTGCGAGCAAGACCGCGACCGCGCGCAAGCGCACCACCGCCGCTGCCAAGAAAGCCGCCGAGGCCGAGGCTGCTCCCGAGGTAAAGGCCGAGGTCGCAGAGGCCAAGCCGGCCGCCAAGGCTCCGGCAAAGACCGCTGCCAAGAAGACGACCACGACCGCCAAGAAGGCAACGACCGCCAAGAAGACCACGGCAACGAAGTCGACGGCCGTCAAGGCTACTGCGACCAAGGCCGCTCCGAAGGCCGCCGCAAATGCTACTGCGACCAAGGCCGAGGAGGCAGCCGCCGAGCCCAAGGCCGAGGCAGCTGTCGAGGCCAAGCCGACCGCCAAGACCACCACGCGCAAGCGCACTGCAACGACGGCCAAAAAGACCACGACCAAGGCTGCTGCTCCTAAGGCGGAAGCTAAGGCCGAGGCCAAACCCGCAGTAAAGGCCAAGCCTGCGCCGAAGGCCGCCGAGGTCAAGCCCGCTGCCGCCAAAGAGGAGCCCAAGGCCGAGGTAAAGGCCAAGCCCGAGCCCACAATGGAGACCCCGGTCTCCCCCGCCGCCGCAACCGAGAAAAAGGCGCCGTCGAAGAAGACTTCCGTCCGCAAGGCAACGGCCACCCGCAAGCGCCGCTAATCCAGACGATCCAAAACCTCATCAAACCCTAAGCAAGGGGCGCTCCAACCGGGCGCCCCTTCTCTGTAGGTAGTGGTAAAACGATTTTCTAGGACAACCGTTCGCCGATGGTAAACGGATGTTGTTTATACACCCTGTGTACTACAGATATACTTACATCTTAGGCGTAAAACCCATGGCCCGCAGGCCATGATTCTATTGAACTGGACCGTACTATGAGATTGATACACAACAGCCGTCTACCGCAGTTTCGCACTCCGTTTGGCGCTGTGACCACTGGAACTTCCGTTGCACTCTCGGTGATTTTGGAGGATGCCAATCCCAACCAGGCAACGCTTACGCTGCGCACCTGGGTCGATGAAGTCGGCGAGGCCCTGATCCCAATGGAGCACGAAGGCGATGGCATTTTTACCGGCGAGCTCAAATGCACTGAACCGTGTCTTGTGTGGTACAGCTTTATATGCAATATCGAGGGCCAGCCCGAGGTCCGCTTGGGCGCACCGCAGGGTCGCACCGGCGGAGAGGGCGTAACTTACGACTACGCCGAGGTTCCGTCCTTCCAGATTACCGTCTATAAGCACCGAGAAGTGCGTCCCGAGTGGTACGAGCGTGGCATGGTCTACCAGATCTTCCCCGATCGTTACGCCCGAGATGAAAACTGGCGCGAGCGCACGCTGGCCGAGGTCGAAAAACCACGCAACGGAATCCAGCGCCGCATGGTCGAGGACTGGAACGAGCCGCCCGTGTACGAGCGCGCCGAAGACGGCTCCATCAAAACCTGGGACTTCTACGGCGGGTCGCTCAAGGGCATCCAGGAAGACCTGCCTCGCATCGCCGAGCTGGGCTTTACGGCCATCTACCTCAACCCCATTTTTGAAGCCGCGAGCAACCACCGCTACGACACGGCCGACTACACCAAGATCGACCCGATCCTGGGCACCGAGCAGGACTTTACCGAGCTGTGCCAGGCGGCCGAGAAGCTGGGCATCTCCATCATTCTGGACGGCGTCTTCAACCACACGGGCGATGACTCGATCTATTTCAACCGCTACGGCAACTACCCCGGCGTGGGCGCGTGGCAGAGCGAGGATTCGCCATGGCGCGATGCGTTTTATTTCCACGAGGACGGCTCATACGACTGCTGGTGGGGCTTGGGCAATATGCCCGCCATCAATGAGAGCTCTGAGCTGGTACGCGAGCGGCTCCTGGGCAAGGACGGCGTGATCCGTAAATGGCTACGTGCCGGCGCTCATGGCTGGCGCCTAGACGTGGCCGACGAGCTTTCCGATGACTTCCTGGCCGAGATCAAAAAGGCCGTGCTCGCCGAGAAGCCTGATGCACTGTTGCTCGGCGAAGTCTGGGAAGACGCCTCCAACAAGATCAGCTACGGCCATCTGCGTCGCTACCTACAGGGCTCCGAGTTGGACTCTGCTATGGATTACCCCTTCCGCGACATGGTCATCGGCTTTTTGATGGGCTACAAGAACGCCTACGAGGCCGCTGAGGATATCGAGACCCTGCGCGAGAACTACCCGAGCGAGGCATTGTCCTGCGCGCTCAACCTGCTGTCGAGCCACGACCGCCCGCGTATCATCTCGGTGCTCGGCGGCGGCCCCGACGAGTCGCAGCTGCCCGAGTGCGAGCGAAGCAAATGGCGCCTAGACGAGAACTCGATGGGCCTTGCCAAGAGCCGTTTCTGGCTTGCAACGCTCATGCAGATGACCTTCCCAGGCGTGCCTTCAATCTACTACGGCGACGAGTACGGCCTTGAGGGCCTGACCGATCCGGGCAATCGCCGCACGTTGCCTTTGAAAGAAGACCTGCTCGACTTCGATACGTTCGCGATCGTCAAGAACGCATCTGCTGTGCGCCGCGCCCTGCCATTTATGATCGACGGCGAGATCAAGGCCTTCGCGCTCAACGACGAGGTGCTGGCATACAACCGCACGGGCAAGGATGGCGAGTCTGCAACGGTTATCATCAACCGCAGCCTGCGCAATTCGCACCGCGTGACGATTCCGGCGCTCGGCGAATGCGCGAGCGACGTGATCAGCGGTCACGAGTGCGAGATCCACAATGGTACGGTCACGCTCAATCTGTATCCGCTGGGGTCGTCGATCATCTATCACCACGCCGAGCAGCGCCTGCAGGAGCCGCTCGATCACGGTGCGGGCGTTGTGTGCCATATCACATCGGTGCCGACCGACGACGGCAAGCCCGGTACGATCGGCGCGCCCACGCGTCGTTTTATCGATCATCTGGCCGCTATGGGCATGCGCTACTGGCAGGTCCTGCCTGTCAACCCCACGGACTTCTTCCGCTCCCCTTACGCCGGTCCTTCGGCCTTTGCAGGCAATATCGACCTGCTGCCCGAGAGCCACGAGGAGCTGGCCGCCGACTTTGAGACCTGGAAGGTCCGCGGCGGCGAGGATGCCGATCCGCTGTACACCGCGTTTAAACATCGCAATGCCGATTGGCTCGAGAAATACTGCGTCTATATGGCCGTCAAAAAGTACTTTGAGGGCGAATCGCGCCACGATTGGCCGGCAGATGTTGCGCGCTACAACGAGCATCTGATCGACGACAAGCGCTTCCACGACGAGGCCGAGCTACAGGCGTACATGCAATACCGCTTTGACCTGGCTTGGTGCGAGCTTATGAACTATGCGCACAAGAAGGGCGTCGAGGTCATCGGCGATATCCCTATGTACGTGTCCGACGATTCGGCCGACGCGTGGAGCGAGCCCGAGAACTTCTGGTTGTCCGATACCGGTAAGGCAATCGAGATCTCCGGTGCGCCGCCCGACAACTTTGCGCCCGAGGGCCAGGTGTGGGGCAACCCGACGTTCCGCTGGGACCACATGAAGCAGAACGGCTATAGCTGGTGGATGGATCGCCTGCGTCGTGCATTTTCGCTCTACGACCGCGTGCGCCTGGATCACTTCCTGGGCTTCCACAGCTACTTTAGCATTCCCGCAGGCAAGGCCTGTGCCGACGGCCGCTGGCTTGCGGGCCCGGGCAAAGACCTGTTCCAGACCGCCTATGACGAGCTAGGTCCGCTTAACTTTATTGCCGAGGATCTGGGCTATTTGACGCCCGGCGTCCGTGCCATGGCCTCGACCTGCGGCTTCCCCGGCATGGACGTGCTGGAGTTTAGCGACTACGACGTCCGTTGCGGCGTGCATCCAACGCCTGGCAAGATCCTGTACACCTCGACGCACGATACGTCGACGCTCGCCGGTTGGTGCACGCGTTCCTTTGCAGGCGGCGACGAACCGAGCGGTGTCGAGGTGGCGGCCAAGCTGATGAGCGACGCGCTGGCAAGCGACGCTCCCCTGGTGATGATGCCGCTGCAGGATGTCCTGGGGCTGGGCGACGACGCGCGCATGAACGTACCGGGCGTGGCCACGGGCAACTGGACCTGGCAGGCTGACGAGGCCGACGTTGCGGCCGCTGAGGGCAAAACCGCACAGCTCCTGCGCAACACGCATAGATTCTGGGGTGAAGCGTGATAAAACGCCCGATATAGGGTACAGTTACAGACGTTTGAATTTTTGCGGGCAGAGTAATCTGCCCGCTTTGTGCTGAAAAGGAAGTACTATGGCGCGCTACGATTACAAGTGCTCGAGCTGCGGCAACGTGTTTGAGGTTGAGCATCCCATGTCCGAGACTCCAGAGGTCGTGTGCCCGAGCTGCGGTGCCCCGGCGGCCAAGACGTTCTCGGCTAGCGGCATCAAGTTTGAGGGCAGCGGCTTCTACAACACCGACCAGCGAAGCGGCGGCTCCAGCACAAGCGCCACGAGCGGTTGCTGCGCCAACTGCCCGCACAGCCACTAGAAACAACGCGGCCCCGCGATCAACACCGATCGCGGGGCTATTTCTTTGCGCTATGGGTCGACAATTATTTTTAAAAATTAGTATATTTTAAAATCCGCCCATACCGGCAGGGTGACGCATAATTTCTTTCGCAAATTGACAACCGCATAGCGGAACACGGCCCG
>OGXP01001444.1_pt1 | contig 19960 bp, 24 predicted proteins | sample 1576351 | NCBI WGS metagenome assembly OGXP01 (sample SAMEA3541517, study PRJEB24748) | human gut metagenome | biome: human gut; feature: human-associated habitat; material: faeces | place: China | collected 2012
CTACTGCTGCCTTTTTAAACTTCAATACTGCTGTTCTTTTATTTTACAACAAACAGACTATATTGTTTTCAAATTCCAGCAATATATGATTGCTCCACATTCATCTGGAAACCCAGCTTTCAGATATAATAAAGAAGCAGTAAAATCATTTATTAAATATGATTTTAATTCTAAAAAATAAAAATTTATAAAAAATATTTAACAGGACTTTTTTATAAAAATGCTGATTATTTTTTAAAAAATAAAAAGAGGTTATCATAAATTTATAAAAATAAAATATGATAGCCTCTTAAAATTTTCTCTTCTTATAAAAGTCCTATTATTAAAAATATTTAAAAGCAGTGATAAACTTCTATTATTTTCATTTTTTCTTCCTCTGTAATTTCCTCTTGATTTTTTATCTTATCAAGTATTTTTATAATTTCTTCATCATCTCTGAAAGGCGGGAAAATTTTTTCTTTGACAGTTTCATAATTCTTAAAAAAGTCATCGTTGACATATATTATATGAGGAGGTTTATCAACTTTTATATTAACTTCATTATATAAATAATCTGCCATTTTTTTAGTATTTTCATTTCCTTTATAATCTTCTTCCCTCTGTCCCTTATCAAGAAAAACAATAACATCAAAACCCCAAGCTGTAAGTTTTTCTTTGGAATTTTTCGTGCTCATAATCTTTAATTGTTCTTCCAAAGGTATGTCGCAGGATATACCCAAATCAAATCTTATTTTATTTCCAAATATTTTTTTAGTTTCTTTTTCCAAAAATTTATTTAATTCATGCCCTTGGAGAAATCCCTCATAATGCCCAAAAGACCATTTATCTATATAATTCCCATATGTACGTGCATAAATAGTGGCTGTATGTTTTATTTTTTCAAGTTTTTTGCTGTAAAGTTTTCCAAGATACTCGTTAGAATATTTTTCCTGTCTCATTCTGTCAATGAAATAAAAGTCATCGTCAGGATATTTTTCTTCAAAAGCAGTAAGAATTAAATTATCTTGATAGGAGTTTTTCTCCAGATGAAAAGCAGTCTTTTTAGCAATTTTTGCATAAAATCCAATATTTATAAAATTGATAAAGAAAAAGAAAATCATAAAAATAATTTTACCCCGTTTTACCTTAAATAGTTTTATAAGAGCAATCCCTCCCAAAAGCCATGTAAGTATAAATATCCATAAAAAATGATTTGTTTCCACATGACTAAGGTCTAAAGCGTAAAGAGTAAAAACCCCAATACCAAAAAGTATATTAAAAATTTCCATGTTTTTCTCCTTTTATTAAAAAAACCTAAAAATTATTTAAAGTAATTTTTATCTTTATAAATATGATAAAATTTATCTATATAATATTAATTATATCTAATTTTATTTTTAAAATAATAATTATTTTTATATTTAATTATTTTTTATAATTTATAATTAATAAAAAATAGAGATTTATTTTTATTCTTCTTGTAAATAGTCGGGCAGTTTTGAAATTACCTTTTTATCTAAAATATTTTTTGCATTTATATAAATTTCAGTTACACGGGTATCAGAATGACCAAGGAAGTCTCTTATTTCTAAAATATCCGCTCCATTTGCAGAAAGTTCTGTTGCAATAGCATGTCTTATATTATGAGGGCTGATATCCATACCCACAGATTTTCCCATTTCCTGAATTATATTATAAAGTGCTTTATAAGAAAGCTGACTGTTTTTTTCAAATGAGCTTGGAAAAACAAATTTCTCTTCCATTTCTTCCTCTGAAAAATTATACATATTCATCACAAAATTTTTATACTCTAAAAGTTTTTTCACAAGAATATCATGAACAGGTTTATATTGTTCTCTTCCGCTTTTTGTTTTTTCTAATTTTATAAAATAATCATTATCTCTTTTAAGAATATTATTGTATCGGACATTTATTAATTCCTGGCTTCTCATTCCTGTATAGAAAAGAGTATAAAGGATTATTGTATTTCTGTATTCCTTTTCTCCGTATACTTTATAAGTATTTAAAATGTTTTTAATATCCTCAAAAGAAACTTTTAAGATATTATCTATATTTCTGGCAGTCTTGAAAAGTTTTACAAATTTAAAAGGATTTTTTATTCCGTGTTTTTCAAGTTCATTGTATAGAGATTTAAGAGCTGAAATAATTTTATTCACAGATGTCTTTTTTAAATTCCTTTCATATAGAAGATGAGAAAGATAATCTTCAACATCTTCTTCTGTAATATCAGACATAAGTTCCACAATCTCATCTCTCTGTATAGGCTCGCCGTTGTCGTATACAAAAAGTAAAAAATCATTTAAATAGAAAAGATAATCTTTCATTGTTTTTTCACTTCTGTAAATTTCAAATATAGATTTCTTATTTTCTTTTTCTCTTTTTTTACGCCGTCTGACTGTAACTTCACTGCTGTTTCTATTTATCAAATCAAAATCCAAGATTATCCCTCCTTTTTTTATCTTTTCATTAAAGTCCTATTAAAATATGTAAGTAAAATAAAATTTTAATAGATTGAAAAAGTTTTCGTAATTTATGCAGTAAGCTGAATGTTAAAAAACGATATGTTTGAACAAAGTGAGTTTATCGTTTTTAGTGAAGCGAACAAAATAAATAGAAAACCTTTTTCACGAAGAAAATTTTATTTTACTTGTCTATAATATCCTCTAAATTTACTTCTCTTACTTCTCCAAGTTCCATATCATTTAATTTTAAATTTCCGAAAGAAATTCTCTTTAAATATACAACTTTATTATCTACTGCTTCCAGCATTTTTTTTACTTGATGGAATTTCCCCTCTTTTATTGTAAGATGAATTTTCTTATCCTCAATTTTTTCTGCAAGAGCAGGCATTGTTATATATCCTCCAATATCAACACCATTTCTTAATTTTTCTAAATCATCTTCGGAAATATTTTTTTCAAGTTCAGCATAATAAGTTTTATCCACATGACTTTTTGGAGAAAGAAGTCTGTGATTAAGCTGTCCGTCATTTGTAAGAAGCAGAAGTCCCTCTGTATCTTTATCAAGTCTTCCTACAGGAGCAAGATCTTTTCTTATTACCCATTCAGGAAGAAGATCCATAACGGTTTTATCTCTTGGATCATCAACAGCTGTAATATATCCTCTTTTTTTATTTAAAATATAATATCGGAACTTTTTATATTTTATAATTTCATCTCTATATTTTACAATATCATTTTCTTCATCAACATTCTCTTTGGAAGATGAGATAATCTTATCGTTAACAGAAACAAGTTTATTATCAATAATTTTCTTAACCTCTTTTCTGCTTCCAATTCCACATTCAACTAAATATTTATCAAGTCTCATTAAAATTCTCCTTTCACATTATACATTGATTATACCATATATCGTCAAAGTAATAAATCTGTTGTGAATTTGATTTTTATAAGGTATAATTAAAATAACGTTATTAAAAAGGAGAGACACAAATGGTTGATTTTAAAAAAGTTGATGAATATATAGATTATATTGAAGAGGGAAAAATTCCCGAAGGAATGACTTTTAATGAATTTGCTATGGAATTTTACCATGAAAGCAAAGTTATTCCAATATCAAAATATCTTAGAAGCAGAGGGAGAACTTCTAAAATGCCGAAAATTATGAATACTAAAAAAGCAGGAGAAATTTTAAGTGAAACAGAAAAATCTGGAGATGAAGTAAGAACTTTTCTAAAAAGAAGAGGATATTCTGAAATTCCAGAACTTAACTATACCCTTGTAATGCTTGTAAGAAAAGTTGAACTTCTTGATAACTGGAAAAAAATAATAGCTTATCTTCAAGGGGATAAAACAATCGAAGAAATAAATAACTCTACAAAAAGCAAACTTCTTCCGGGAGAAGTTGCAAGGCTTGAGAATTATATAATGGAAGAGCTTAACCTTGATGAAGAAAAAATGAATTGGTTTTTAAGTAAATTTAAAAAACTTGAAAGTAATAAAGAGCTTTTCCGTGCAGTAAAAAAATTAAATAGACAGTAGATAGTTATTTTCAATCATTCAACGCCTGCATCGACGAAAATAAAATTGCCCTGCTGATGAAAAAATTTTCAATGCAGGGCAATTTTATTAGTTTTTATAATTTGTAATTTATGCTTAATATTTATCTATTTCCATATTTATTATATGAAACCTTATCCCAATTTACATCTTTTTCAGTATAAACAGGTTTTTCTTCATCTGGATATCCCACAGCTATAAGACACATTACAGTAAATTTATTTGGAGCTCCAACTAAATTTCTAAAAAATTCTTCAGAAGTTCTTCCGTCTGGAGCTGTTCTTTCATTTACATGTACCCAGCAAGTTCCAAGTTCAAGTTCGTGTGCTTTTACCTGCATTGCAAAGGCAGCTATTGAACAGTCAGCAAGAAGTGTTGTTGATTTTCCAATCTCACCCATAACACCTATAAGAAGAGGGGCATCTTTTGCAAAAGTTGAACCATGTTCTCTAAGTCCTGCAATTTCTTTTATAAGATTTTTGTCATCAACAACTACAAATTCACATGGACGAGAATTTCTTCCAGTAGGTGCAAGAAGTGCCGCTTTTAAAATTTCATCAATTTTTTCTTTTTCCACAGGCATATCTTTATATTTTCTTATACTTCTTCTAGTTGTAAAATCCATAATATCACTTCTCCTCTAAATCATCAAGATTTACTATTTTTTCTTTAATTAATTTATGCAATTTTTCTATCTCTTCCTCTGTCATATATTCTTCCACAAGTTTTTTATCCTTATGCTGAGCTGCTTTTAAAAAATATTTTGCTGCTAAATTCAACTTTCCCTCTTCCTCATACATACAAGCCAAATAATACTGAGAACTTATATCTCCGCTGTCAGCACTGATTTTTAAATATTTTTCCACTGATTTTATATCATTTTTTCTTGTATATACAATTCCTAAAATATATTGAGCTTCAGTATTGTCTTCTTTAGCAGCAATTTGTAAATATTTCTCAGCCTTTTCCAGATTGTTTTCATTTAAATATTTTTACCTAATTTCAAAGAGTCCAATATTTTTTCTTGAACTACAGGTGTAATTTTTTCTTTTGGTATTTCTTTTCCCTCTGTATAAGATACCAAAAGCAAACTCAAAACAAAAAGAAATTTTTTCATAAAACTTTCCTCCTGAATTAAATAATAATCAAATAATGATTACATAAAATTATAATTAAAGTTTTTATTTCTCTTTATTTATTTCATCAGACTATATAAATATTCTATTTCTTGTTTCCAAATTGTACTGTCGATAGTTTCTAAAATTATAGGAATATTGTCAAATCTTTTGTCATTCATAAATCGTATAAAAAATTCCTCTCCAAGAACACCTTTTCCTATACTGTCGTGTCTGTCTTTTCTTGAACCTGTATCAAATTTGCTGTCGTTAAGATGAACTCCTTTAAGATATTTGAAACCAATAATTTTTTCAAATTCATTCATTGTTTTTTCATATCCCTCTTCATCTTTTAATTCATAACCTGCTGCAAGAGTATGGCAGGTATCAATGCAGACACCTATTCTTGATTTATCTTCTACAAGATTTATAATTTCAGCAATTTCTTCAAACCTGCTTCCCATATTACTTCCCTGCCCAGCTGTAGTTTCAAGAACAACTACTACATTTGGCACTTTTTTATGAGCAGTATTTATTGAATCTGCTATAAGTTTTATACACTCTTCAGGAGATATCTCATTAAGATGACTTCCCGGGTGCATATTCAGATATTTAAGCCCAAGCTGATTACATCTTTCCATTTCATCTATAAATCCATTTAAAGATTTTTCTCTTTTTTCAGTATCTCCGCTTCCAAGATTATGAAGATAACTGTTATGTGGAAGAATACGCTCTGGAGATATTCCCGATTTTTTCATGAGCTCTTTAAATTTTTTTATCTCTTTCTCTTCAAGAGGTTTTGAATCCCATCTTCTCTGATTTTTTGTAAAAATTGCAAAGGCTCTTGCTCCTATCTCTTCAGCATTTAAAAATGCCTGTGAGATGCCGCCTTGGATTGAAACATGGGCTCCTAAAAATTTATTTTTTATTTTATTCTCTCTGCTCTCTATGTTAATTCACCTCTTTATATTTATTTTTATATTTTTATTATAGCATAAAAGTTTTATAAAATAATATTAAAAAAGTATTTTTATTTAAACTTTTATATGTCAAAAAGAAAAAGACGGTTAGATACGAATTCTAATCGTCTTTCTTATGGTTGGAGTTATATTAAAAAATTTTTTTAAATTTATCAAAATAACCTGTTACTTACTTATTTTTTTAAATTTTAAATTTTTTTCTATCATGGCAAATACATCGTCATGAGTAAGAGTCTTTTGACCTTTTAAAGTTTCAAGATATTCTTTTACAGCCTCATGTTCTTTTTTATGGTATTTGTTGATGATGTAATGTACATCAGCTTCCTGATTAAAGTTTACGTATTTATGTTCTTTCATATAAATCATCTCCCAAATCTCCAGCCAATTTTATTATAAATCTTTTTATTCAAAATATCAAGCTTTCTGATTTTTTATTACACTCAGGAGAACTGTCTTCATTCTTTCTTTTTTTCCTGAAAGATTAAGCCCCAGAGGTATTGAAGCTACAATCGGCACAATAAGAATTCCCGGTATTTTTGAATAAATATTTATATATTCCTTTGGTACAGGAAGCATAAGAAGAAGAAATCCTCCAATCACCGAAGAGGGAAGAAAAATATTCTGTAAAAATTTTATTTTCCCTCTCAGCATTACCCCTGTAAGAAGAAACAAACTCAAAAGACCAAGACTGTAAATAAATGTTGTTGTCATTTTTTCCTCCTGAAAAATAATTTGTAACAATATAATATCACAAATTAAAAAAGGAGCAAAATAAGTAATTTAATCCACAGAAATTTTATATTTTTTTAACAGCTCTTCATTTAAATAAAGTTCAGATTTTGTAACAGTTTCGTAAGGAATATTTTCTATTTTTTCACCATTTAAATATCTTACAACCATTTCACCTGTCTGGTAACCAACTTGATAATCTGAAATTCCCTCTGCTGCCAAAGCTCCTTGTTCAGCATAACTTTTTGTTGCTCCAATTATAGGTTTTCCTGCTTTATCACATTTTTCAACAATAAGAGGATAAGTTGAGGCAAGCATATTGTCTATCGAAGTATAAAGTACATCTATTTCCGGAAGAATAGTATCAAGAGCTGATGCCATTTCATTTATTGTTGTCACTCCTTTTATAACCATCACATACCCTTTTTTCTCAGCAGCTTTTTTAAATTCCTCTGTAAGATAAAAAGAGTTTTGTTCACTTGTATTATAGACAATTCCTATTTTTCTTGCATTTGGAAGAAGTCTTTTTATAAGTTCTGCCTGTTTTTCCACAGGTGATTTATCACTTACCCCTGTCACATTTTTTTCAAGAATTCCTGCTGCTTCAGGATTTGTTATTGCTGCAAAGAAAACAGGTTTTTCTTTTATATTATTTACTGCAGCCTGAGCAGATGGAGTTGATATTGCCACAATAATATCTGCATTATTATTAAAATCCTGAGCAATTATCTGTGCTGTTGCAAAATCTCCCTGAGCATTTTTATATATAAATTCAACTTTTTCTTTTCCATATCCATTATCTGCAAGAGCTGTTTCTACACCACGTCTCACATCATCAAGAGATTCATGTTCCACAATCTGAGTTATCCCAATTTTAACTTTTTCACCTTTTCCCCCTGTGCAGGCAGTAAATAAAACAACAAATAAAAGTACAAATAAATTTTTTAAGTTTTTCATAATAATCTCCTCCAAAATAATTTTTTAAATAAAAAAACCTGCTGTAATAAGCAGGTTGTAAACAGATATACTTTAAAATGCCCTAAAAATAAAAAACCTGTTCCTATACACAGAAACAGGTAAATTTTAAATTAACACATTTTAATTTATATAAAAGATTGCTATATCAAAGACAAAACAAGATTCACCTGCTGATTATTAAGTTTGTGCATTTTGTTTTGCCACCACCATGTAAATCTAATTGTCATTGGTATCCGCCTCCTTTTTTTATTTTCTATCTTGCACTAAGGATACTACAATTATTTTAATTTGTCAAATTATTTTTTATTTTCTTTATAAAATTGTTAAATTAAAAATTATATATAAATGACAGCGAAAAAATTTTATACAATACCATAAAAAATAAAAAAATTCGTTTTAAAATTAAACAAAATATGATATAATTATAAATATGAAAAAAGTGGTTTATTAAAGTTATTCACATAAGGAGGAGAGTATGAACAAAGATTTAAATCAAAAATTAAATTATTTACTATTAGGTGATGAAAAATATACAGAATGTCCTCACATTGTAACTTTCACAACTGATGAAAATGGTATAACTGTTACTGATGACTGTGGAACAGACAGAGTAGTAAAAGTATCATTTGCTGACATTGTTAATGAAGTGTTAGAACATGAAGCTGGAAAAGAAATTGTTTCTGAATTTATAAAATTAAAAGTTTTCCAAAGCAGATAATTTAAAAATTAATAGTTTAGAAAACATATAAAAAGAAGAGGGACATTTAAATCTCTCTTCTTTTATTTTCTCTTTTTTAATTTTATTTCACAAAAGAATGAATGAGGTTTTTTACTCTATTTTACCATTTTTATACATGCAGTCTTTTACAATGTTTCCATTTTCGTCATATTCTTTGTATGGACCATCAAGAACTCCGCCGTCAGTATAAACAGCACTTATATAAATCTGTCCGTTTGGATAATATTCTTTGTATGGACCAAACATTTTTCCATCTTTATAGTTCATATCGCATTGAACTTTTCCATCAGGATAGAATTTTATATTTGTAGTTGTTGTCCAGTTATTTACGTGTTCAACTAATTTTTTAGTCTGTCCGTTTGGATAAAATGCTTCATATCTTCCTATGATTTCCCCGTTAATCAAATGATACACAGTATCTCTTGCACCGTTTGAAAGGAAAGTTTCATAAACTCCATGAAGATTTCCATTTTTATAATGTTTTTTTGTTTCGATGTTTCCATTAGGATAATAACATTTATATTCTCCTTCTCTCACACCGTTTACATAATTTTTCTCTTCTTTTACAGCTCCGTTTTCATAATACTTAACCCATAAACCTTCTTTTTTTCCATTTGCATTGTATTGATTGGCCATTTGTGTTACCTCCTCATTACTTTGTGTTATTATGTTTTATGTATTTAAAAAAGATTTGCTTTAAAATTTATTGTTGGATTATGCAAAAACATTTATTTCCTGTCTGTTTGTAAGAGTGATTATATACCAGTGAAGTTCCGGATACATTGGGCTTAATCCAATATCATCTATATCTTCAACAAAGTCGCATTCTCTTATTTCTTCAAGCTGTTCTTCTGTCACAGGCTGACCGTTAAATCCTATTAATTCTTCAAATGTCATGTTTACATCTCCCATAATTGTATTGTTACCTTAATTATACCCCAGATTTTACGAAATGCAAGAGGTAATAAAGAAAATTATTATAAAATCTTTATTTTTCAACATTTTTCTGATATAATTATTTTTAATAAAAATTTTTATAAAATATTTTAGATTTTAAAAATAAATTTTTAGGGAGATGGTAGACATGAGTTTGGAAAATGTAAAAAATTATTTTAAAGAAAATAATCTTCCATTAGAAGTAACAGAAACTGATAAGATTACAGATACTGTTGCAAATGCAGCAAAGGCATTTGGAATTGAAGAAGATGAAATTGCAAAAACAATGGGATTTCAATTTAAAAATGGTGAATGTATTTTAATTCTTACAAAGGGAACTGCAAGAATTGATAATCAAAAATTTAAAGGACTTTTCCATGAAAAAGCTGTAATGATAAAAGATGTTGTTGAAGAAACAGGACATGAGCCTGGGGGAGTCTGCCCCTTTGGATTAAAAAAACCTTTAAAAATTTATCTTGATAAAACTTTAAAAGAATTTGATATTGTTTATCCTGCCGGGGGAACTCCTCATTCAGCAGTAAAAATTTCTGTTGAACTTTTGGAAAAAATAACAAAAGGGGAATGGATAGATATTTGCAAATAATTCAAAAATGTGTTATAATTAGAATACAGATATGGTAGACAATTAAATTTAATAAACTTTTATAATAAATTTGTCGTCATATAAAAAGAGAAACAAATAATTCTTAAATTTTATACGGAGGTGCTTTTTTATGAAAAAATGGATATGTGGACCTTGTGGATATGAATATGATCCAGCTGTTGGAGATCCTGATAATGGAATAGCTCCAGGAACAGCTTTTGAAGATTTACCAGCTGACTGGGTATGCCCAGTATGTGGATTAGGTAAAGAAGAATTTACTGAAGAATAATTAAAAGCAGATAAGGGAAAGGTATCAAATCAATGATACCTTTTTTTTATTTATAAAGTTCTCTTAATTTATATATTATAATTCCACATGCCATTGCAACATTTAAAGATTCAGCTGTTCCATAAATTGGGATTATAACTTTTTCGTGAGAATTTTTTATAATATTTTCTCCTATTCCGCTCCCCTCATTTCCAAAAACAACTGCATTTTTCTCTGCAGGTTTCATTTCTGTGTATGGTACGCAGTCATCACTTAAGACTGTAGAAATTATTTTATAATTTTTTTCTTTTAAAAAATTTAAAAGTTTTTCTTCTTCAGTATAATATAAATTTACATTAAAAATTGATCCCATAGTGCTTCTTATAACTTTTTCATTATAGCAATCAACACTTCCCTTTGTAAGAATTATATCTTTAAATCCTGCTGCGTCAACAGTTCTTATAATAGTGCCTAAATTTCCCGGATCTCCTACTCTGTCTAAGACAATAACATTATCTCCAGTATTTTCAATATTTTTTTCTTCATATCTATAAACTAAGATTACACCTTGAGAATTTTCCTGAGAACTAAGCTGAGAAAAAAGCCCCTGTGAAAGAACTAACTTTTCACTTTTTTCAAATTTTTCAATTTTTTTCATAATCTCTCTGTTTTTTGAATATTCTTCATCAATTATTATATATTCAGGCACTGTGTCAAAATCTAAAAACTTTGTCCCCTCTGCTAAAAATCTTTTATCTTTATCCCTGTATTTTTTTGTTCTGTATTTTTTTATTTTTTTAAAACTGTTATTTTCTTTACTGTCTATATATAACATTTTTTCCTCCATTTTTCTAAAACCTCTTTGTTATTATACTATACTTACAAGTTTTTATCCATACAATTATTTATCTTGACTTAAATAAGCAAATAGAATATCATTTTAGTAAGTGATTAAATTTTTTGGAGGACTTATAAATAAAAATGAAAAAATTTAAGATGAAAAACACAATAAAAAAATATTTTGCTGTTCCTTTAATAGCTTTTGCTCTTATGGGCTGTGGAAAAAACCAAGAAAATAGAACTGCACCAAAATCTGATTATAAAAATGCAGTATATCTTTATTCTTGGGCTGAATATATCCCTAGTGAAATATTTGAAAAGTTTGAAGAGGAAACAGGAATAAAAGTTATAGAAGATATTTATTCTACAAATGAAGAGATGTTTACAAAATTAAAAGCCGGAGCTGTTGGATATGATATTGTTGTTCCATCACCAGATTATACAGAAATTATGATGAATGAAAAAATGCTTTCAAAAATTGATAAAAGCAAAATTTCTACATATGATAATATTGATAAAAGAGTTCTTAAAAAACTTGAAAGTTTTGATAAAGGAAATGAATATGCTGTTCCTTACACAATGAGTGCCACAATAATAGCAGTTAATACAGAAAAAGTTCCTGATTATGTGAAAGATTACAGCATTTACGAAAGAAAAGATTTAAAAGGAAGAATGTCGCTTTTAGATGATATGAAAGAAGTTTTGATTGCTGGGCTTGGAATGGAGGGATATCCTCAGGACACAGACAGTGAAGAGGGAATGAAAAAAGCTGCTGAAAGAATTATCGGCTGGAAAAATAATATTGCAAAATTTGATTCTGAATCTTTTGGAAAGAACTTTGCCAGTGGAGATTTCTGGGTAGTGCAAGGATATGCTGAAAATATATATATGGAGCTTTCTGATGAACAGCTTGAACATACAGATTTTGTTGTTCCTCAAAAAGGAGGATCAGCTTCAATAGATTCTTTTGTCATTTTAGAATCTTCAAAAAATAAAGAGAATGCTCATAAATTTATTGAATTTATTCACAGACCTGAAATTTATGCTCTTGTAGCAGATTATCTTATGCTTCCGTCAATAAATGTACCTGCCGTTGAGTTTATGGAAGAAGAGCCTTTGTTTACACTTGAAGATTTAGAAAATGCAGAACTTTTAAAAGATACAACACCAACACTTGAACTTCAAAATAAATATTGGGAAGAAATTAAAATGCATAACTGATTTTGCTTGTGTTAAGCTGAATAATAATGTATAATCATATAGTTAAATAAATTTAAATAATTTGGAGGAAATATGAAATTTACTATAAATAGAGAAGTTTTTGCAGACACTCTTTCAGATTTTACTCTTATACTAAAAGATAACCCAATAAAGCCGATATTAGCCGGACTTAAAATAGAAGTAAAAGACGAAAAAATAATTTTTACAGGAACAAATCTTGAAGCAACTCTTATTAAAACTGTTGAAGGAAATATTGAAGAAGAGGGAGAAGTAATCGTTAAGCCTCAGCTTATTTTAGAATATGTAAAACTTCTTGAAGAAGAAAATATAGAAGTTTCTTTTGCTGACAACAGTTTAAAAGTTCATCAGGCTGAATTTGTAGTTCTTAATGGCGAAGGCTATCCAAATGTAAAAGAGATGCTTCCTTTGGAAATTACAAAAACTCAAAAAGAAATTTTTGTAGAGGGGCTTGAAAAATCAAAATTTTCTGCTCACCCTCTTCCAGAAAATCTGGCTCTTAACTGTATAAGAATTCTTTTCAAAAATAAATACACTGAATTTGTTTCAACAGATTCCTACAGACTTACTTATATGAAAAAAGATATTCCATGCTCACTTGAAAAAGAATTTTCTGTTCCTTTAGAAAGTGTCAATGCAGTTATAAAACTTCTTAAAGATGTTGATGAAGAAATCACAATAGGTTTCAGTGACAATATGCTTATTTTCTTGTGGAGAGGAACATATTTTTCTACAAGAACAATAGATGTTCCTTTCCCTGATTTTAAAGCTATATTAAATTATAATAATTTTGATAAAATTATGGAATTTAATACAAATGAATTCAAAAGTGCTTTGAAAAAAGTTATGACTGTTGCTAAAACAAGTTTTGAAACAAAATATGGAGCTGTTTTTGATTTTAAAAATAAAACTCTTGTAATAAAAACTTATTCTGGAAAAGGAAAAATTACTCAAAAAGTAAATATGCTTAAAGAGGGAGAAGATTTCAAAGGCTCTTTAAATACAAAATTCCTTTTAGAATTTTTAAATAACATTTCAAATAATATTATTATAAAAGGGAAAAATTCATCTTCTATGTTTGCAATGACAGAAGATGGAAATGACAGTTACTTGTATGTCTTAATGCCTTTGGCTTTGAGAGACTAACTCTGTGTAACTAAGAAAAAAAATAGGGACTTGCTGTATCTGGCAAATCCCTATTTTTTATTAAGCTGCATTTTTATAATTTTCAGATTTAAAGTTTGAAGAAATATTTTCTTTTATTATAATACGTCCGTTTCCTTTTGGATTTTTATATTCATCTCCCATAACTCCATTTAAATTTTTAACAATATAATTAATTAGAGCGGCATTATCAATCACAACAGAATCTTTTATAAGTTTGTCGTCCATAAACATAGTATAACCATCTCCGCCGTTTTTAATCATATAATTGTGAGAAGCAAGAGTATAAATTTTATTTAAGATTAAAGGTTCATCTCCCACCATAACATCTGTTACACGGTATTTTCCATTAACTTTTACAAATTGTCCCCTTTCATTGAAAACCACACTTGATGGAATATTTGGATTGATAGTATATTTAAGCCCTGACACTTGTAAAAATCCACCGTTTTCTACAGGATATTCACAAGCCCCCACTTCTAACGCATCTAAAATATCCTGCCCTGTAGTTTCAATCATACAGATTTCATTTCCAAAAGGGTGGACATTTATAATCTCTTCATAAGTAATTTCTCCCTCTTCTATATCTGCACGAATTCCTCCTCCGTTTACAAAAGCAATCTCTGCTCCTACTGCTGTTCTGTAAGCATCAGCACAAAAATCTCCTAAATTTGTTTCAGAATTCCTTACTGCCCTTTCTCCTGTTTCCAGATTTAACGTAGTAAGAGTTATATCTGATTTTGCTATAACTTTCTGTAAAACATCAGAAAATTTATTTTTAATTTCTGTTATATAGTTAAGAGTATCTTTATCCTGCAGTTTATAATTTCCTATAAACTCAGAAGATATTTTTTTCTTCTTAGTATCTATTGTAATTTTTCCTAAATTTAAAAGTTTTGTTCCTGTCTGTGCAAGCAGAACGTTTTTATCTTTTTTATTTTTTAAAATTTTTGAATAAACTTCATGGGAATGTCCATCAATAAAAATATCTATTCCATAAGTATTTTGGATAACAGCCTTCGATGACCACTGCTCAGCAGCTCCTGTGTCTCCTAAATGCCCCAGAGCCACAACATAATCTGCTCCCTCTTTTCTGGCTTTGTCCACATATTTTTGAACAGTTTTATAAAGAGCTTTTCCATTTCCTCCCTGAGCAAAATCATATATATAATTTCCATTTTCATCTTGAAAATATGTCGGAGAAGATTTTGTAAAAGATTCAGGAGTATTAATTCCTAAATATGCAATGGAAAGGTCTCCATAGTTTATAATTTTATATGGCAAAAGTATTGGATTTCCATTTAAATCAGTAAAATTACAGCACACATAAAAATATTTTGAATATTCTTTTGAAAGTTTTAAAAAATTTTCCATTCCATAATCATATTCATGGTTTCCCGGAACTGCAATATCATATCCAATATAATTCATGATATCCACAATATATTTTCCCTTTGAAAGAGTTCCAATAGGTCCTCCCTGAATTGCATCTCCGCTGTCAACTAAGGTAACATTTTCTGCTCCATAAAGTTTTTCCATCTCTTTTTTATAAGACGACACCCCTGCATAACCGATATTTTTCACAATTCCATCTTTTTCTTTTTGGTCAATCTGACAGTGGATATCATTAGTATGCAGAATTATAATTTTTTCTGGAATATTTTCTGAACTTTTATTTAAGGTGATAAATAAAAATACAATTACAGCACTTACAAATGACAGTAAAAAACTTTTTTCTTTTTCATTGTTTAACTCTCCCATGATTTAAAAATTATTTAATCATAAATTGATTTGTATTTTTATTATAAATATAGCCGTTTTTTTCAAAATGTTCTGTAAGTTCTTCCCTGCTTATATCCATATCCTCACATAAATCATTTAAAGAGGAATAAAAGTCTCTCAGCTTCATATTAATCATACTGTATGCAATATTTATATCCATTGTTAAAAAATTCATTTTTATACTCTCCTTGTTTTTATATTTTTATAAATATATTTTAATTTATAAAATTTTCTTTGTCAAACTGCTGTTAAAATTTATATAATAAAAGCCCCAACATAATGTCAGGGCTTTTAACTATGAAAACACTACTACTATTCGTCTGCTTTTGCTTCAGCTATTATTTTTGCTGCCACTTCATCTGGAGCATAATCATATCTTATAAATTCAAATTCAAATCTTCCTCTTCCTTGAGTTAAAGATTTAAGATCTGTTGCATATCCTAAAACTTCCTTATGAGGAACTTCAACAGTTATTTTCTGCTCACTGTAATCCATAGGATCCATTCCTAAAATTTTTCCTCTTCTCTTATTCATGTCTCCCATAATATCTCCTGTATATTCTTCAGGAACAACTATTTCCATTTTAACAACAGGTTCTAGGATAACAGACGCTGCCTGTTCAACTGCTTTTCTAAATGCTAAGATTGCAGCCTGTTTAAATGATAGTTCGTTTGAGTCAACTGGGTGATAAGATCCATCATATAAAGTTGCTTTAAAATTAATTACAGGGTAACCTGCAAGGAATCCTTTTTTAGCTGCTTCATGAAGACCTTTTTCAACAGCTGGAAGATATTGTCTAGGAACAACTCCTCCTTTTATGTTGTCAACAAATTCAAATTCTTTATCATAAAGAGGCTCAAATTTAATAAATACGTCTCCGTATTGTCCAGCTCCTCCAGATTGTTTTTTATGTTTTCCCTGCACAGAAACTTCTTTTCTTATAGTTTCTCTGTAAGCTATTTTTGGCACACTTAATGTAGCCTGTACTTGGAATTTATTATATAGTTTTGATACAACTATTTCCAAATGTTTCTTACCTTGTCCTCCGATAAGAAGTTCTTTTGTCTCAGTGTTTCTAATAACAGTAAGACTTGGATCTTCTTCTATAAGTTTTTGAATAGCTAAACTTATCTTATCATCATCAGATTTTTTAACAGGTATGATATTCATATATAAACAAGGTTTAGGGAATGGCACTTTTTTATAAACTATTGGATTTGCTTTATCACAAATTGTATCTCCTGTTTTTAAATCCTGAATTTTTGTTGTTGCTGCAATGTCTCCTGCCACAACTCTGTCTGTATCTCTCTGCTTAATACCTCTTACAAAGTATAAGTTTGAAATTCTTTCTTTTCTTCCCTGAGTTGCATTTAAAACTTCCATATCTTTTGTAAGGCTTCCAGAAACTACTCTGAATAAAGATATTTTTCCGATAAATGGGTCAACTATTGTTTTAAATACAAATGCTGAGAACGGCTCATCAGTGCTTACTTTTCTTTCAATTTTTTCTTGAGTGTCAGGGTTTTTACCATAAACAATTCCGCCTCTTGATTCTTCAGGAGTAGGCATATAGTTAAACATCATATCAAACAATGTGTGAACACCTATAAGGTTTGCAGCAGATCCCACAAGAACAGGAACAACGTCTCCGTTTAAAACTCCTTTACGTAATCCTGCTTTAATTTCTTCTTCTGTAAAATCTTCACCGTTAAAGAATTTTTCCATTGCTTCTTCACTTGTTTCTGCAACAGCTTCAAGAAGAAGATTTCTTACATCTTCAAAATCTTCATGTGGAACTAATTCTTTATCAACACAGCATTCTCCGTTAAATACTCTGCATTTTTTTTCTATAACGTTTATAAATCCTTCAAAATTTTCTCCTTCTCCTAAAGGAATACAGAAAGGTGCAACTTTTTTACCAAATTTTTCTTTCATATCAAGAAGAATTTTTTTATAGTTTACTGCCCCTTTATCCATTTTATTTATAAATAAAATTCTTGGAAGTTTTCTTTCTTCTAGCATTCTCCATGCTTTTTCTGTTCCAACTTCTATTCCGGAACTTGCATCAAGAACGATAACTGCTCCCCCTGTTACAGCAAGTGCAGAAATAACTTCTCCAGAAAAATCAAAATATCCAGGTGTATCCAAAATATTAAATATTTTTTCTTGGTAGTCCAGAGAAATAACAGATGTGTTTATTGAAAAGCCTCTATTTATTTCTTCGTCGTCGTAATCGGAAATAGTATTTCCTTTTTCTATACTTCCCATTTTACTTGTAACGTTTGCTGCAAAAAGTAATGCTTCAACCAAAGATGTTTTTCCTGAACCTCTGTGACCTAAAAAGCTGACGTTTCTGATTTTATCAGTAGTATAGTTTTTCATAGTGCTTCCCTCCGTATTAATATTTTGTGTAGAAATTTCTCTATCTAATATTGTATATAGCCCATAAACTTAAAATAATCAAGAGGGAAAAGTAAATTTTTTTAAATTATTTTTAAAATTTATATTTTTTCATTGATTTTTATGAGAAAAAATGTATAAATTTTCATTTATATTTTTTGATAACTTATTTTTTATATTTTTATAATCTCTGAAAAATTGTAAATTTTTGCATAAAAAAAGAGAGACACAAAAGTCTCTCCAAGTTTATATTAGTTTAATTTTTCTAATAAACCTTTACCAGCTTTGAATTTTACGCTTTTTCTAGCTTCGATTTCAACTTCTTCTCCAGTTTTAGGGTTTCTTCCAAGTCTTGGTGCTCTGTTAACAACTTCTAATTTTCCCCAACCGATGAAGTTGATGCTGTCTCCAGAAAGTAATGCTTCTTCCATAGTGTCTAATATAGCATCGATTTTTCTTTCTGCTTCTGCTTTAGTTTCAAATATTCCTTTAGCTTGTAATTGGCTTGCTAGTTCTTTTTTTGTCATTTCTAAATTCCTCCAAAATCTTATTAAATTGTCAATATTGTTAATGCAACCTCTAAGTTATATCATATTTATTAAATTATTTCAATCATATTTTTCTTTATTATCAATCTTTTTCTAAAAAACAACTGTAATTTTTTTATATTAACTTAAGATGAAAAAATTTTTTATTCTTTTTTCATACTTTCTGAAAATTTTATGTCTGGTTTAAGAAAATGTGGTACAATTAAATTATTATAAATAAGATAGATAAAGAGGTAATTTTATGATAAAAGAATATTATTTTGACAATTCAGCCACTTCACACCCAAAACCTGAAATTGTAAGAAAAAAAATTAACGAAGCTGTTTTAGAATTTAACGGCAATCCCGGAAGAAGCGGATATAAAAAAGCTATTAAGATTGACAGAGAAATATATAACACAAGAGTAAAAATTGCAGAATTTTTTAATATAAAAAATCCATTACAGATTGCTTTTACATCTAATGCAAGCGAAAGTTTAAATTTTGCAATAAAGGGAGCCGGGCTTCATGACTGCCACATAATAACTTCAGTTCTTGAGCATAACTCTGTATTACGTCCTCTTCATTTTCTTGAAGATGAAAAAAATGTATCTCTTTCTTTTGCTGAACCGAAAGAAAATCAAGAGGAGTTTATAAAAAATATCTCCTCTCTTATTAGAGAAGATACAAAAGCTGTTGTTATAAACCATATTTCAAATGTGACAGGATATATTGCCGACATTGAAAAAATAGGAAAACTGTGCAGAGAAAAAAATCTTCTTTTTATAGTTGATGCTTCTCAAAGTGTAGGCTTTGCTCATATAGATGTTGAAAAACAGAATATAAATATTTTATGCTTCACAGGGCATAAATCTCTTTTTGGTATTCAGGGAACAGGAGGGATTTATGTGGAAGAGGGAATTAAATTAAATCCTCTTTTAGAGGGAGGAACAGGAAGTTTTTCAAAACTTCCAAGACAGCCTGAAAGTATGCCTGAACTTTTAGAATGCGGGACACTTAATACTCCGGGAATTTTATCTATGGGAGCAGGAATTGATTTTATAAATTCAGTTGGTCTTGATAAAATGAGAGAACACGAAATAAAACTTACAAAACTTTTTATTGAAAAAATTTCTGATTTAAAAAATGTTATTATCTACGGGGAAAAAAATATTGAAAGAGGGCCTGTAGTAAGTATTAATATAAATGGAGTTCCCAGTTCAGATTTATCTGCTGTTCTTGATGAAGAATATAATATCTGTACAAGAAGCGGTTTCCATTGTGCTCCTCTGGCTCATAAATATCTTGGCACTTATGATTACGGCTGTGTAAGATTTTCTTTTGGATATTTTAATACAGAAGAAGAAATTTTATATGCTGCAAATGCAGTGAAGGAAATTTCTGAATATATTTTACAAAATAATTAATATCAAATTAAAATTTTTATTTATTATTTTTTTAATTTATTCCTCTGTTTATTCATTGAAAATAAAAGAATTTTTAACTTTAAAAGTTCTATACAGCCGAAAAATTGATATTTTTAAAAAATTTTATTTGACAAAGTAAGTTATTTTATGATATTATTATTCTTGTCCAAGGGGATATAGCTCAGTTTGGGAGAGCGACGCACTTGCACTGCGT
>OGXP01001452.1_pt1 | contig 19854 bp, 47 predicted proteins | sample 1576351 | NCBI WGS metagenome assembly OGXP01 (sample SAMEA3541517, study PRJEB24748) | human gut metagenome | biome: human gut; feature: human-associated habitat; material: faeces | place: China | collected 2012
GGATAGGAACTGCTAAGAATTTAAATCATATATTGACACATAAATTATCTTTAATAAATAAACAATGTAATACTAGAATGGTTACTAGTTTGCCAGTAGAAATAAAAGAGCTATTAAGAAGAGATAAAGAGAAATGTGTTGAAAGTATATATGCATTTACAAGTGTAAGTAAAAGTGTAGACTATTTAGAAACAGATAAACAAGATTCAATAGCAAAGTTCTTAATAAGTAAATTATTAATAGAAGAAGGATATGTGCCTTGTGTTCAATTCCATGAAGAATGGATGGAAAAGAATGAAGATAAGTTTATATTTTTATATCCTAGATTTAAACAATTAATAGCTCAAGAAGAAATAGGAATATATAAAGCTTCTAGTATACATTATGAAATATGTAAAGATTTTGGATGGGAGAAATCTGATTTCTTATATGGTTTAGTTGTTAATGATAATAATAATATTCTTATAAGAGAGGAAGTTAAAGATATGGTAAAAGAATATAAAGAAAATCAACAGAAAGATGAATTAGATAAGCTTATAGAGATAGAATGTATATTAAGAGGAGTTAGTAAAGAAGTCTTATTAAGAGAAGTTTTATCAGAGAAAGCTTATAAGTTATATAATGTATTAAGAGAAAAGTAAGAATAAATATATAGAGGGTTCGTTTCTTTAATAACAGAGAAATGAGGCCCTTTTAATATAGGAGATTGGTTAAAATGAATGAGATTAAAGGATTAGAATACACAGAAGATGGATATATCGTATCAAATGGTCAATATATAGGATTAAAAGATGATAATGAATGGGAATGGTATGGGAATATAGATTTAGCTAGAAAAAAATTAAAGCCTGTAATAAACATAAATGTAATAGAAGATATAAGAGATTATATAAATTTTATAAGTAAAGGAGAATAAGAAGATGGAACTAGATAGAATAGAAAAGATAGAGGGACTTATTGATAAATTAATAAAAGATAAGGCAAAAGAATTATATCCAAATATGAGCAAGTTGCCAAATTTAAGATATATAAAAGATGAAAATTTAAAAACATTATTAGAGTTAAGAGCTTATATAGAGATAATGAAAGATACTTGTAAAGATACGAACTAATATGTTAGAGAGAGATAAAAAAGGAAGATAGATATATTAATAGTTAAGAATATAAGGGTTCGTTTCTTTAATAACGAAGAAATGGGACCCTTTTAATATAGGAGGTTAATATGGACCAACAAACTAAAGATTTAATATTTAGAAATATAAGTTTTGTTATAAAAGATGAAGCTAGAGATACTATAGACAAATATCTAGCTGTTAGAGAATGTATTGACTTATTAGATAAAGTATATAAAGAAACAGGAGCCCCGTTAATCTACACTAATTATAAGAGTAAAAAGAAATATCCTAGCAAATATAATGTAGAAAAATTAGATAGATATGATTTCAATTGGATTAAAGATTCATGGAAAGATTATAACAAATTAAGAAAAACTAAAAATGAAGAACATAAAGAAACAAGAAAACAATTTAATATATATATAGGATTATATCCTAAAAAGTATGAAGAAATAGAAGAACTATATATATACATATTGAGAACTAGATTAGATATGATTGAATCTAAAATAAAAGATTATGAGTCTCGTTTACAGAAACTATATAGCACTAGAGATAGATTTAAAAAAATAATTAATATGGAGGATTAATATGCTAATTACATTAGAATTAGACTATGAAACTATGAGAAAATATGCTGAATTCTTAGGACTGGACGAAGTAGATGAAGAGAGTTTAATTAATAGCGACTATTTTAAATATAGATTAAAAGAAGATATAGAGTTTGTTGTAGATACAGCTTTATATCCATAGGAGATATTATGTTAGGATATGTTGTATTAAAAGCTAAAGAAGATATGTATATAAAAGAAACAGATAGTCATTTCATATTTAGGAAAGACGAAATATATGTAGCTAAATATGATTATAATGACATTAAAGTATTTGATGAAAGAGATAATGCTTGTTTATTTGGATATTTTCAAAGCTGTATGAGAATCATTCCTCATTATAGTATTTATTTTGATTGTATAGCATTTAAATCAGCTATTAATGGTGAAGAGTTTTATAAGATAAGACAACAATTAAGACAAGGAGGTTAATATGTTAGTAGAGTTATTAAGAAAGTAAAAGAACACCCGAAGGTGTCCTTAATTAAGCTTGAGGTTTATGAACATAGTTTAATTTCTTATTAGCGAAATCATCTATGTAACCTTTTACTGAATGGTATCCACAAGCAAATCTAGAAGTAGCACTAGCACCTTTGTATCTTTTGATATAAGCACTATTACAATAACCAGTTTTTCCTGTTTCTACGTTTTTAACTTGTAACCATGAACCAGATGAACCTATTATTTCACATTCATTTTTAGTACCAGTGCTTCCTTTATCAGGTGATAAAGTAAATACTACACTATATTTAGTACCTGGCCCACTTCTAACGTTTAATACATCATTTGAAGCAACTTTTTGCACTGTACCAACTTTCCCAGGGTTAGGCACTGTTCCTGGATTCCATACTTTATAAGCTGCTATAGCATTATTTAATTTAGTCGTGTTAAGACAATTTATTTGCCAAGCATTTATATTAGGATTTAACTTTCTAAAGTTATCTATTTCGTATGGTTCTACAAACAGTCTTAAATCATTGTTATATATCTTACCAGCTTTATATAACTCCATAGCTGCTTGACCTAAAGCTTTATGGTCTACATGCATTGACGAAGCTCCATGCGGAGTAAATGTTTTAACTTTAGCTTTAGGATATTTATTAAGATAATATAACATAAATTCTTTTGCTCTAGCTACTGTTAATGAATTATCTCTCCATCTAGTTGGATAATATAATATATTAGATGTAGCTACTCCTAAAGCATTTAAACTTTGAACAAATTCTAAATCTCTTGCTTTAGAAAATTCTGCGAATGTTAGCCCATACTCGTGTGTTCCAGAGTGAGAAGAACAAGTTCCTCCTTCTCTTAAACTTCTTCTAACATATGAACCTGCTCCATCCATACAAATACAAACTTTTACATCTTCACCTGCTTGAACATGCTCTATTATGTCGTTTGCGAAACTTAATAATTCATCATCTTGATGTGGTACAAAATATAATACTGTTGCCATTCAAATTCCCCCTGATATAATATATTTGCTGTGTTACATTTATTATTATATGGAGACAAATAAATGGCTATTAATATAACAAATCGCAAGTTACGACAGTGTTTTACAATAAAATAATAAAAATATATAATAAACAATAAGGAGATAATTGATATGACAACAAATAAGTTAGTAGGAATACTATTTGCTATACAAATGATTATATTCGTTTTATGTATAGGAGCAGTATATATAGGAGTTGAATTACTTATAAGCTAAGGAAACAATTAAGATGTTTAAAAACTTTTTAAATTCAAAATAAGAGAAAGAGTTAAATAAGAAATAGAGGGGAGATTATTGACATGAATAATAATTCATTAAAAAATAAATCACAATTAGTTTATGTAATTAAAGTTTTTCAAAGAGATAAAAATACAAAAGAAGAAGAAATAAAAATGTATCCTATATATGATACAATATTTGATTCTAAAGAAGAATTAGAAGAGTATCTATTAAATAGATTAAAAGAAAAGAATAAAGAATTAATTAAGTATGACATACGTTTAAGTTATGCTGTAGAATATAGAAAGAAATTAGAAATTGAAAAACAAGCAATTGAATTAGCTGATTTAGTTACTATAGATAGAAAAGTTGTTAGAAAATTAATTAAAGATTTAAAAAAACAACATGGAGGTTGGAAATTAGGCGTTATAGAAAAAGATATAACTTATGCTTTATTCAATTTATTAGGAATAAATACAAAAGACATATTTGATAATTAATAATACCACAAGCAACTAAAGATGTATTTGTTGCATCATTAAATAATGTTATGAAAGCTAATAGCTGGGATGCAATAATAATAAAAAGAGGCTCTAATGAGCCCCTAATCTTATTTAAGGAGATTGTATATGGTTAAAAGAACTAACGATTTATACATTGTAGACGAAGGCCCAATTATTGATATACTTGAAGATTCGTCTCAAGAAATAATTAAAGAGATTAAACAAAATTACATATATGATAAGAATAAAGGAATACCTAGACTTATTTTCTATGAAGAAAAGAATTTAATAGATAGTAAGATATATAAAACTTTATTTATAATAAGTGTTCCTTGCACTTTTATTTATCTAATAGAAATGTTAACTAAATCATTTAATTTGTTTTATTTAATATGCTATATTATATTAATATCAATAATTAGTAATTTAATAGCTTGTTGTTTTACATTATTAATTAGTTGTATATTCAGTAGTTTAATACAACATAGAATTATTCCATTGATTATAAGCAGAAAATATAAATAGAAGGATTAGTCAAAAGGAGCTGGTAATTATGACAAGAGAAGAAGTGTTACAAAAAGCAAATGATAGAGGCTGGTATTCTAATATACATTCAAATGATAGGACATGGTATTCAATGACTCATAGATTGTATCCATTTGTATTAGAATTATGGCCAGATACTAATGAATTCTTATTAAGATATAATATAGGTATGTTTGTATATCAATCAAGTAAGTGTGGCTCATTTACTAATGATGACCATTTTAATAGATTCGTTAGAGAAATGAGATTTATGTGTTTAAATATTAAAGACGCTAAAGAAGCATATCAAGAAAGATTAGATAAAAGGAGAAAAAGTAATGGTTAAATTATCTTATGAAGTATCTTTCCTATGTCCAAGTACATCAGGATATAACACTGTTATAATAAAAGTAGAAGAAGAAAATGAAAATAATAGAGATTATATAAAATTAAAGATTCAAGAAAGCTTATCTAAAAGATATGGATATTCTAAAGAACAAATAGAAATAACAAATATGCGTAAAGTAAAATTAAGTACAATAAAACTTAGTGATATAACTATAGAAGATTTTGCTTTATTATTTGATTTAGGAGGACATTTAAGACAATGCAAGCATTAATTAGATATGTAGCAGAAAATCCTAATAAGTATTTATTAAGAATGGAATCTATGTCATTTCTAATGATTATTAGAAAATCGGATAATGCATATATAAATGTATATGGAGATTATAAAGACATAGAATATGTATCAAGATTATTAGAAAAGCATCCTGTATTATTAGGTGATTAATATGATTGATAATAACAAATTATTAGATAAAGAAACATTAGACAAGATAGAGAATAGATTAATAATAATATGTATGATTTTATTTGCTATAGGATTAATCATTTATATGATTAAATCAGGAATAATAGAAGAGTTTATAATGTACCCATATACTGCTATTCTTTATTTATTATTTATAATTACTGCGTCAATATTTTTTGGGATGTTTATATCTAGCTTTCTTATGGCGACAATATTATCACCTGTTATATTAACAAAAATACATAATTTTATATTTAAGGGCCGTTAGGCCCTTATTTTAAATATAAATAATCTAGAGTAGCTATTAAAGAATGGCTATTGTATACTATTTATATTTAAGGGAGGTTATGTATGAAAGATGAAAATAAATTAAATATGTTTGATAGAAATAAAAATAAAATTAAAAAAGCCATAATATCAATTATATCGACAATATTAATATTTGGATTCTTAATTATGATGACTTTAAATAAATCATTTGCTAAAGCATTTGTACTTGTGTTTCTGCTTACTATATTGTTTGTATTGTTATGTGTTTTAATATTTTTAATTATAGGAGGATTTGATGACGAAAGATAAAAAGAAAGGCGACATTATAGCAAATTTATTAATCGCATTAATAATTATGTTGCCAGGTATAATTACATTTATTATAACGAAAAGCATTAGTTGTGGAATATTAGGAATAATTATATTCTGGTTATTTGCAATTATAATGGTTAATTAATAAGGAGGAAAATATAATATGAAGAGTTTAACTTTAGAGAATGCTGATTTAATAGCAGATTTATTTGAAGAAATATGGACAGAAGAAGGAGCAATAGTAATTTATCCTTATAAATATAATAAAATAACAATGCTTACTAAACAAGATTTAGAAAACAAAGATTTAGTAAATGAAATATATTCAAATGAAGACGCATCATTATTTGATACAAGTATGTTTAGTGAAGTAATAGACTTCCAAAACTTATTAAGAGATATATTTAAACAATCTATAAATATAGCTAAAGATAATATAAACAATCTTGGTGATTCCATAGAAAATATAGAAAGATTGAATAAATATACTGCTATATATAAAACTATAGGAGGTAAGTAAATGGATTCAAATAAAATTAATAAAGAAAGCTTTATAAAAAGATTTATGTATCATATAGGTGAAAATATAATAAATTCGATAAAAGTATTTGGAGTGCCTGTTGGGGTAGTTGCTGTCATAGCATGTCTTGTAAGTTCTACAGAAACAGGAGATTTTAGACCTCTTATAATTTGTTTATTGATAATATTACTAGGAAAAAGCCTTGTAGATGCTACATATACGAATAAATATTAAGGAGAGATATATGGATATTAATAAAATTAAAGAGATTAAAGAACCATCTAGATTTAGGAAATTTTTAAAATCTTATTATTCTAATCTATGTCCTGTATTATTCTTTGCATTTTTAGGATTTTTATTACTTTATACAATTATCTCTATTGGTGCAATGTTTATGGGTTCATGGATTCATCCTATATTATGTTTATTAGGATGGGTAGGTTTTAAAACTATATTAGATGGAGACTTTTAAGCCGTAGTGAACCTACGGCTTTATATTTAATCAAGGAGCAGAAAAAATGAATACAGAATATGAAAAACAATTAGAAGAATTTTATTCTAATTTATCAATAAGAGAATTGGATTATATAATAGATAGACTTGAAAAACAGTATCAACGTATTAAAAGAACATTTAATTGGACACATTTAAGATATCTAATAGATATAGTAGAAGAGATGGGTATAGCAGATACAGAAAAATTTAAAAGAGAGACACGTATTAGTACAATAAAAAATAAAAAGCCTAGGAGGTTTATATAATATGTTAAGTATGATATTTGGATTTATTGCTTCTATAAAAACTGTTATAATAGGAGCTATTAAATGGTGTGTTAATACAGTAGGAGAAATGATGTTAAATAATTTAATAGGTGTACAAACACCTAATTAGGAGATAATTATGTCAAATAAAAATAAGAAAGTATATAATGTCGTTACATTAGATGGAGGACATATAAAAAAACAAGATAAAGACTTTATATTAAAGAAAAATTTTGCTACATTATATAGTATTGGAGGTAATTATGATAGACCAAAACAAGATTCAAGTAGAAACAAAATTAAAAAGATTTTTTGAGACATTTAAGAAGTCATTAGTTGAAATAATAAAGATAGCAGTATGCATAATATTTGCACTTGCTTTATTAGTTACTTTTATATTTAGTTGGTATTGGGGCTTATGTAAAGCTATTGAAAATAATTATTTATGTATATTAATTCCAATTGGAATAACTATATTAATTTTTACAATTATAAAAACATTAGAAGATTTTTAATCAAGACAGAAAGGAAGTGACATTATGAGTCCAATGTTGATAACATTTTTATCAAAGATAGCAGATAATGCTTTATCTACATTAAAGACTATATTTTTACATAAAGGAAAATACTTTGCATCATCTATGTTTAATGCCGCAAGTACTTTCTTCTATATGACTGCTATAGTCAATACAATTAAAGATAATAGCTTTGGTTCTATTATTGCTATGTGTGTAGCTACATTCTTAGGAAGTTATATTCCTGCTAAATTTGTAGAGAAGATGGAAAAAGATAAACTATTTGTTTATGAAATAACTACTAATACATTTGAAGAAGGATTAGAGTTAATAGATGAAATTAAAGACATGAATATTCCATTTAAATCATCTACGATATATAATAACAACTTAGAAAAAGTTATAGAGTTAAAGATATTCTGTAGTACTAAAATAGAAAGTGCTATAATAAAAGATACAATAAATAATAATTATAAATATCATGCTTATGTGGCTAAAGATTTTTAGGAGGAGATAGATTGGATAATAATAAGATTAAAAGAAAAATGTTTAAGATTAAGCCATCTCATTTTGTATCATTAGGATATTTTATATTTATGTTAGCATGTGCTATTGAAATGTATAATGAAGAAGGAATACCTGAAGTATTAATGATTATAGGATTAGGATTACTTATTTATGGTATAGGTTTTGCTATGGTAAGAGATATGACTAAATAAAGGAGTGATATAGATGGATGCAAATAAAATAAATTGTAGAGAATGTAAAAGAAATAATGGATTCTGGGCTCATGTATTTAGAGCAATAGGAAACGCAGATGCAGAAGATGTAGGCAGATTCTTAATGAAAGTTAGTGTTATTACTACATTTATACTTAGTATTATTAAATTAAGCTCTATTATGTCTTTAATAGATACTTTATTAATAGCTTGTGCAACTCTATTTTTTATAGGGTTTCTCATAGTCTTATTTGTATAGTAAGATGTAAAACTATGTCGTAACTTGCGATTTGTTGCATTAATACACTAAAAATCGTTCTCATATATTAAAAATGTAACGGGAAAGTTACAATCAGGGGGATTTGAAGCGGGAAATATATTGTAAAACAAATTGAGTTTAAGGAGTAAATTACATAAAGGACACCTTTTAGGTGTTCTTTTTATATATCCAATAAACATAAACAGAAAGGAAAAATGAATATGAAACTTTGTGAAAGATGCAGAAAAACAGTTAATGTGTTTAGATGTAGTATGTTCAATACACAAATGGTTTGTCTGGATTGTATAAGAGCAGAAAAAGAATTACCTGAATATAAAGAGGCTCGCAGAAAAGAGCATGAAGAAGTATGTAAAGGAAATTATAATTATGAAGGTATAGGATATCCTCATTAGAAAAGAAGTGATTTATGATTAAATACATCTATATGGGTTTAATAGCTATATTGCTTATTTATTATGTTTATATAACTATAATATTAATTTCGTTATTGATGATTTATTTAGTCAGTTTAACTAGTCTATTCTTTATGGAAACTACTCTATATCTAATAGGCATTTATTTATTATATAATTCAATTAAAGAATTTAGGAGGTCATTATGGAAAATAAAATAGTATGTAAAGTTTGTGGGAAAGAACCACATGAAATAAGAGAGTATATAAAATATGGTGAAGCAGAAGAATTAACTCCTGAAGAGTTTGTAAGACAAAATGAAGGAACTTATAATCCTGCAACAGGTAAATTCTATTGCACATCTTGCTATATAGCAATAGGAATGCCATTAGGTACAGCTTAAGGAGGTAATAATGCTAGATAAAGATAAACTAATAAATCATTTACAGAAATCAAGAAATAAGATTTTAGAAACAAAACCTGAACATTTTACAGTGTTACAAGATGCTATAATAGATACATCAGTAAAAGTTATAGATGAAATTATTGTACAAATAGAATCAGGTAGATTTGATAAAGAAGAAAATGACCGATAAAAACATAAGAGGAGGAATATAATATGATAAAAAACGAAGAGTTGAAAAGAGCTAAAGAAATAGTTAAAACATTAAGAAGTGGTGAAGAATGTAATAGAGAAAAATTACTAGAAGAATTACAACAATTAGAAGATAAATATAAATTAATATTTTATTAAGGAGGAATATTATGAAATACTATGCAGTTAAAGAAGGAAGAGTACCAGGAGTATATACTACATGGGCAGAATGTGAAGCTCAAGTAAAAGGATACCCAGGAGCTGATTACAAAAAGTTCAATAACGAAGAAGATGCAAGGTTATTTGTATATGGAGTATGTGAAACTATTACTACAATGAATCAAATGGAGTTCAAAGGTTATGAACCAGGAGTTCAAAATATTAAACCAAGTACTTTAGAAGAAATAAAACTAGGTTTAGAAGGAATATTAAAAGGAACTCAAGATAAAAATACATTTGAGATACTTAAAAATGTACAAGATATAGCTATGCTATTAAATATAAATATTGAAGGATTATCTAATATAGTAGATTTTTTAGATTAATACATCAAGGAGGAATATTAAATGGAGTCATTTATATTAACAGCTTATCCGATAGTTTCAAAAATTACTATTATAACAGGAATTATTGCACTAATAACTTGTTTATTAAGTGCAGCATGTGTATTCCTATCTGTTGAAGCTGATAGTTTAGCAGGAGAAACAATGTCTTTAATAGGCATGATTATACTAGATATGATTTGTAACATAACTTCAATTATATTTAAATTTGGTGTTATATCATGGGTTATTTTATTTATATTAAAAATGATTATATTATAAGAACCGTAACGGCTCTTATTATTTTTAGGAGGCTATTAAAATGATAAACGTAAAAGTAAGAGAATATTTAAAGAATGAAAAATATTATTTCATACCAACAAAACATGAATCAGAATATTTAGCAGTTACATATGACAAATATGATAAATGTTTTATTCTACAATTATTTAGAGAAAATGAAAATTTAATAGGAAAATTAGAACCAAATATAAAGACTAGATTTGTATTAAATAGACATGATATAGAAGTCTTTATGAAGACTATGGTTATCATATGGAAGAATCAACATACTAATAATTTTAATGTAATGGAAGACATATTACAAAAGATAGATATGAAATTATTATGCAAATCAATTCCTGTTAATAAAAGAAGCTTACATCTTAATTTAGAAGCTAAAGATATAACTTATAGAAGTTCATTTGGAGTTTTATTAGATAAGTTTCAATGTCAACAACTATATTCAGTAGTTAGACATATTAAAGCAGAAAATAATTTAATATAAAGAAAGAAGGTATGTTTATGTTAACAGCTATATTTGGAGGTATATTTAATTTTATAAAAGATTTTGTAAGAACATTAATAATAGATACATTAGTAGGCTTTTGTTTAAAGCCTATAGGTTTATAGGAGGAAATTAATATGAGATATTATGAAATAAAGAGATATGCATTTGAAATAACAGATGAAAGTGTAAATAGATTAATTAGAGATAAAGTTTTTAATAACTTAAAACCAGCTGAATCAGATGAAAAGCGTAAAGCTATGTATCAAGGTCAAAAGAATTTTATAAATTCATTAAGAGAACAAATGGAAGATGGCAAATCATTTGAAGATATAAAAGAATATAAGAATAAAGTAATGTTTGTAATCGCTGCACCAGATGAGGATAATACATATGCAGCTATATTCTTTGATAAAGATAAAACAGATGAAATGTATTTAATTAATATGGATTTAGAAAAAGAATTATTATATATAACGGAAGGAGAAACAATAGATGAGTAATTTTAAAAAGAATTGGGAGACTATGGGCTTCACATTACTAATGTTATTATTTATAATGGTATTACTTACAGCTCCACAATTAATATTATTTTTAGGCGTAACTTGGATAGCTATGAAATTAGCTAAGATAATATAGACGATAATATTAAAATATAAGGGGGAGTATAATATGTCATTAACTAGATTACATTTTGACACAGAAGTAGAAATAGGAGTAACAATTAAAAAAACTAAGAGACTTTACATTAAATGTAGTAGAAGATAGGCCAGAAGGTTATTATAGAAATAGTAATTAATTAAATTAAAAATAAGTTTATTGAACAAAGAAGGAGAAGATTGATATGTATAATTTTAATATAGTTTACGGAAATATATTTGACTATATAGGAAAGGCAGATTGTATTTGCGTAACAACAAATGGAACTATAAAATCTAATGGAGAATTAGTAATGGGTGCAGGTGTTGCTAAACAATTTTATGATAAGTATAACACTTCACACGGTATAGCTAGGAAACTAGCTACTTTATTATTTGGTAGGGATGCTAATCTTAAAAAATTACATGTTATAAGACCAGAATATAATTTATGTTATAGAGCTATTAAAGCAGAAGATAATAATGGTACTAATGTAGTATCATTCCCTACTAAGAATCATTTCCAAGATAAAGGTGATTTAGAATTAATAAAACGTTCAGCTAGACGTATGGTAGAGTTTGCTGACCAATATGACCTTAGTCATATAGTAATACCTTCACCAGGTACAGGATGTGGTCAATTAAATGAATCAGATGTATATGCTGAATTAAATAAGATATTGGATAAGAGATTTACTATAATTAAGTTTAAGAAGGAGGATAAAAATGATAAATCAGTTCGAGGATGGTAAGATATATATCTTTGATATGGCTACTTATCTAGAATATAATGATGAAAATGTAGATATAATAGAAAATTGTTGGATTCAAGAATGTAATCAAAGAACAGTAAATGTTATAGATAAAAAACAAGGTTGTATAGTTGTAGATGGCACTTTATTTCATATTGTACCTAAATGGTGTAAAGAGAAAGAGTTTACTATAAGGAAATTAAATTTAGATATGTAGAAGGAGAGTTTGATTTATGAAAATAACAACAACTTCTGTTTTTCAATGTGAAAATGAACAAGAATATTTTGAGGCTATAGCAACTATAGATGATGAACTATCTGATATAGAAGTTATGAATCAAATGAGTTCTGATAGTATGTCTATGAAAGTTATAGAAAATAAATCTAAATTAGAAATAACTACTGTTTCTACTTATAATAGATAGTTATTTACGTATACGAATACGTTAGTGTGTTCCACACTAACGTATTCTATTATATTAAAAAGTTAATATGTTTATTCAAGCAGAAAATATCAAAAAGGATTAAATATTGATAATTAAGGAGGTCTGCTATGAAAAATAAAATTGCTAGAATTATAATAGCAGGAGGAAGAGATTTCTCTGATTATAATTTATTAAAAGAGAAAGTAGATTATTATCTACAAAATGCTATTAATAATAACTTTAAGATTATTATTGTATCTGGAACAGCTAAAGGTGCAGATAAACTTGGAGAAAAATATGCAAAAGAAAGAGGATATGAGATAGCTTATTTCCCTGCTGATTGGAGTAAAGGAAAAAGAGCAGGATATTTAAGAAATGAACAAATGGCTGAGTATGCTAAACAAAAACAAGGAGCTTTAATAGCTTTTTGGGATAATCAAAGTAGAGGTACTAAGCATATGATTGATTTAGCAGAAAAACATAATTTACAAACAAGAATAGTAAACTATTAAGGAGGATATTATTATATGGGATTAGAAATAAATTTAGGAGATATAGATAGAATTAAAGATTGTTGTACAGGAGATTATTTATTACATCCTGATTCATTACAATTATATAGAATAGTAAAAGGAATGGATTTAAAAACAATATTTATAGTAGATGTAGAAGCTGCTATAGTAAAAGTATGTGTTGATAACTTAACAGAACTTAAAAAATCAGCTTTCTACAATAATTTAATACTAATACCAGAATCGGAATTTGAACTGATTAAGAAATAGCCAGGTTATTTAATAGCCTGGTTTTAATTATGTTTATATTATTCGGGGGAATAGTATAACAACAAAGGAACAGAGACAATTTTATAAAATACTAAATAATATATAACAAGGGAGAATACGAAAATGATGAAATTAAATACAGTTGCAAGATTAAGCGAGAATTATATAAAAGTTGATTTCCAAGAGGAGTTAATACAAATAATTAGAGAAGGGATTCATAATATGAATCAAAAAGCATTAATAAACAAGTTTGTATTAAGAACATTTGAAGGAAATGGATGCGAACATCAATATGTTGTTTTAGCTAATTCAGGATTAACTAATAATTTTGAATATGAAAAGAAAGAAGGTTCAGTAGATATATTCGGTATAAATGTAGAATTTGGACCAAACAAGTTAGTAAACTATACTGAAGATTTATTATCAGTTGATTTCGGAAAAGGAAAAGATAATATAGCTAAGACTATTAACTATGTTAAGAAATCAGGATTATATGTAAATATAGCTGAAAAGAAATGTTACTTTGTAATATCATCTAATGCAATAACAGATGGAACTGAAATGATAACTGATAAGAATCAAATAAGAAGTATATTATCTGCTTGTACATTATACAAAGGATATAGCTGGTCTAACTCAGAGGAAAGAAACTTAAGAGCTACTTTAGTAAATGCAACTAAGTATTCTGCTAAAGAAAGAATTGAAAAATTAGATAAGCAATTAGGAGGTTCTTTAAAGTACCATATGGAAAGGTCTTTAGATTTTAAATCTATACAAAAATTAGCTACTAGAAATGGATTACAAAATCCAGGGGCTTTATTTATAGGTGAATTCGGTAACGAAGAATGGGGAGCTTTATTCTTAAAGAAAAAGATATCTGGTAATGCAGATGCTACTAAAGAATATACTGATTATTTAAAAGAAAGAGGTATAGAGTTAGATGACTTTATAATAGATGGACAACATGTTAAAAATGCTGCTTGGTTAGTAGATGTACTATATAAGCATCATAATATAGAAACTACTGAAGATGTAGTTGCAGGAATAATGGAACAAGAAAGAAGTGTAGGTGCTGGTAATAAATCAGCTGGTTGTTATGAATATGAAGATGTATTCAATGCTATAGTTGAATATTTAAAAGCTAATTATCAATATAGAATAATAGGAAATTCTAAGAGAATAGCAGTTATACATGATACAAATAGTGCTAAGATACCTAATTATAATGGTTCTGGATTCAGAAGTATGATATTAGATGTTGCTACAGCTTCTGCTCAAGCAGTTACTTCAGGACAATTATTATCTAAGTTAATGTTCTTAGACAAAGATAGAACTGTAAACTTCTTATACAATAAAATGTATAATAACTTAATAGATATGGTTGATATAACAGCAGGAGAATCTGAATTCTCTACTACTGGTTCATTATCACAAATATTATTCGGTATAAACCCAGAAATGGCTACTACTGACATATATGCTTTAACAGCTTTAGGACAAGATTTAATGAAATATGCTAAAGGTGCTATAACTAAAACTAGAGTTAAAGTTAAAGGTTCTAACTATAGAGCTCAATTTGATAATAGTTTTATGCTATTAAACAACAAAGAAGGTAGAATATTAGGTACTACTGAAAATGGATACATAGAATGTTTTAATGCTGATGTTATAGCTAAAAACAGAAGAGAAATAAGAACTATAGAAAAACAATATAGAGCAAACTTAAAAGTTATGTCTGTAAATAAAGCTAGAGCAATAAGAACTAAAGCTTTAGATGAATGTATGACAGGATTAGCATTAAAATATCCTTGTCCAGGTAACTCAGAATTTGAGATATTCAGATTCTTAACTTTACAAGAAGTAGAAGAAAGATGTTATGAATCTAATGTAGATGTTAAACAAGCTGATAGATTATATAGATACTTTGCTACTAAATCTGCTGGATGTATAGTAATAGCTCCAGAGAATATATTAAAGCATAAGTTAGCTGGAATGGATACAGATTTTGATGGATTAACTGTTATATTAGAAAAAAAATTAGTAGATATAGCTACAGATTCTTATAAAAATGGTTCTATAACTGGAGATGCTTCTATACCATCTTATACAGTTATATTAAACAAAATTAAAGAAGGTGCAAACTTCCACATAGTAGAGAAGTGTGTAAACTTAACTTATAGACAAGATAAGCAGAAAGAATTAGCTGCGATAAATAGATTAAATAATTTAAATGAATAATTGATAAACAATGGAGGATATTGATATGATAAATATGCAAATGATAAAAGAAGGAATAAACATTAGAGAGTCTAAAACTCTTAATAAAATGAAACAAGCAGGAGAGATTAAAATGTACAACTACTTATCTGGGATTGACCCAGATAGTAGTTATACTGGAGAAAATATAAAGAGCATTATGACTCTTTCTGGAGATATAAATTGGGATAAAGTTGAAGACCCATCAAATGCTTTATTTAATATAGGATATTCAGAGCAAGGAAATGTTATAGGTATATTAACTAATGCTAATGCATTATTACAAGATATGTTATTATATTGTACATTAAATGAGGCTAGAACAAATTTAAAGAAAGTTTTATCTATAGGTGTAGGTTCTAAACCTATATTAGGTAAAAGATATGCTGTTAATGGACAAAGTCCTTTAACTTTTGCTTTACCTGTTATAACTAAAGGAGGATATAAATCTTATGCTGTAGTTATACATAACAAACATGCTGATGAATTTATAAAGATAATGGAATCATTAGATATAGATGCATTAGACGAAGAAGATATGTTATTAATAGCTAAAGATATATCTTTTATATCAAGAACACAAGAATTAGCTATAGATGTTGCTAAAGATAAAACTATACAAATAGTTGATACTTCTCAATGGCTATCTATGGGTGTTAAACCTACTAACTATTGGTTAGGAAAACAAAAAGATTCTGTAGATACTTGGTATGCTAAAGAAAACATATATGAAATAATACAAGCTAAAAAATCAGGTGAGATTATGCCTGAATTTAAAATAGAAAAGAACATACCAGAAAGTGTTGCTAGCAAAGTTTCAGTAGAAGTAAACACTTCTGAATCTATAGCAAGAGAAGTATTAAAGAAAGCTGTAGAAGATTACTATAATAATCATTATAAAGAAATGTTATTATATTCTCAAGAAACAGAGTTAAATATAACTGCTAAATCTATGGCCGTTCAACATAAAGACTTAACTCAAGCATTTAAACAAGTATTAATTGCTTATAGAAAGTATGTGATAAGCAATATGCCTAGAAATATACAAGATGAAGAAACAGTTATAGTACTTAGAAAAATAGCAAGAGAAAAAATAGATGCTTTTGGTGCTATATGTAGAAATACTATATATCATTTAGGTTTAAATGCTGGATATAACTTTAAAGATATAGCTATGATAGCTTATGGTGCTGATTTAACTGAAGTATCTAAAGATGAAGGTAAATACTTTAGAGGAATAATGCCAGAAGAATTTAAAAAATTATATGCTAATGGAAAAACAGCTACATCAAGAGAGAGATTATTCTTTGTAGATGAATTAACTCAAGATGATATAGATGATGGGAAATTAATAATAGTTGACTTTAAAGACGGTAAAGCTTATTCTAATGATATACTAATAGCTAAGGCTAGTCATAAATTCAATGCTGAAAATTGTACATTAGTGTTCGATGAAGTATCAGGGCATTTCTATGCAGAACAAAAATTAGGAATAGACTTACCTGAATTCGGTAATGAAGTTTTATTAAGAATAGATGGAGTATCTCAAGATATGGATTTAAGTAATAAAACTATAAAATATGCCGCTAAAACAGAAAATAATTCAAATGTTTTATATATAGAAGATAATGAATTAGGACAAAACTGTAACATAGGTACTTTAGGTTATTATAGTAATTTATCTGCTATAGAACAAGCTATGTTATTAAGAAATGCATCAATAACAAAAGCTATTAAAGAAGGAAACATATCTTATGTAAAAACTTTATTATCTAATGCAGAGAAAGTTAATAGATATGGTTTAATAAAAGAAGTTCTTGTGAAAGAAGTAATTAAAGTTGATAAAGACAGTGAGTTTGAAACAGACTATGCTGTATTTATGATATAAAAAATAAATTGGAGGAAATCAATGCGTAAAATATTCAACAAAGTAATAGAAAAAGTATTATATGTAGCAAGTGAATATAATTTTATATTCTCTACTATAAATGTATTAATAGGAGCGACTTATTTCTTAGTTATTTCTAATAGAATGATAATATTAAGTATGTTGTTATTTTTATTATTTAACTCTTTAATATTAGCTTCTTCTATGGGAAGAACAAAAGAAGAAATAGAGAAATTAGATATCCATGGGTCAGTTACAGCTAAAGTAACTATTTTAAAAGCAAAACCAATATTAATGCTAATAATATCTGCAATAATAGCAAGCTTTCATATTTTAACTAATTCTATTATAATAAAAGCAGTTATAGTATTTGTTGCTTCTGCTTTATTGTCTGAAAGTTGGACAAATGAGCTTAAGAAACAAATATTAGATGCAATTGATAAAGTAAAAGAGGTGCAATAATAGATGCAGACTCGGTATCGTGTCGGTTATTAAAAATACATAAATATAATAAGATATATGAAGATAAGAAATACTATATCGAACAATGTGATATATGTGGCTCTTATAAAGTTTTATTTAAAACTTATAATATAAAAAGTAAATTTAAACCTGACAAATTACCTAATAATTTAGTAGGAGTGCTAATATAAGCACTCCTATATTTTTTATAAGCATTTATGGGGGGAGAATATTTATGAGAAAATATTATAAAATTGAAAACCAAGAAACAAAAGCAATAAACGATAAGTTTTATAGCATATATATAGAAGGTATGCAATATGGAAACTTAATAAGAAAAACAGATGATTTCTCAAAAGCATTAGACATATATAGAGACTTTAAATCTAAATTTAATATTTTTAAATGTAATGTAGTGTTAGATAAACACTTAACATATGAAGATGGTACAAATGCCGTTGTTAATATATATAAAAAAACAATAGGACAAGAATGTGATTTAGAATATAAATTTAATCAAATTATTGATATAATAAACGAGATAGATAGACTAAAAAGACTATATAACCAAATAAGTGCTGATGCTGATAGATATATCTCTGCATTTACTCATGTTGTTGAAGAAGAAAATATTGAAAATATATCAGATGAAACTATGAGACAAATATGGAGAGGTGTAGAAGAAAAAGGTTCATTAAGAAGAATATCTAAGAGTCAAGTTGACTATATACAAAACATGACTCAGAATATAGGTTCAATAAAGTCAAACGCTAATAAATGTTTAGAAACCTGTAAAAGATTAAATTATTTAAATAACACAGAAAAAGCAAAACAAAATTCTAAAGCTAAGTCTGAAGAATATAGAAAGATATTAGGACTTACTTCATAACAAAGGAGGGAAAGTAATGTTTACTTTTTTTAAAGCTTTAGGCAAATTCTTTTTAGAAGTTGCTAAGACACTTATAATAGATACTGTAATAAAAGCAATATTAAATCCACATCAAACTATCGAGAAATCTTATATAGTTGGAGGACTGCGTACATGTTATTAAATTTATTTAGACTATTAATATTAGGAATGATAATATGGTCAATAACATGGATAGTAAGTAAGAGAATAGGTTAATCAAGGAGAAAAAGAAATGAATGAAAGATTTAATGATTTTTATGAGGCATACACTTTCTTATCAAAACATGAAATGTGTAAATCTAAATTATATGTAGATGGAAAACTATATAGTCATACTATAAATCATTTTGAAAGATGTTTAGATATAGCAGTGGTTAAAGTGAATGCAGATACATTAGAAATAGATGATAATGAAATTGAAAATGTTAAAACTCAAGTATGGTTAGAATTTGGAAGAGCATTTTTAGATTTAGATAAATCAGAATCTGTACAATTTGAACATGATATGAGATTAGACTGCGGAGCAGATACTTTTGAAGAGGCTATTATAGAATTAGCTAATCTAGTAGATAAATATTATTATGATAATGGAAAAGAAAAAGAAGGAGTAAAACTTCAAGATATAAAAATAAGTTTTTCTCAAAGTATAGCCAAGGATAATAAAGATTTGCTATTAACTAAAACAGATATATATAATCAATATGATATTCATCTAAAAACAATATCAACTATTATAAAATTATCTGAGGAGATATAAGATGAT
>OGXP01001456.1_pt1 | contig 19826 bp, 14 predicted proteins | sample 1576351 | NCBI WGS metagenome assembly OGXP01 (sample SAMEA3541517, study PRJEB24748) | human gut metagenome | biome: human gut; feature: human-associated habitat; material: faeces | place: China | collected 2012
TCAAAAGAATAGCGGCATTTAATACAGTCCCGCCCTTTTCATTACAATAGGGCGGCGTATCACTCCAGCCACCTCCCCAGTTCACACGGAGCGGCAGTCTGACTGTATGATGATCTGTGACAATCCTTGCCTGTTCATTATAAGCAAGGCTTTTGATCGTCGCTTCCAGAACTTCCGACTGAATAATGCGGAAACATTCCTGCACCTCATTCTCATCCTCAAGGATCACTCCCAGATAATAATGCAGACGCATTTTTTCACCGAAATCTGCTTTTCTCAGACGCTTCTCCAGCCATTCCTTCTGAATCTTTGTCAAAGACTGCAGCTTTCTTATACTTCCTGCAGGAACCTGATCCCTGATTGCCTTTGCAATCCCGTCCATAGTTACCAGATCTGCCATCCGCTTATTCCATGCTATGATAGCATCCGGATCCGCCTCATTAAATCCGGCGCAGAGAGACTTGTGGGAAGCTGCAGTCCATAAAGATCTGTCAAAATCTTTCCCTCCTGTGACAATCTCATAAAGTTCCAGTGCCGCATCTGTTGCCTCCCGGATCGTATCTGCCTCCTGATACAGCGCAGCAGACCACAAGGTATGTGCCTGTCCGTTCTCCTCCCAGAATCTCACTCCAAGTGTATCTTCCAGTTCATCCAGATCCCTGCCAAACAGCCGGTTCTCCTTAGGATTATCATTTACACCAAAAATACGAACAATAAATTTGCCGTTTCTCTGCTTCAGCCCATGGAGGACAACATTATCAGGAATAACCTGATCCTGCACATCTATGTAAGAGAGCACACTGTGGCTGCCAATCCTGGAATTTCCATGCACATAGGAAACCTCCAGATAACAGTCCTTCCCAACAAATGCCCTGCTGCTCAGTACACTGTTATAGCCAGACACATCACTGCGGATACTGCTGCCCACTTTCCGGCTCCATCCAAGATAATGGTACTCGTCCACACCTCCGTTCATCAGCTCCAGTATCTCCCTGGTCGTTCCAAAATGAATAAACTTCGCAGGTGCCAGACGCAGAAGCTTCATCCTGTAGGGACGCAGCACCTCCCACACACGGGTTCTGGCAGCCGTCAGCTCCGGACAGAATTCACCCTCCGGCTTCTCCCTGTAAAAATCCTCCAGCGTAGAATCCGAAGCCAGAGGATAAAGGAAATCAGCGTAAAGAGAAAGACGCGTTCTCTCATTGACATTTCTGTCATAGTCCGCGTCTGTTTCAATCAGTGAATATAAAGATTTCATAATGTCAGTACTAAAGATTAGTGCCCCGGTATCAATATCCACACAACCGGATTCATTGACTGCTCCTGCTTCCCGCAGGACCTCCACAGATTTCTTCTGCAGACAGCACTTCACATTTCCGTCCGGTCCATTCAGATAAACACCATGGTTCTTACCGGTCTCTACGTTTTCCTTAAAGGATATGGCAGCTGCACCCACATTGTTGTAGTCAATCTGAAGAGGATTAAATAAAAGCAGTACATCTCCCGACAGCAACACCATCCCTTCACGAATCCGCGAAGGAACAGAACTCATGCATATCATGAATTCATCAAATAAAGTGGAACTACGTCCATTGGGTAATTCATGAGGCACCGGCGAAAAAAGCTTACCCAGCGCAGAATACTGAGGAACACGCTTACTGTCCCCGCCGGAATGAATCACCAGCACACGAAGGCTGTCAAAAGATCCTTCCTGTTCATGAAGATATCTCAAAACCTCCAGCGTAGCCCCGCCGGAGCCGACACGCCTGCCATCACGGTCCGGGATGGCAATAAACTTCGTGCCTCTCGGCAGGAAATTCTGCCTGTCCGCAATCTGTTTACGGAAGCCTTCTGCCTGCTGCTCATTGGAAGCAGTCAGGATCACATAGTCCCAACGTGGGAAACTACGGAGTTTTAAAGATCTGTTATAATCGTCCCAGCAGTCCTTGTAGGCCTGGGACAGGAAAAGGGAATTTAAGTTTGTCATTTGGGATTCCTCCTTGGGTATAGATTTTTCACAAGTCAAGGCTGTTTTCTATCAAACGAAATGATGCCTTGACAGCTGCTTATGGAAATGATAATGAGGCAATATTCAGTGTAAAAGTGGATCAAAAGAGAGCGTAAATCAAGATATTTCATAGTGTCTGCCCCATGTATAACCAAACATAACGTTTAACCTTTCCCAGTACACCATGAAGTTTTTTCTTTTACAGACCTTTCTTGATTTTTATTATTCCCCAGTAGCACATACCTCCAAGCACTCCACCAACTGTGTTGTAGAAGATGTCTGATAATTGGAATGTACCGAGCCGTAATAGCAGTTGCAATATCTCTATCATCAAAGAAAAACCGAACGCTATCTTCCCACTTAGCCACAGGGCATTTTTTATAGATCACTGAACAGGTCAGCTTTGTACACACCATTCTCCTGCATCTTCCTGAAGCTGTCTTTCACAGATGCGACATCTTCGTGATAGGTCATACCGTACCAGGTATCGTTGGTTTTCAGAACCTTCACTGACATCTTTCCCTGCTCCAACAGCTCACCGATGAAGACAGGAATCAGATACTCAGCCTTTAGCGGATTGCTCGGTACTTCTTTATCGAAGAACACCTTAAATCCGTTCTCCAGCACATCCATGAATCCCGGTGTCAGCCCCCACATGTTCATAGAAACCAGAGAATTCACATCAACAGCCACTCCGCCTGCTTCTGCGCCATCTACAGTCTTCACGATATTCTTAGTTTCTACAATCTCAGTCAAGTTTCCATTCTCATCCATCTTGCAGATACCACGAGTCACACCGCCGTTATCAGACAGAGTGTTACTCAGCACAAAGCCTGCCATGCAGGACTTGCCACCATTCATCAGATACTCATGAACAGCCTTGAAGCCTTCCCTGCCATAGTAATCGTCCGCATTGATCACAATAAAGGGAGTCTTGATAACCTTCTTTGCAGCAAGTACAGCCTGTCCGGTTCCCCACGGCTTTGTACGACCTTCCGGTAAAGTTCCCGGAATATCCTTAATATCCTGGAAAACATAGTCTACAGTTACATCATGAGCGGAGCAGACAGAAGCAATACGATCACCAATGACCTCTTTAAACTCCTTCTCAATATCCTTACGGATGATAAATACTACATGGTTGAATCCAGCCTCAATCGCATCATGGATTGAGTAGTCCATGATAATATGGTCAGTATCATCGACCGGTTCCAACTGCTTTATTCCTGTTCCAAATCGGCTGCCGATTCCGGCCGCCATGATAAGTAATGTTGTTGTTTTCATAATCTCTCCTTACTGTGCTTACATTGCTTTAACTGGGTATCCCTTAACACATACAGATTCGTATATTTATCTTATGATTATTTGTTCCGACCAGCTATATTCATAGGTTCCGACTCAAGTACCCACTAAAAATTCATATTATACTTTCTTTAGAAAGCTTTTAGGATATGTTCACTCATTTTATCGGTATTTCATAGGGTCTGACCCCAATGCTTTGCTTCAAGCCTTTGATCGTAGTTTTCCGTTTCCAACCCAGTAATCGTACACTCAAGTCTTGCAGTTTTTTTCTCATATGTATTGATTGCAAATTCAATACGATAATTTATCCCCTCAGATAAATTGATATTAAACACTTCGTTTGCAATAGTCGGTTCCATGATAATGTTCTTCTTCACCCGGACAACCAAGCTCCTCTGAATAAGTAGGTGTCCATGTATAGAGCTGATCCATATTTTTAATACGATCCATCGAAAACTTAATCGTCAAGTTCAATTCACCCCTTTTATTTGCTATTAATCCTTAAATATCTCACCTTATAATGCGAAATCTGCGATGCAATCATCTATCATGACATGCATCGTGTAACTTTTTACGCGGAAGTCTTTTAGTACTTTTTTAACTCTTTTTCTGTCCGTATCGGAAAAACAACTGACATGCCACGATGCATTTCTTTTCCTCTGGTCATGCCCGTAGCCAACATAATCCATATAACCCAATATGGAATGACATCCTTCAGGAATTGGAACACCATATTGCTTTGACAATTCGGTCAACACATTTTGAGTTCTTCCCGCCTGCTCAAGCCAGAATCTCTGCATTACGGCATCTTTCGCATCTCTTTCCGAATATGGTAGTGTGTCTTTTCCTTCATTTGCAAAGATATCTTTTTCACTTGGAAGCATACGCCTTCTGTGGTGCGTGGCATACTGAAAATTTTGCACAATAAAATCCAAAAGACATTGCTCACCGTCATCTCCCTCAAAAGATTGTAAAAGTCCAAGATTAATATGTCCTACTGCAGACAATTTTTCATAGTTACACCCACACCGTGTGACAGCATTGATGAATTCAAAATAAGGCATATCTGCTTCTGCAAAAGAGTGTCCCAAAACATAAATGTTCTCTATATCTTCGATATGAACTCCGTTCTTCATTAGTGCAACGCATAAAGCATCAATCCGATCCGCTGTATGTTTATCTGTCCGGTAGAGGGCATCTTCCACTGCATATAATCCATCAATTCTTGGTAATCCTTTTGTTGGATCTAACGGTTCCATTATCTTTCGTTCAATTAACTCTTTGAATGGTTCTTCTGGATGTGTGGAATGACCAACAACAATCGATTCTGGATCAGTTGCAACCCCATGAATATGAAAGTCATTTTTAAATTTCACTCCAAACCGTTTTTCCAATGTATCTGTATAATTAAAGTTTATGATAAAACAATCATCTGGAAATCTAAAACCACTGTTCTTTTCCTCTATATTAAATGTCATAACCCAATCGCAGAACAACCGGCGCAAAAGCGTTATGGCTTCATCAACTGCAAGGCTTAGTTTTTTTCTTCCTTCTGCACTTCTTCCAAAATACAGGTTTATAATCTGATCATCTATCTTGTCCATTCTCGCTTCTAAATTCCAGAAAAAATCATTTTCCAGCTGATCTGGCTCAAACGGATTCCCGTATATCAGTTCGACCGCAGTGACCTTCTTTTCTATTCCAGCAGTATCTTTTATTGTATAAAAACTGTATCCAAGCTTACTTGCAACTTCTGCAATATGTTCATTGTAATAAACTCTGAATTTTTCATATGATGTTGGGATACCCTGCCAGCAGTCAAACCCATTACCTATAATTATGAGATTTCTATAATTTGATCGTGACATTATTTTTGACCTCCCTTGTCTTTACTATATTTTCTCAATCTACATATTTCATGATTTTCTCGTATGCGATTCGCTTTTTCCGCTGGTTACTGGTTTCTCCCAATAAATCCGGTGTCCAATCATTCGGCGTAATTTCTAAAGGTTCACCATTCAATCGAAATTGCTTATAGAATACATCAATTTGTCCTGCATATACTGGCAGATCATAATACAGCGTCCCGGTTCGAGTGCTATACTGGTCTCCTGTAATATCAACAATAACCCCGTTTTCTAATGTGAGCCACACATGGCATTCTGATTTCGTTTCGCCAGATGTGTACCAACTTCTTACATTGGCATATTCCAAAAGATAACGTCCCAGCAGATCACAGACTATTCCACAGTTGCCTCTTGGAAACAGTTCAATAAAATTATCTCTAAAGAACTCACCGTTCGCATTTGCCTTCAATATGGCATTTCTAAACTTTTCAGCTAGTTGAAAGATCTCAATATCTGTCATTGTCTTGGATTCCTTAATTTTTCCTTCACATCTCAGCCAGTCATAAGACCGTTGCCTGCTGTTCACCACGGAGAGGTGTGTGAAGATTTGAGCAGCGTAGGGAGCTTCCGCTCCCCTTGTTTTGTTTATAATTTCTTTAGAAACGTTTATTTTTTCTTTATGGGGTCTGACCCCGGAGTATCTTTCCACACCTAATAAGCAAATGCTTAATGGTTTTATCTTTTTTAAAAAAAGCGTTATTCCACAGCAAATGCCCAAAATCAACAGCGCCTCAACAATTACCAATATAAAAGGAACATCTACTCCTACTATTGCGAAGACTGGTATTATGACATACTGAAAAACATATCCCTGTACTGCATAAATTCCCATAGAGAGCGTTCCCACCCCCCCCACTAGATTTTTGGCGGTTTTGAATTTATTCACTGTCACATTCATTAATAAATTAATTCCTGAAAGCACAAATACCGATCCAGCAAAGCCGATAGTCCATCGGTATAAATCGTAATACATTTGTATCCATGGATTTTCTTTTCCTAATATTGCAAATCCAGAAACATAAATATAAGTGCCCGTCTGCATAAAGCGCAACAAGATTAAAAGCACAAAGCCTGATACTATCAATACAACCTTCTGAATTTTATTGCTGACTCTTACACCATGTAAATTCCACATATAACCAGCAACAAAAAATGGATACAAAAATTTCATATACCCTAAATTGAATTTATCCGGAGTAATAAAGAAGGCAATCATCAAAAGCAACATTACAGCCTTATTGTCCCTAAATAGATAATGGATTCCGGCTACTATAGCAGAGCATAGCAATATCGCCCACAAAAACCAAAGCGTTCCAAACAAAGTAATCACATAGCGCTTAACCCACCAGATGATTCCTGACCCGTTCAATTGCCCCGTTAATATTCTGACTGCAAAATCGATTGTTCCCCAGCAGATAATAGGAAGTACAAGCGTTTTCACACGGTTTATAACCAGCTCTTTCGGAGTACGCTTCTTTATTGTATAGAAGAACAAATATCCACTCAACAATGCGAACAGAGGCATATGAAAACTGTAAATCAGCTTAAAAACCGGATCATTAAAAAACAGCCTACTTCCCACATAAGAAATCTTACTTCCATATTGAATGGAATGTCCGAGAAGTACTAGAAAAATTGAAATGCCTTTCATAATGTCCAAATATGAATTTCTCTGTTTCTTATCCGAGTTCATCTTTGCTATTCCTCAATTTTATTCTTCAATTTCTTTATAGTAAATATAGGCGCCAAAACTTCGTATGGCAACATAGCTAGCACATTAGCAAGAACAACGGCTATCCAACTTCTAGTAATCTGAACCAAAATATAGGCCAACGGTATAAAAATAATTCCAGCGAACGTCATCCAAATCATTTGTAACTTAAAATATGACATACCGTTGCCTATCGTAGTATTCACATTATGTGCAACAAAAACGACGCTTGAACATACAAATACAAGCCCATATACTATGTTTGCATGAATTACTCCTGTACCAAGCCAAATATCAAATACTACACCCAAAAAAGGGACAATCAGAAGTTCCGCGACAAAGCATGCCAATGTTAAAATTAAAAATACACGGTATATTTTCAATATCCAGACATAATTCTTTTGGGCTTGTGCTTTCGTTACTGCTGACCAAACAGGAGTTAATGCAAGTGAAATTATCATTGCGGCGGTTTTAAATATCTTGAAATACGCCTGATATTCAACAACATATTCTGGTGCAGTAAAATTTGAAATCAAAAATTCATTTGCCGAAGAAACAACCATAAAAACGATCTGAAGCCAAAGAAGTGCTATTCCCACGTTACAAATTTGCTTGATGTAATTTTTATTGAAACATTTGAAACTAGGAACCTTACCTTTTAACATGGTTGAAAATACTACAATGCTACATATTATGTAGGGAACGTTAGCCGCCACTACGTTAACCCAAGACATCATAAGAAGGTTTTCAGAAATACTTTTCGATGGCAAAACCAAAAGAAAAAGCAGAATTAGAATATTCGTGAACAGGGCTAAAGCATTAACTATTGCAGAACGTTGATATGCATACAGGATAGATGTAATAATTTTCAAAACAATCTGCAACATTATTCCAATAAAAACAATTCGAACGCATTTGACTAAAATGAAATTTTCAACCAATGATGAAGATACATTGAAAATATTGTTCCAATCTGCTAAAGGAATACAGGCATAGCCTGCTATGCCAATCACGATAGCAATGATTGACATAAGAATATATGTCGTTGAAATGCTATCCCTTATACCTTTTTGATTATTTTTTTCAATAAAAACAGGAAGCTGATTTCTTAAACCTTGCCCTAAACCTAGATCAAAGAGCACCACCCAATTTAATATAGAAAGAATTGTATACCAAATTCCTAGAACTGTTTGGTCTCCAAAGAATCTAAGATACAATGGAAGAAGGACGACAGAGATAATCAAGGATCCTCCTTTAACAACAAAGGCTCCAATAATGTTTTTTAATAACATTTCATTGCTTGCAATTATTTTTTTCAGTTGATTAAACATAATTCTCCTATCCTTCAGACTGCATTTCATTATATTCATTCTTTTCAATCTTCCGTGCAAAGTACATGAAAAACGTAGTAAACAATAATGTCATATAATGAGGTTCAGTATTTATAATGATTAACGTAATTACAAGAATCACTGCGGAAATAAAACGATTGTCCGACATCATAAAACACGCTTTTATCTGCAAAAATAAATATAATAATCCTGGAATCACTCCATAATATAACATCATAGTAAATGTAGTATTTATATTCGAACCATCTACCATGTATCTCAATATACCTGCCATCTGAGCTCGCATACTATCAATTTCCAATATATTGATTCCAAACGGATGTCGTACAACAAGGTTCATATCTATTAATGTACTATACAATCTTGTTGCTGTCGATTCATTAGATGTATTACTTATTTTAGGTATGATATCAGGTGAAATAAATTCTATGATTCCATACAAAATATCATTATTAAAAAAGATTATTACAGTTATCCCTATGATGACCGCTGTCATCAAAAATTGTACTTTTTTATTAAATCCCTCAGCACTTTTCAATGCGTAGATCAAAAAAACCGGAATTAACAAAAGATAACCTGTTGTAGACTTCATAGAAAAAATGCACACAACCATAAGTATCTGATAAATGATAGTTTTCCAAGAAATCTCTTTTCGCACTGCCACCAGTATTGATGCAAAAATAACATAACCCTGATACATTCCCGGTTCCCAGAATATTCCTATGTTACGTTCTAATATTTCATACTCTGCTTTATGAAACTTTGCATATATTCCATAAAAGTCATAACTCCATCCTGATGTTTTCAATACCGTACCGGGCATAACATTTAAAACTTGTGGAAAATAAAAGAACACTAAAGAACATACCACAAGAACTAACATTGTTTTAATATAAGCATCTATAAAATAATCAAAATCTACCATCTGCACAATCAACCATGGCATCAGTAATGCGCAATAGGTTGCCAAATATCCTGTAAAATTACTTTTTCCCAAAAGCATGACAACAATTAGCCCTAACGCTGCCAAAATCATAAATATGTCATTAATTTCTTTTTTAAGGTATCTCGATCTACTTTTATGCGTTAAAAGATAACATGCAAAAAACACTATAGTAATATTCATATTAATAGTACCTATCGTACCCATGTATTTGTAATGCAAAACAGAGCCTGACATTACCAAAAGATATATAATTGTTAAATATGCAAATATCCGTTTTTTATTTTTTACTCTTATAACCACTATTTTTTACCTCATCTTATAGTAGAAATAATGTAACCTACCAATCGTGCCAACATCTGGCAAAATGTTTCCCACTATTGCAAATCTCAAGGTTCTTTATTATTTTCATATTTATCACACTAAAAAATCTCGTGTTTTAATACGGTATTTTGAAAAAGTGAACGACTCGATACAACATAACACCTTAATCAGCTTACTCTTCTGTAATAATTTTCCGCAAAGGGAATTTTCCCCAACCTCTGCGTAATACTTATTCCGATCACCTGATTTTTGCCCAGCGTGAATCCGAAAACCGGAAATCACACTGTCCAGTGTGTAGAGGGCTTCATATTTTGCAAACTCTTTCCAGAGATGGTAATCTCCGGCGGTTTTATACTGCACCAGAACATGACCTGCCTTATCCCACAGATTCTTACTCCAAAACATAGATTCCTGCTCTAGAAAAGTTGCCACTCTACCGTCCATATATCCTTTGCGAATAAAATTTCGTGGAAAAACAGGAGTAATTCTCGGAACATTATGAGCCACCCCACGCTCGTTGTAATGGCACGGAATTCCCGTACACCACTGAATTCCCGTTTTCTCCATAACGATTGCCACCAACTCACATGCCCACGGCATATACATATCATCGGAATTCAGCCAGGCATAAATTTCTCCACTTGCCATTCTGAAGCCTTTGGTTATTGCATCATACATACCGTTATCTTTTTCGCTGATCCAGCGCATATTATACTGATTCTCATATTTTTTTATAATATCCAGTGTTCCATCTGTACTTCCTCCGTCGACAATAATATGCTCCACGTTATCGTAGGTCTGCCGCATAATTGACTTGATACAATCCTCTATGTATTTTTCACTGTTGTAACAAGCGGTTACAATAGATACCTTTGGATGATGATTCACTTGCATTTCCTCCTTGATAAAAACAATCACCTGCTGTTTTTTGACATAGCTCTGTATATCATATCTACCGACTTCATATATATTTTCCCGAGCTTAGGACTACTTGAGATCAAAGACCTTAATCTCGGCAAAGTCAAACAATGCAGGATTTTAAACTTTGTTTGTTCAAAGTTTGACAGATAAGTCTCGTTCATTCTTTGAATATCTTTCTTATTTTGCTCCCTATACTTTTCATTTTCGCAAGCTCCATCAGCTTGATAGTTAACGATAAGGAAATCCAAATAGCAAGGAGAAATTCGTTTGCTACAGACAATCCACATTAAGTATTCTCTGTCCGCCAAAATTTTATAGGATGTATCGTAATTTTTCTCCTCAAACAGTTTTCGACAGTATACTGTACTTTGGTGGCAAATCATCGTCCGAAAGCAAGTAAATCTCGTCACTTTCTTTGGATAAGCGTTTATGCTGTCAAGTTTTCGGTTATAGCACAAACCGTAATAACACATCTCCTGCTTTTCTTTGATGGCTGCGTCGATTCTTTCAAGTACTGAGCCATCATAAAACCAATCACCACAATTCATAAAAATCAAATAATCACCGGTTGCAGCCTCTATTCCCTGGTTCATAGCATCATAAATGCCCGTATCTTTCTTTTGAATTAGCTTAATCTTGTCATTATACGGCAACTTCTCTATAGAACCATCTTTAGAAAAACCATCTTTTACAATGATTTCAAAATTATCATAACTCTGATTTAATGTGTTCTCTACAGTATCAATCAAATCTTGTCCGGCATTTAAGCATACCGTTATGATGCTAAATTTAATCAATGTCCCAACCTCCTTAACAGATTTCTTCCTATCGTTTCAATTCCTATCACAGAAATCGGGTATTCCCAGTGCAGGAAGTTCTTGATTTTTCTATTTAAAATCCGAAACTGCTTCAAATTGTTTTTCATAAAATTGGTAGGCATTTCAATCGCTGGTCTTTTTCCCTTTAAAACAAGTTCAAATACCTCGTGCCATTTTACAATCAATTTTTCCGGGGCATACTGTTTAGAATATTCTTTTCCATATTCCCCACATTTTTCATTGAATTCTTTTTCTTTCAGCAAACGCACGATGCAGCCTGCCAAATCCTTCGTATCATTATATAGCAAGCCTGTCTTTTCATTTTCTACAGTATCCAGAAAACCGCCGGATGCAATGGTAACAACCGGAACTCCGCGACTGGAAAAATCTATTGCACTGATACCAAAAGTCTCTGTCCGTCCTGAAGGATTGGCTACGCCGACACTTGTCCTAGCTATCAGCTCCTTCTTTTCCTCTCCCATTACACCATGGAAATGAACAGAAGGCAATAATTCACCAGCTCTGTCTGTGATTCCTTTTATAAAACTGTTTTCATATGACTCTTCAGCGATTCCGTATACACCAAGTTTTGAGTTCCTATCATAGAGTTTACCGCTGCCGACAACATGAAGTTGTGCATCAGGAACCTCTACTAAAACAGCCTTCCAGGCATTCGCCAACAGATGAAAACCTTTGGTTGGCACCAAGGACCCAATATATGTCACAGTTTTTCCATCATTTTCTTTGCGAAACGGTTCACTAACTTCTGGGTACATATTGTATATGTAGGTAGACTTCCGAATTACTTCATGATCAATATAACGATCATATTGCTGGTGCCCTACAAAAACATTTGCGCAAATAAAATCGTTCTTTACTAGTAGATTACAAAAATCATTAAGGTAAAAATTATGTCCCCATGTAATTGTTTTGATTTTTTCTGCTTCTACCGCAGAAAAGAAATCTATAGGCAAAGGCTTCCCCTCAAATACAGAACTGACTACAAGCACATCTGCTGCAATACTCTTTGCTGTTTGAGGAACAGCAAACAAATTATTTTCTATTACAATATCATCCACTTCGGGTAGTATCCCCTTACTGCTGGCAATCAATGTAATTTGATTGTCTGGATAATACCTTTTATACAACTGTGCCAACAATAATATACAGTATTCAGTACCACCAATTCCAGGATTACCCTTTGTTAAATCAGAACAATCCACATCCGCTATTGACTTGTTATTTATGTAAATTACGATTCGCATATTTTCTCTCCACTATTTAAAGAAGAATCTCGTTAATAGCATTGATATGTTTATCAACAACATTTTCGTAGGTATACTCTTGAATCTTCTTTATATTGTTAACACCTATTTTTTTCCTATCACAAAAAAGTCCCCATTGCATCGCCTTAATCAATTCTTCTTCATTATCTACTGGAACAATCTCACCATTAATCTTTGATTCAATGAGTTCAGTTGCCCCCAAACACATATCAGTTGAAATGACTGGTAGCCCACAAGCCATTGCTTCATTTACAACAAGTCCCCAAACATCTTCTCTTGTCGGCAAAATAAAAATGTCCGAAGCCCTATAATATTTAAAAATTGTTTCTTTGGGTTTATAATCGATCAAATGAACATTTTTATATTTATTTTGTCTAATAGTATTCTCATATTTTTCTTTTTCATCGCCACCACCAATAATTAGCAGCTGATTCTCATTGTCATATTCTTTCCACGCATTCAATAATACGTCAAATCCCTTTCGCGGAATAAATTGACCTATTGATATATAAGTAGTTTGATTGCTTAATCCTAATTCCGTTCTTAACGCTATCTTCTCTTGCTCCAAAGCTGGATATTCATATATTTCAGAAGAATGTAAGGATGTAAACGGATGATAGTATATCTTCTTCTCATCCGCCCCAAAGTAAATAAAATATTCCGCCGCATGCTTTCCACTTGCAAAATAACCAGATGCATGCCTGATAAGATAACGTTTTATCATGTTTTTTATCGGATTTTTTCTAATAAATGCACCATCACAATTCATAACATATGGCACATGTTGTCTTATACATGATATTTCGAGTTTAATTGCATTTTTGATATGATAATCGTATGCCAAAATGAGATCATATTTATTTAATTCAAGTAATTCTCTTTCAAATCTCTTTCTTCCCTCTTCATCAAGTAGAGAAACTGAATCCAGCCCTGTACTTTTACAAAACCAATCCGCATTTCTATTTTGATCCGACATTTTATCAAAAATCACAAACATATCATAGCATTCTGAAAGACCTTTAAAAACTTCAACACGGTACGGTGATGGAAAATCCGCAAATGCAAGTATTTTTTTCTTTTTACTCATGACTTTTTATACCCCACTAAGTTTTTCCTAAGCCTTCAAATCTCCCTGTGGCTTCATTGTTATGCCTTTTTTCTCACATTCATACAGTTTTGCATCGACTAAGAACCGATACCAATATGCTTGCAAGAAGTGGAATATTTTCCCTTCAGGTCCGTCCAGAAAACCCAGTTTTATGTAATATCTATAAATAAAATAGATATGTGCCCGCCAGAACTTCGGCAGCTTATAATATCCACCATTCTTTACCGCGCGTTTCATGGAAGCCTGTCCGCTGGACTGTCCACCAGATTCGAGCGTCTCTACTTGCTGGTTTGCTAGTGTCATCTGATGATCCAGAACTTCCCTGTTGCTGTACCAGTTATGCTTCGCTGTCCACCATTCCAAGTCTTTCTGATTATTATCAATCAAATCGTATTGGAATGTAGTCGTTGTCCCTTCAGACAAAATCATGTGTTCATCCATCAGCTTTTGCTCACACATTGCTTTTCCCGTGCGGAAAATACGTAGCAACAGTTCCGGATATCTACCTCCGTGCTTGATCCATCGCCCCATGAAATATACGCGTCTCCGAAGTATGATACCGTTAACAGGCTCTTTCACATCCGGCAGTTTCTGTTCAATTTCATTTACAAGCTCCTCGGTAAGTTCTTCATCAGAATCAAAACGCATGGACCACTCTGTAGTAATGTTAGTTTGAGTCAGTCCCCAGTTAAGCTGTGTAGCGTAATCCATCCACTTATTCTGATAGAAATCAAGTTGCGAGCCATTGGCTCTTAACTCAGAATCAAGTTGCTTGCAGAGCGCCTCTGTTCCGTCCGTGCTGAAACTATCCACAATCACAAATCGCTTCACAATTCCACAAAAAGATTCAATGCACTTTCTTAGATTTTTTTCTTCATTCTTCGTGAGAATGACAACTGTTAAATCAACCATAATTTATTCAAACCCTACTTCCCATCATTTTCTTTTGTCCCAGATACAACACACATGCAAGTACAGCCGTCACAGCAACAAACACACTAACCCGTACTAATGAGCCCTTTACCAAATTAAGTGAAAACGCATGAACAAGATAAATCTCGTAAGAAACAGTTCCAGCTCCAAGTAAGAATTTGTTGTTCAGCAAAACTTTTGCTTTTCCTACAAATGCAATAAACGCTATTGCCAGCGGTAACACCGTGAATAAAGCCATTACATTAGATACAAAATACGGCAATGCTTTAACCACAGATAACTGCGTGATTGCCATGAAGAGTATACCTGTTATACCCCCCCATACTAAAATAACAGTTCTTTTTCGAGTGCTATAACGTTCTATCTTTTCTCTGTTCTTTGCAATCATCACGCCAAGTGGAAACGAGAGCATTTGTCTTGCTCGCAGGAAGGGCATTCCGGAATCTGCAAAAAAACAACTGTCAGCTATGAACCATACAGCAAATGCCACAATGAGTATCCACATCTCGTTTACTCGTAGCTTCTCTGACATCATCTTCACACTGAAAAACAAAATATAGCAGATGACAATATACTGCATGAACCAACCATAACCTGTAGCCGGGCTAATAAACACAGCATCTAGCAGATACTTCTTTATCTCAAACTGCTGTGTGATAAGCAATCCAACTAGCTCCACAATCCAAAACGGAATACAGACCTTCAAAAAGCGTTTCTTCCAAAAACCTTTCAGACCATTCCTTTGATATGACATTTCAAGCCCATAGCCAGAACAGATAAGAAATAACGCCACTCCAACACCGGCAATGAACTGAATTCCGCCAACACCAAGTCTTGCACCTGCATGCGCCCACATGACTGTGAGAATTGAAAAGCCTTTGATAGCTGTAGTAAAATCTTTATCCATAAAAGTGAAAGTTCTATTATCTTTCTTTACAAATTCCACTAAATATAAAATCAGGAGGATTGTTGAAAAAAACACAAAATATTTCATTTCCTTATCGTTCTCCTCATTTTGGTAAGAATAACTACTTTTAAATCACCCCATACATTTTGCCTACTTACACCTTATCGTAGCAGCAACTTCCGTATCAATTTATTGCCCTTTGTCACATAGTTCGTTGAAATAAACGAGAATGCCAAAGTGGTCGCATATGTAATAAATATAGCCCACATATTCCCCTTGATACCGAACATAACAAGTACATTTATCACTATCATATGGTAAAGATAAATACTGTACGAATAATCTTTTTTGAATTTGTGATTGCCAAAATAATATCCTGCACTTAATGTCAACATACATATAAAAACTCCAGACACGATATTGCAATAATGTCCAAAACTCAAATGCAACACTGTATCATTAAGAACACACCATATCATGTAACCTCCAAGAAGATACCAAAAATATTTTTTGAGTTTCGGAATCAGTTTATCCTTAAACGTGTATGCATATATTCCAATCCAATAAATATATGCATACGGCAAAAAGGTTACATTTATTAATTTGTACACAATTGTCGGTATAAAAGCCTCTGAAAATGGATAGAGGATATTGAATAGGAGTGAAATTAATCCAATTCCCCACCAGACACTTTTCTTTTGCTTTTTCAACCATGGATATACAAGCATGATAACAACATAAACCTGCAGTTCCATTGAAATGGTCCATAAGGCTCCATTAGGGTTTCCCACTCCATAAATTTCGATTGAAGATGGTGTATAAAACTGAAATACTGTAACCTGAGATATGGTCCATACCACTATATCTTTTACGCTATAATGAAGATTTCCATATCCCCCCATTGCCAACACCGCAACAAGAGAAACAGCAAAAGCCACCCATAACTCTGGATATATTCTTGATATTCGTTTCACCAAAAATTCTTTCTTTGATTTTGATCGTTCCAAGGAAGCAGGAATTAAATAACCAGTTAATGTAAATAAACATAATAATCCGGGCCAATGGATCCATAGCAAATAAAGCGGTTTCCAAACATTGCAATTTAAGTGTCCTATTATATGGCCCAACACAATAAGTAAGGCTGAGAATATCCGCAAGACATCAAATGAATTATCCCCGAATACAAATGATGAAGTTGATTGTTTTGAAGTCTCCCCCATCCTCTTACAGCCTCCTAATCACTTTTGCTGGATTTCCAGCAATCACACAGTTATCTTCAAACTTTCCGCATACCACAGCACCAGCACCGACAACGCAGCCATCGCCCAGCACTGTGCCTTTCAGGATTATGCTGTTGCACCCGATAAAGCAGTTTTTCCCTATCACAATCTTCCTGCTCGGCACCAGATCACTGTCACCACCGTTTTCATCTCGCAGCAGTTTATTTCTGGCTTCTGCTTCGATAGGATGGAAATCATTGTCCAGAATTTTGCAGTTACCACCGATACAGGTGTTTTCACCAATCGTAATCTTCTTGCGGGCGTAAATCGTTGCTCCACTTATTCCCACGTTATCTCCGATTTCAATCTCTGCTCCCGGAGCGCGGGTAACAATGATTGTCCGGCTGTAAAGTCCAACCAAATTACTGAGGAAGCTGCTCTTAATTGTGACGTTCTCACCAATCTTCAGTTTGGCACCGCCTTTGTTGAAAATGATTGGTACACCCTTCAGCAAGAGGTTCTTTCCATATTCAACTTTTGTCATCTTCATAACCAGCTTGAACCAGTTACTGTTCATGTCCTCTCACCTCCTTTACAGCTTCAGAATTTCTTCTGCATACTTCTGTACGCTTACATTTCTTGTCAGATTCTTCTCAAGGTTTTCCCGGCTTCTGGCTCCCATTGCTTTCAGTTCTTCGCTGCCAGCATTGTCAATGAACCAGCGGATGTTTTCTTCAACCTTGTCATACTCACCCGGTTCGCAGCACAGGCCGCCCTTTGTGTCCTCGATAATGCACCGGATCTCAGATCCAGATTCCAAGACCCCAATTACTGGCCTTGCAGCAGAAGCCAAACCGTAATATTTTGACGGGCAACTCACACCTTTAATACCTTTCGCATTCACACACCAGTGAACATCCCCGGCGTTTAGGCTATAAATCAGATCAGCCTTATCCTGATACGGAATGAAAGTCACATTGTCCATGTGATGCTCCTTTGCATAGAGCACCAACTTGTCCAGCACAGAGCCCGCACCAACAAATGCAAATACGACTTCTCGACCATCCGCTGTTTTCGTTCCAGCCACAACTTTCTCCACAACCTTAATCAGATTCTCAAGGTCATAGTAAAGACCAATATTGCCAGAGTACATGATGACGAACTTGCCATCGAGACTGTATTTCTTTCTGAAAGCCTGAACCTTCTCGTTATTCTCATCCAACGGATAGATTTCGTTCTCATCGATCCAGTTGTTGATCATAACGGTCTTAGGAACTTTCTTTCCCTTGAAACGGTTCTCCACCGTTTCCACCAGATCGCGGCCGACTGTTATCACAAGGTCGCTACGCTTGCAACTAAACTTGTCGAACCACATCATGGCATCGGTGATGAGCTTATTCTTAGTGTAACCGACCGCCAGCACTTGCTCTGGGTTGAAGTCCTGAATGTTGTAGATGTACTTAGCGTGTTTTACCCACTTGCCCCAAACGCCCAGCAGTCCTCCGAGGATTGGAGGCTGAGAAATGGAGAACACATAGTCCATCTTGCCAACCTTAAAGGTCACTCCCATTGCTCCAAAGAAATAGGAAACAATATTCTTCACACGGCTCTTCTTGTTAGTCTTGCTGAATTCCGGCACTCTTATCCTTAAGACTTTTACGCCGTTGATTTCTTCTTCGTAATACTTCTGTGATTTGTATTTATCTTCAATAGTTCCCAAGTAACTCGGCACCACACAGATGACCGTGATGTTGAATTTATCCAGCATACCCTCCGCCAATTCACGGAGGATCTGCCCCGTTGACGCAGTATCTGGAATATAGTAATGAGCGTAGATCAGGAGATTCTTCTTATTCGACATTCTGCTATATTCCTCTCACAAGTTTTTATATCTAACCGCCGATGCAGTACACCCACGGACTTTATCTATTTATAACAGTGTGTTCATCACACTATAGTTATCCTTTTTCTCACAGTGACCATCTACATTTCCGACCACCACTGAATCTTTTATGTAGACCTTTCACGGGCTACACTCTCATTTTCCCTCAACTGAAAATTCATGGTAGACACCTTCATACCAGCTCACCACCAAAGTGTTAGGTCTTATTGTCATAACTCGCAGTCGCACTTCTCCATTTTTCAAAGTGCTGACCTTTATTGTCATAACTCGTAAACCAACTCACTTTGTTAAAACTGTACAAGTTCATACCATTTCCTTGTCGCAACATGAACAATCATCTGCCACTCACTACCTCTAATTTCCCAGAAAAATGCAGTTATCATGTCCATCTCTCGTCTGCAATAAATTTTTCCAGAAAAATAGATTTTGGGCTTTTCAACGCTTTCAACCTCCACCTCTAATTCCCCAGAAAAATGCAGTTATCATGTCCGTCCCTTGCTCTGCAATAAAACAGGCTCGTAATAGGGGTATTTTGCATGAGTTTTATACGCCACCGTAGACCATCATGCTGCCACTGAAAGTTTGAGGTAGACATTGCATGGGCTACTCACCTAACTTGTTGGCATATGAATTTTGTTAAAACTGTACACATCTTTCAATCCATATTCTACAAGTAAACCCATCCACAATAACAACAAAATCCGCTCCACTTCATGCTCCTTTGCATTTCATGTGCGAACTTTGCCGAATTTTCTTCATACCGATCCTTCCCTCTTCAGAACCATAATTACTGTTTTAAACAGTATTTTAATATCCAGACCAAAATTCCAGTTACTGATATATTCTGTATCCAGTCTTACAACTTCTTCGAAGTCTGTAATGTCACTTCGTCCGCTTACCTGCCACATACCAGTGATTCCCGGTTTAATAGCGATTCGAGCCCTGTGATGTAATTCATATTGACGCAGTTCGTCCTGAAGGATCGGACGAGTTCCTACAAGGCTCATGCTCCCATTTAGCACATTCCAGAACTGTGGAAATTCATCAAGGGATGTTTTCCTGATAAATTCGCCTATTCCGGTTTTTCTGGTTCCGTCCGGCAGGATTTTGTTTCCGATCACACGAGGGTCGAAATCGAGTTTGAACATACGTCCATCACTCATTTTGTTCTGAGCCATCAATT
>OGXP01001464.1_pt1 | contig 19712 bp, 15 predicted proteins | sample 1576351 | NCBI WGS metagenome assembly OGXP01 (sample SAMEA3541517, study PRJEB24748) | human gut metagenome | biome: human gut; feature: human-associated habitat; material: faeces | place: China | collected 2012
TATATTTTTTAATTTGTTGATAATATATATGTGTCCTTTATGGGTATCATATCATACCACCATCTTCTAAATTAAGTTGCATTACTGCGTCAGCTGTCGTAGATGAACCAGAAAAAAAATCTAAAATAATATCTTCATTATTTTTACTAAAAATTGTCATTCCTAAAATTAACTCTTTTAATAGTGAAACTGGTTTAGGATAATCAAATACTTTATCCAACTCAATATTTTTTAATTCTTCTACACCCTTTGCTGATAAGTGTTTTAAAATAGAATAAAATTTAGATGAATCTTGATTTATATTTCTTAATTTTCCTACAATATTCATTCCATTTGATTTAGGTATTAAAGTATATTCTCCTAATTTTAATTTTTCATTAACTTCTTTTAAAAATTCTTCTCCCTTATATTCTAAAATTTCTTCATAATGACAGTTACCATATTTTCCAAATTCTTTTCTTAACCAATCTTCCTGTATCCAATACATTTCCCCATCTTTTTCAACTATTTTTCCTCTTATATCTTTAGGTTTCCCTAATGGTCTAAAATTATCTATGTCTTTTGCATAAACTAATAAATAATCGTGACCTTTAATGACTTGTTTAGCCATTCCTCCACCTTCAGACCTTATTATAACAAAAGCTCCTACCATATTTCTTTCATCAAATATTTCATTACAAATTTTCTTTAAATTTTCTTCTTCATTATCATCTATTGAAATACATATAGCTCCATCTTTTGATAGTAAATCTCTTGCTATTAAAAGTCTTGGATACATCATATTAAGCCAGTTTGTATGATATTTAGCACTGTCTTTTGAATTTTTAGTAAGTCTATCTACTGTTTTTATTATACCTTTTTTATCTTTTAATCCTTCTTGTTTTTCTACTTCTTCTAATGATAAAGTAAAGTCATCTTTATATATAAAATCATTTCCTGTATTATATGGAGGGTCTATATATATCATTTTAATTTTTCCATTGTATGAGTTTTGAAGAACTTTTAGAACTTCTAAATTATCTCCTTCTATATAAAGATTTTCTGTAGTATTCCAATCTTTACTGGAGTCTTTATCAGGTCTTAAAGTACTTGTTGTAGAAATACCTACTTCTTGGATAGCTTTATTTTTACCACTCCAAGTAAATCTATATCTTTCATCTTCCTCTGTAATATTTTCTCCTAACATTAATTTTAATGTCTTCCAATCTATTTTTCCATCACTAACAATATTAGGAAATAATTCTTTTAATTTTTCTATTTTTTCTTGAGTAACATTAAAACTTTGTTTTTCTACTTCAGGAAATAACTTTTGATTGCTTTGTCCAAAAAGATTCATAAAATTCAACTCTCCTTTATTTTAATTCTTCATTAAGTTTTTTTATTTTTTTTATTATTTCTGCTCTTTTAAAATTATGTTTTTCCTTATTAAGCTCTTTTTTTAAGCTTTCTATTTCTAATTGAATACTAGCTATTTTTTCACTTTTTTCTTTATTTTTCTCTATATCATTAAGAGAAAATACTCCTAAAATTTTTGAAGATTTAACTGCATTAAACCTATCAATCATACTATTATAGAAAGTTTTTAAATTAGTGGAATTAAAATTTCTACAGCTTAAACTTTCTATAAACTCCTTATTTTCATTAGTAATCCAAGGAGTAGTTATAACTTCTTCTAATTTTAATCTACTGTTGGTTACCTTTTTTATAGCTCCTGATATTTTCCAAGTATCATTAAACTTTAATTCAATAATTGTTGATTTTGGAATTATTCCGTGGAATAGATTAGCTATTTTTTCTTCAATTCCTTCTTTTCTAAACTCTATTACATAAAATTGTATTTCCTCATACTTTTCATTTTCACTGACATATTTTTCTATATTACTATTATTATGAGTTATGAGATATTCTAATCTTATTCTTTCTACATTTTCTATAAAAAGTTTTTTCAATTTTTCATCAGCATTTAAAAATTTATATAAAGTTTCTTTTGGTATATTTCGACTATTTATCCACTCTTTTGGAAAATTAAAATATTCCATAAAATATCACCTCATTTTTTAATATCAATTTTTCTCCTTTAAAAAAACACTATTTTATTTTTTCTAATTCAAAAATTTTTTCTTCTAATTTAATTCGAGTATTTTGCAATAATTCTTCGTATACATTAAAATTTAAAATAAAATTTTTCATATTTTCCTCAAGTTGATTTTGCGGTATATAAAAATCATATAATTGTGATAATATCGCTACTTTTTTCTTATCTTTTATCTCTTTTATTTCGTTAGAAAATTTAATTATATCTGTTTTTTTTTCACTCAATAATACTAATTTATTTTTCAATTTTTTTATTTTAACAGAATTATCTTCAAAAAAATATTTATTTTTAGAAAATTCAATAAAAGCATTTTCTATATTATTAGTCTTTCTATATATCTCTAACAATTTTATTCCAATTTCATTCCCTTTTATTTTTTTTATCTCTTCTAAATAAAAACTTTCCAATGAAGTATCTATTAAAATACTTCCTTTTATCCATAGTTTTTCAAAAGGAAAAGAGGAAATATCTCCTAATAAAACTAATTTTAAATTTTTTTTTAAATTATCAAAAGAAATCTTTAAATCTTCTAAATAAAAAATAAAAAAGCGATATATATTTATCTCTTCTTTTATATTTTTTCTTTGATTTTCATGTGAGTCATATCTAATTTGATAAACTATTCCACCTATAGCTAAAAGTGAACCTAAATAAGTTCCGCCAAAATTTATCCAATCGCTTTCTTTTCCAATTGAAATTCCATATAAATATTTATAAGAAATTTTTAAAATTCCTAAAAATAAAAACGGTGTAAATAACAATAAAAAAATATAAATAATTTGTTCTTTTTTTAATTTTAAAACTTTTTTTAATAACAAACTTATTATTAAAATAATAAATATCAATATAAAGTAATTTAATAATATTTTATACATTTAATTTGCTCCATATCTATTAAAAATTTTTATTTCTTCTCCATCTATTTTTTGTGGCATATTATTCTTTGTATCTTGATTTATTATTTTTGTTTTTTCAAATATTTTTTTAATTCTATTACTACTAATCCATTCAATATTCCATAGCTTAATTATTTCACTATTAACTAATTTACAAATGTTTTCATTATACTCTATATCTAATCTACTTTCTTTCAATGTTGCTCTTTGGAACCAAATTTCAAAATATCCAGAGTTTAAAATTCTTTTTAATTTCTTAAAAACTTTTTTAATTATTTCTCTTCTTTTTACCTCATCTTTGATATGAGGAAATAGATAACTTAAAATAGCATTTCCTTCAACATAAATTTTTGGATTCTTATAAATTATTTCAGTAATTATGCTAATCAATACTTCTATGTTATCTTTAAAAAAATTGCTTCTTCTTTCGATTACTTCTCTTATTTGAGTTATTTCTTTTAAAATACTTCCAGAGTTTGGATAACTTAATGAAAATTCATATAACAATATTAATCTTTTCTGTATATTATACTCTTTTCTTTTTTTTAAAAACTCAATTTTATCTTTTTTTATAGATGAAAGCACTATATTATTTGAATAATTAGTTTTATTAACATTAAGTTTTAACCCTAATTCTAATAATTCTTTAGCAATTATTTTTAAAATTTCTCTTCCTACTGAAATATCTTTCACAAAAATTCTATAGTCATCTCTATATCTTAAAATATGAAAACTATCTTTAGAAATTTCTTTTTCTTTTATATGATTTGTTATTAATTCATCAGCATATTTAAAAAGTATTTCAGCTATAAAATCCATTAAAATACTTCCTTGAGGAATTCCATTAGTTTGTCCATAAGACATATTTTGTAGATGTCCATCTATAATATTTCCTAAAAAAGTATTATTTCTTTTATTTTCTTTAGCAATCTTTTTTGTATGAATAGCCCAAGCTATTGAATGAGTATAAATTTCAGCATAACAATTCACTATATCAGTTTGAAAAAGATAATCATATTCCAAAGATAATTTTATTGAATTTTGTTCAATTTTATCCCACCAATTTAAAATTTGACTGCTTTTTTTATTTAAAAGCTCTCCTTCTAAATTTTCTACAACTGGTATACTTCCACATTCTATATAACTAATTGAATCAATTACCCTAAATCTTTCTAATATTATATTCCAATTTTCTTCTTTTGTTATCTCATTTACTAAAGAAATATACATTACTGGATTAATTATTTGATAAGGTCTCCAATCATATCCTCCATCTTTATTATTAAACAAAATATAATTAATATCACTATAATTTTCTGGATCAGTTTGTTTTATACTCCTATAATTATTATTTCTCATTTCCAAAGATAACTTTTCTAATAATTCTTGAAAATTTATATATTTAGGTAATTCTAAATTACAGTAATTTTTAGCTTCTAAAAAAAATTTTTTAGCTTGGTTTGCGTCTAAATTTAAAATATTTAATTTTTCTTCTCTTTTCATAATATCTATCCTTATTTTTATCTTTCTTTTATTTAATTACTAAAAATGAAATTAATTCAAAGTCGTCCATATTTTGCACTGAGTTATTTAATATAGTTTCATCAAAACTGAATAGACTATCTAATCCTTTTTCCTCTTCTTTTCCAACTATATTTTCAACTGTTCTTTCTAAAAAGTTAGTAAATTTACTCATATCCTTAGCATTGTTAGTATCTTTATTAAATTCAGCAATTAGTGCAGGATATAGCTCCTTTTCTCCTATACAAACTTTTTTGTAAATGTCTAAGATTTTTTTACTTTGGATAAAATTTAGAAGAACCTCTCCATCTTCTTTAACATAAACTAAGAAATATGGATTTAAAGTATTATACTCACTAGGCTTTATATCCTCGTTCACTTGTTTAAGACAGAATATAACACCTCTTTCAGCTTCATCTATATTACTTTTGGCGATTGCATACATTCCTGTTGGAGCTTTCTCTAAAATCTCCTTATTATTTTTCATATAATTTACTAAATCCATTTTAAAATCATTAAAAGTAAGGTCAGTTATAGAGATTCCACCATTTATATCTTCTAAGTCCACTACTTGGTCTTGAAGTTGTTTTAGTTGCTGCTTTCTATATTCTAAGTCATTCATACTGTCATTATCTACAATTACATTTTCTTCTCCTGTAGCAGACATATCAAGCATAACCATTCTTCCACTTACTCTTGATTCTAAATGGATATATTCATCTAATTCCATATTTGGCCAAAAATTTACAAGTTGGATAACTTGATTTTTAGAACCAATTCTATCAATTCTTCCGAATCTTTGGATTATTCTTACTGGATTCCAGTGAATATCATAGTTAATTAGATAATCACAGTCCTGTAGGTTCTGACCTTCTGAGATACAGTCAGTCGCTATTAAAATATCAATTTCAGGCTTATCTTTTTCAAATCTTTCTTTAGATATTGGAGAAAAATTAGTAAGAATATTATTAAAGTCAGTTCTTATTCCTTTTAAATTAGTTTTAGGATTATCACTTCCAGTAACAACAGCAGAATAAAGTCCTAACTCTTCCAAAGTAGGTGTTGCAAGGTTATCATATAGATATTTTGCAGTGTCTGCAAAAGCAGTAAATACAATGATTTTTTTATTACCTGCATTTAATGGATTACTAACTTTTTCTTTTATTAAATTCTTTAACTCTTTTAATTTTTGGTCTCTTCCAACAGTTATTTTAAAAGCTTCTTTTAAAACTCTTTCTAAAATAACTTTATCTCCTTCAAGTTCTGTTCTCCATCTAATTTGGTCTATATCTTTTAAAAGAACTTTGACTTTTTTACTTCCAATTAAAACACTGTCTAATCTATTATCATCTATATCAAGTTCTTCAATATCAAAATCTCCCTCAATATCTTCAAAATTATCAAGTTTCTTTAAAGCTATATCTATATTTTGAAGGATTTTAGATACTGTAAGTCCAAAAGAATAGATAGAACTTTCCATTCTCTTTAGAATATTTATTCTCATCAAATGAATCAAACTTTGTTCCCTGTCTATTTGCTTAAATATTGATTTACCTGTATTAGTGTCATATTTTCTACTATATTCCGCTACTTTACTTGGTAAAACATATTTAATTGGAGAATAGATTGCTAGATTCAAGCTTCTTATAAGTTTATTAAGTTCTGATAGAGGTATAAACTCATTTTTACTATCAATATCAGCTTTTATATTTAATGGCTTTAACCTTTCAGGGAACTTACCAATACTTGCTGTATCATAGTATTTTTGAATATGCTTTCTACTTCTTGCTATTGTAAGCATATCCAAAAGTTTAAAGTAATCTATCTCTAGCATTTCAAGAAGATTTTCTAATTTCTTCTTTTCTTCAGGAAGGTCATTCCATTTATTAAAAGCCATTTGTGCTTTTCTTAAAGTTTGCTCTATACTTTTTAATCCAAAGCTGCTTAATGCAGAATCATTTCCTTCTGTAGCAAAGGCAATTTGATTTTTAAGGTCATTCATTCTGTTGTTTACTGGTGTAGCAGAAAGCATAAGAACCTTAGTTTTTATACCTTTCTTAATAATTTGATTAAGAAGTCTTGAATACCTTGTCTCTTTATCATCTTTTTTGTTGTTATTATTTCTAAAGTTATGAGATTCATCAATCACTATTAAATCATAGTTTTCCCAGTAGATTTTTTCAAGATTAATTTCTCCACTATAACCTGTGTATCTTGATAAGTCTGTATGATTTAAGACATCATAATTAAGTCTATCTTTCTCTAAAATATTATCTCTTCTATTTCCTTTATATGTTAACCAGTTCTCTCTTAATTTCTTAGGACATAATACAAGAACTCTATTATTTCTTGATTCGTAATATTTAATTACAGCAAGTGCTTCAAAAGTTTTTCCAAGTCCTACTGAATCAGCTATTATACAACCATTATATTTTTCAAGTTTATCTATTGCTCCTAAAACTCCATCTTTTTGGAAATTATATAGCTTATTCCATACAACACTTTCTTTAAATCCAGTTTTAGTCTTAACAATATCTTCTTCTGTTAAATTTTCCAAGTAATCTTTAAAAATATTATACAAAGTAACAAAATATATAAACTCAGGATTATTTTCTTTATAAACTACTTCTAAGCTTTCTAAAAGAGAATTTTTAACATCTTTAGCCTTCTCTTTATCATTCCAAAACATATCAAATTGAGCTAACATCTGTTGAGTGTAAGCCGAACTTTTTACAAAAGAGTTCATATCTAACTTGCTTGATGGAACTATTCCAAGTCCTCCTGCTGTAAAATCAGAACTTCCTATTATACAAGAACTTTCTTCTTTCTTGTTTTCCATTAGATACATCTTTTGAGGTAATGGATATTCTTCATCATAAGCTCTTACTTCAACTTTTTCTTTTATCCAGTTAGCACATTCTTTAGCTATTTCAGACTGCTTAAGCTCATTTTTAAGCTTCATTTCATATCTATCTCCTGCAAGTCCTCTTTCATAGCTTCCACTTAACTTAAATTCTCTATTTATATCTTTTTTATTTTTTATAAAAGTTGGTTCAGAGAAAAGAAGTCTTAATTTATCTATTTTATTTAATTCTTTTTTTAATTCTTCATAAGCATAGATAGTAAAATATGCAGAAATTATAGATAATTTAGTACCAGTTTTTATATTATCTTTTAATTTATCTATAACTTTTCCTTGTGTCTTATTATCTAAAATTTGCATTTCCATAATATTCTCCTAAAGTTTTTATATAAATATAAAAAAAATCATATCATTGATTTTATTTTTTTGTTAATGATTATTTGATATTGATTAGTGCAGAAATCCTGCTCACAAGTGAGTGATTTTTCCGCTCACAAGTGAGTGGCTTTTTTGCTCACTGTAAATTATATTTTTTAGTGAACGATACAGTGATGTAAATTCCGCTCACTATGCGTTCACTTAGGTATTTATTAAGTTTATAAACATTAAAAAATTTTTATAGATAGTCATATTTTTAGTTCACTCTCGTTCACTAAAGTTAAAATTTTTTATAAATTCGTTCACTAAATTAAATTTTTTCGCTCACTAAATTAATAGAAATCGTTCACTAATTTATTTTTAATAAAATCTCGCTCACAGTCGTTCACTTATATATTTATTATAGTTAAATGAATAAATTAATAAAAAACTTTAAGAGAATGATTCACTTATTTTTTTAGATTTTATATAATTTTTGATTTGTGCCGTTCACTTCCGCTCACTAAATGGAAAGCCTGATTTTAAACGAAAAGGCAGCCTTGGTAAGCTGCCTTTAAAATTTAATATTGATGATTTTTCTAGTATAATATCGCTCACACTTCGTTCACTTATATATTTATTATAGTTATAGAAGTGAAAGTTAAATTTTATATTTGCTCACATATTTGTTCACTAAATTTTTATAAATTATTTTCCGCTCACATATGCGTTCACTAAATTTTTTATAAATTATCTTTTCGCTCACACCTCGTTCACTTAGATATTTATTGATATTACAACTAACTAGCTTCTTCTAAGTGTTTCTTTAAGATTTTGATAATGTAAGGTCTTATTGTTGAAGAAAATAGAATAGGATTTTTTCTCATCTCATTTAAAAAAGTTAAGCTTATTTTTTGTGATGAAGAACATAGTTCTACAGCTTCTTTTTCTATTCTTTCTTTTTCTTTAAAAGACAACTTTTCAAAATTATCCATCAATTTATCATCATCATTATTAGGTGTAAATACATCATTTATTACTTCTTTTATTGAAGTTGATGATGTTTTTTTAGTAATTTTTTTATCTTTAACTTTTTTTTCTTTTGGAGAAGGTTTAGATATAACTTGTCTTTCTCCCTTAGCAATTTTACTAGAGAATAATGCTGCAATATTTTTTACTTCAGGAGTTGCCTTGATGTTTTCATAAGTTTCTTTTAAATAAAGAATTACATCATTATCACTCATTTTTTCTCTAAGTTTTTTTACAGCCTGTTGATTTTTATAAGTGTATGAAATATCAAATTCTTTAAATAGTTTTTCAAAATCTTTTTCATCAAAAACAATCTCAGGAACTATAGCACTTTCCTCTTCAGGTTCTTCTTCTAAGAAGCCTTTGAAGTCAGCTATTTTATTTATAAGAATATCTTTTGTATCTCTTCCTGTGTAAGTTATACCTAATTCTTTACACATAATTCTTAAATTTTTGAATGTTATATTTTTTAAGTCCTGAACTGAAGAAGCTTCAGATTTAGGATTAACTGGTATAATACCCTGTGCAGGAGTTCCACCTTGAAGAATTTTTTCTTTTTCTTCTAATATCTTTTCTATTATTTCTAACTTAGTATTTTTACCTGAATAAGAAACTTTGAATTTTTTACAGATAAATCTTAAATCTTTAAAAGTTAGATTTGAAAGAGTGGATTCAGATACATTCAAAAGATTTGATATATCTTCCTGCTCCTTATTTTCAAAAATGATTCTCTCATAAGAAAGTTCCATAGCAGTTTTATTAAGATTCATTATATCATTAATTTTTTGAAGGTTTATTTTGTAGTAAGTTTTAAGTGGAATACCCTCTCTTTTTATGAATACAAGTTCTTTTTCAGCTGCTGTGTTTTTAAGCTTTGATACTTGTGAGCTTGTAAGCCCTGTCATAAGCATTATATCCATATCTGTAGCATAGAAATAACCATCTTGGGTAAGTTCTCCATTGTATTTATGATATTTTTCCTTATCAAGCAAGAATACAATGAAAGCTCCAAGTACAAGACCACAATAAGAGTTAAGCTTTCTGTTTAGTATGAAGTAAGAATCTTGGGTAAGTAAATCATAAATGCGTTCGTTTTTCTCGTGATTAGATTTAATCATACCGCTCCCCTCCTTACTTCAGGGATTTTTTGCACCATAGATTCCTCCATAAAAAGTAGTCCTATAATACTAACAAATATTAATATATTATTTTTTTATCGGACATTAAGCCTTATTAAAAAAATAAAACCAACTTTTAGGAGTTGATTTTTTATTTCTTCTATGGTAATATATAGATGTAAATTAATTAAATTTACTCAAATAAAAAAACAACTAATGATTATTCGTTAGTATTAGTAAAAAAAGTTTCTTGGTTGCCGCCGTGGGAACTTTTTTTATTTACTTTTTTCTTTATAATTTATTTTATTGCTTATATTAATGATACTTGTTTTCATATAAAAAGTCAATCAAAATTTTAAAAATATTTTTGACTTTGCAATAATTTTTGACACCTTGATTGCTCCAAAGTACCTGCTATCAAAGCTTTTATCGACAGTTGACAGAGCAAAAAACTCATCTTTTTTTACTATCAAGTTTTCACTTTCTAGCTTCCTAAGAGGTCTATATTTTGAATCAAATTCATAAATTTTACCCCACGAAATATTATTTATAAAAATTTCCTGATTTTTAATTTCTACAGTATCATCTGAAAAGGCGGCAACTTTTTTCATAAGAGTTGTAACATTACTTAAAATATATCCTCGCTGCTTCATATAGTTCTGTAAGTCTTCAGATATTTCAAAAACTACTATATCGCCCTTCTTTATATCAGTAGGAGGATATAGCTTGTATATCCCCCTTGGTAAGCTTTGAGAAGGGTTTATTATATAATCCTCCTTTATTGAGTATAGATAGCTTAAAAAGCCTATTAAAGCTCCAATTATTAGTATTGGTTTTTTATCCTTTAGTTTCATTTAATTCTTCTCCATTAAGAAATGGTTTTCTATTTGCTTCACTTCCAGTATCAATAGAAGGTTCTGTTGTAATTTCAGGAGAAGTTGTAGTTCCTGTGTCTGTAGAAGGACTAGCTGTAGTTTCAACAGAACTTGGTGTTCCTGTATCTGTAGAAGAACTAGCTGTAGTTTCAGAGGATTTTGATGTTCCAGTATCATTTGAACTACCTGTGTTAGTTGCTGTTTTAGAAGTTTCTTCAGTTGCTTTATCAGCAGCATTTTTAACAGAGTTTTTAGCTCCTGAATTATTATCATTTTTATTAAAGTTTTTTCCTAATTGGGCAGCGGAATAAGTTCCATATAGTCCTGCTCCAACAGTTCCTCCTACAGCACTTCCTATTTTAGCTCCAACTTTAGCTCCACCTGCTCCAAATAAGCTACCAACAGCACCTCCAACTTTTCCTCCTATGCTACTTCCAGTTTCAGCACCTTTTTTAGCCCCAAGAACTCCTCCTTTTCCTGCGTTCACTGTATTAATAGCAGTTTTAAGACCACCTAAAGTAAGACCTACAGCTGCCATTCCTGTACTTATAGCTGCTGCTGCGTTCATTCCCGGAGTACCTGAAAGAAAAGCTGCTGCCATATCAGGAATCTTTAAGGTCATATAGGCAAGAATCATAACCACTGTTATAACATAGCAAAATCCACCAGTTCCAAGACCTTTAGTAACTGTTATTTTTTCTATAATCGGTTCTATGAGGAGTATCATAGTGTTTAAAACACAAAGCTTGATACCTGACCCAACAACTAATTTACACACATTTAAAAAATAGTTTTCCCCAACTTTTAAAGTTCCAAAAGGGATAAACATTATACCTATTCCTGTAAGCATATAAAATTCAATCCAAATAATTATGATGGAAAAAGCTATAAAAAAGAATCCTACCATCAAAAAAGCCCATAGTATTAAATTTGCCCAAGTTCTAGGGGAAACCATTGAAGTTGCTTTTAAAATTGTATCTCCTATATCATTAGCTTTACTTATAAGTTTACTTGGGTTATCTATATAGACACAATTTTTTATATTACCTCCGAATCCTATTTCTCCTATTCTTATAAATCCTGTGGCAATCTCTCTTAAAAGCCAATCCCATTCTTTGATTATCCACATTAAAAGTCCAACTCTCATTATTTTTCGTGTGAGCCATTTAGTCCAATCTATTTCTTCAACATTAAATACTTGATAAGTAATATCTAAAATAGTTAAGACCATTAAAAGTTTTAATGCGTGGTTCTCTAAGTTCTGAGGAAGAACTTTTAATTTATCAACAAACATTTGCATAATGTCCGTTAGAGTTGCTATTTCTTTTACTTTATCAACAACTACTTCAGCTCCCATAAGTACCACCTTCTACTTATTAATTAAATCAAATACACCTGAGCTTTTTCCTCTTAAATCAGGTTCTATTCCTGCTCCATCAGTTACTTTTAAAACTATGTCGCCCCATTCTTCATATTCCTTTTTAGCTTTTTTATCTCCTTGGTCTGCTTTTAAAGCTAAGTCATTAATGATTCTTGTATATTCTTCATAAGATGTATAAACTTCTTGCTTTCTTTCAGCTACAACCTTTTCTATGAATTTTTCTTTTGCTCTTTTTGAACCATATTCAGAATCTCCACAACCTGCCATTAATGTTAGTAAAGAAAGTATTAAAATAATTTTTTTCATAAATTTGTCCTCCTGTTATTTGTTTATAAGTTTGAAAACTCCTGAACTTTTATTATTTATATTAGGTTCTACTCCACGACCTGCTTCAAATTCTTGTCTTGTAAGCTCTTCTTCTTGAACCTGCTTCATAACATAAGCATTTTGAGCATTAAGGCTCTGAGACATTAGAAGCTTTAAATCAGTTAAGGCTTCATACTGCATTGCTGCCATTCCTACACCTGCTTGAAGAACTGCTTTTTGACCTTCAAGACTATTGGTTCTACTCATTAAAGCTCTTACTCTTTGTGCGTCATTCATTAGTTTATCAGCATTTACAACCCCTGCTGTTTTCATAGAATCTTCAGCTATATTTCTTGTTTGAGTAAGAATTTTATTAGCTTGGAATAAATAATCATCAGGTGTTAAATTTTTAAAATCTTTAAAGTCTGTATAGATTTGTTTGAAGCTTGTCTGAAAATCTTTATAATTATTTATTTGAGATGTCATATTATTTTGAATATTAAGCATAGATTGGAAAGCCTGTTGAAGCCCTGTAAGTTGGCTTGTTGCTAAAACTCCATCAATATTTGCCATATTTTTCATTTGATTACTAAGCATTTCAAGTTGGTTAAGCCCTTGTTGAATCTGCTCTAACTGCATTTGAATTTGAGTATCAGAAATTTTAGTAACTATTCCCACAAGTTTCCCTATTCCACTACTTCCTCCACCTCCAAATAAACTAAATGTAGGAGTACTTAAAGATAAGGATATTAAAGCTGCTATTAAAAAAAATTTCTTTTTCATAATTAGTTTCCTCCCTTCTTTTCCTTAAATCTAGTCTGTTCAAAGTTTATATATTTTCCATTCATTTTTAGTTTTAAATATGCTTCATATTCATTTCCTTTAGAACTCTTTAGCTTAAATAGAACCTCTTTACCTTCTATAAGTTTTTTAGCTTTACTATCATTTATTTTTAAAACATTACTGAAATGCTTCATTTCATTATAAAGGGCAAAAGTGCAGCCATCTTTATAGCCTGAACAATAATAGCTTACTTTTCCACTCTTCGTATTACCCTTGTATATATCCTTTTTACATACTGGGCATTTACTAAAAGATTCTTTTTCAGGAGGAGCTTTTTTTTCTATCTCCACATCAGTTTTAAAGATTTCTAAAAGTTCTTTTTTTACATTTTCTATAACTTCCTGAGAAGTAATTTCATTTTTATTAACTTTTTTCAAGAATATAGAAAATTCAACTGTTCTATCTTTATAAAGATTAACTTTTAGTTTATCCAAAACATCAACAATTCTTTCTCCAAGTGGCTCTAAGTAATAGCTTCCATTTTTTCTTGAGAAATAGTTATAAGCTATGGCTTTAGATACAATCTCTGTTCTAGTTGCTGTAGTTCCTATTTGTGTTCCTGATAGGATTGCTTTATATTCTTCTTCCTCAGTTGTCTTTTCATTTCTAAATGGATTTTCTAGGAAGCTTTCTAATTCACTTTCTGTTGCGTGATTAGGAGCTTTAGTTTGTTTTTCTAAGACCTCAAAGTTCACATCAAATTCTTCATTAAGAGTAAAATTTGGAAGCTTATTTTCTATTTTTTGAGGTTCATATTTTAGAAATCCCTCATTAATTATAGTTTCTCCCTTTAAAGTAAACTCTTCATCAGTAACTAAGATTTTTACAGATGTTTCAGAAATAACAGTATCTTCTTTTAAGAAGTTGCTTATAAATCTATTAAATATCGCTTTATAAATAGTTTTATCAAGTTCTTCAGAAAAAGAATCAATATCAGGAATCTTTGTAGTTATTGTGATGGCACTATGGCTTTCTACCTTAGAACTATCAAATATTTTTTTAGAATCCTTAAATTCTAAATCAATATCAGGAATCTTTGAAAGTATTCCTTGAATCTTTTCTTTCTCAGTTTCTGCTAAATATTCTGTACTGGTTCTAGGATAAGTAATATATCCTCCCTCATAAAGTCTTTGAATACTTTTCATAGAAGATTCAAAGTTTATCTTATATTTTTCAGATAGGAATTTTTGAAGCTTTGATAAAGAAAATAGTTTACTTGGATATTTTCTTTTTTCAGTCTTTTCTATTTCTTTAACTATTCCTTTTGAAAGATTAAGGGTTTTAGCTTTTTCTGCTGCCTTCTCAGAATCTTCATATTTTTCTTTTACTGTAAGAGTAAAATCCACATCATCTTTTTTTCCTTTACTCTGAAGTTCAAAATAAGTTTCAGGTTTAAAATTCTTAATCTTCATATCTCTATCATAGATAAATTTTAGGATAGGGATTAAAACTCTTCCAACTGTTAATTTTTCTCCTGCTTTTAAACTTAAAAAAACAGTTAAATTTATTCCAAGAATCCAGTCCATATAACTTCTAGTAAGACCTTCTATTTTCAAATTTTCATAGAAAGAATTTTCTTTTAAGTTTTTTAATCCTTTTCTTATAGTTTCTTCAGTCTGTTCAGGTAACCAAAGCCTTTTGACTTCTTTTTTGTTATTTAAAAGTTTAAGAAGAATATCTACTACTATTTGACCTTCTCTATCTGAATCTCCACAGTGAATAACTTCAGTTACATCTTCTCTTTTTAAAAGTAATTCTATTACTTTTATCTGTTTTTTTGCTAATACATCAGTTTCTTTAAACTCATTAAGTCTAACTTTATATTCAAAAGGACTTGGTATAAAAGGGATTGGAATATCTTCCCACAGAGTTTTTTTTCCAAGATAATCATTAACATCTTTTAAAGTATAGAGATGTCCAAAACCCCAAGTTATAATATAATCATTATTTTCTATATAACCTGTTCTATCTTTTTCAGTATGGTTTTGATATTTTCCAAGGGATTTTGCTATTGTTCTTGCAAGACTTGGTTTTTCTGCTATAATTAGTTTCATTTAAACCTCCTGTGCAATATATAGTGTTTTTTAATCATAACATACTATATATAGATAAAAACAAAGAGTTATATTCCTTTTTAAATTTTGAAGGTATATCATCTTTCAAAGGAATTTCATAAGAAAGACCTATTGTTACTAATTCTTTTAAAATTTTAAACTGTTCTTCCAAAGAATAATTATCAAACTCTTTAAATCCTAAAATTTTTAATTTTTCTTTTATGATTTCAGGAATACTCTTTGTTTTATTAATTAAAGTAAGGCATATAAGATAAGAAATTTTAGTTAATAAAGTTTTTCTTATATCTTTTTCATAAAATAAGAAATAATGTCTGGAAATATCATATGTTATTACATCTTTATTAAAATTTTCTTCATCAGAGAATTTATCTTTATAATTTAGTAGAGATAGGGTTGTAGATTCATTTTTAAAGATTTTTCTGTGAAGATCATATTTCTCTTCAAGAAAATCTAAAATTTCTTTCACATCTTTTTTGATGGAAAGGTTATTGTCTTTTAAAGGTTCAAATCTATTTAAAATATTTTGGGCGGAGTTTTGCATATTTTTTAAAATTAAAGAACATTTTTCTTCTCTTTTACTATTCATACATTTAGTGAAAAAATAAGCTATCTCAGCTTCATCATTGGTAAAAATTATATATTTTCTTTTTTCATTTTCTGTATCATCAAATAGATTAGGAATATACATAGAACCAAAACAACTATTAATGCTTTTAAAAAAACAAGTTAAATATTTTTTCTTTTCACTTTCTCCTTCCAAGTTCTTACAAAAATCATTAAGACACATAGCTCTCTCTAATATATTTTTATCAGCACTTAAAATGTTTTCTATATCACTGTAAACTATGCTTTCATTTTTCATACAACACCTCTACAATTTTAGTTTTAGAAACTATATCTAAAGCCTACCCCATAATAAATTTGATTATCTTTATCCACTAAAGGAGATTCTGATATTTTCTCATCAAAATATTCATACCCTGCGAAAACTGACATAATAAATTGTTCTGTTACTGAGTATTCTACTGTGATGGAAGTTCCTAAGCTAAAAGAATTGTCTCCTTTATATTCTTTTTTTATTTTTTCATTTTCTAAGACTTCTTTTTTTGTAACTCCAACATAATAATCTACAAAATTATCTGAGTAATATTTAGCACTGATACTTGGTAAGATTACTAATCTATCTATAATATATCCTACATAAGTAAGATAAGCTTCTCCTTTTTCTCCTTCTTCTCCAAACATATAATTAATATTTCCAAGAACATTTTCTGAAAGATTAAAGTCAAGATTTAAACCATACATAAATTGAGAATCTCTATTTTCAATTTTTTCGTATCCTTTATCCATATCCTTTGCTTTTACAGCAAAACCTTCAAAATATCCTCCTAAAGGGTCAACTATAGCTGAAAATTTAAAGCCTTCCTCCTCGTATAATGTAAATCCTACTTTTACTCCATTTAAAAAGAATCTGTTGTAATTCAAATTAACAAGAGGAATAGGGATTACTTTTTCATCTGCTTTATAAAAAGATTGATTATATTTTCCTACAACTCCTATTGTTTGTACCTGAAAATCTTCTCCATAAACTGCTGCTGACATTATGAATCCCATAAATAAAAGTTTTTTCATTTTTTCTCCTCTCCTTCTTCTTCCATAAGTCTTTTGACATTTTCTACATAAAGCTCTCCGTCAAAGCCCTTATATTTTAGCCACTCTTTATTAAAATCTTCAGTATTCAAATTAGATAGTTCCTTACATTTTTCTTGGTCTTCATACGAAGAAGCTGCCACATAAGAAAGTTCTAAAGGACTTAAGCCTAATTCAAAAAGTCTGTTTCCCTCCACACTTTTAAAGTAATATTGTCTTTTTGGAGTAGAATATTTTATAATTTCTATTTCTCTATCATTTAATCCGAAAGTTTTATAAAGCTCTTTTTGTTCTGAAGCTGTTGGATTTGCTAAGTAAATTCTTGAATAACAAGAATCTAAAACTGCACTTAAAATATCTGAATTTGCTATATCTGATAGAGACTGAGTTGCAAAAATAACAGAAGCATTTTTCTTTCTTAGAACTTTAAGCCATTCTCTAATTTTAGGGGCAAAAGTCTTATGAGATAAAAAAATCCAACATTCGTCAAGTGCTAAAAGAGTTGGTTTACCATTTAATTTTTCGGTTTCTATTCTATGGAAAAGATAAGAAAGAGTAGGAACTACTGCTTTATTAACATTTAAAATCTCTTCCATTTCAAAAGTTATAAAATCAGATTCTTCTATAAAGTCTTGGTTTCCATCAAAGTATTTTGCATAGATTCCATTTCCTACATACTGAGAAAGTGCCTGTTTCATAAGATTATCCTGTCCACCTATAAAACTTACAAAAGCTGATAAAGTTCTTCTTTCTAGTGGAAGATTAGCAACTGCTTTTAAAGCTTCAGTGATGTAATGTTTTTTAGTAGGATTTAAAGGCAACTCTTCATTTACAGTTAGAATATCTTCTATCCACTGTTGACACCATTCCATATTAGAATCACAGTTTCTTAGAGGTTGAAATCTTATATTACCTGCTCCAAGGTCATAGAATTTACCGCCACTTGCCACTGTAAGAACTCTTGAAGAACCTCCTTTATCAAAAGCAAATACTTGAGCATTAGTATATTTTGCAAAGTGAGCTTCAATAGTTGCAAGTAAAACTGACTTTCCTGTTCCTGTTGGCCCAACTATTAAAGTATGGCCAACATCATTGTAATGTAGGTTTAATCTAAAAGGTGTATTTCCTGATGTCTGAGTATAAATAAGAGCAGGTTCTTTTAAATGATTATTATATTCATTTCCTGCCCAAACACTTGATACTGGAAGCAAGTGAACAAGGCTTATTGAATTAAGAGGAGGTCTACGGCAATTACAAGCCACATTCCCCGGAATACTACCTATAAAAGAATCTAAGGTATTAACTTCTTCAATTTCTGCTGTAAATCCTAGTGAATTGAATAAAGTTTTAATTTCTAAAGCTTTTCTATCTGCTTCTTCAAAAGCTTTGTCTTCTATTATGATTGCTACTGTATAATATCCAAGCCCTGTTAAATCTGCTTCTATTTTGATTTTATCCCTTCTAATTTCATCAAGTTGAATAATGGCATAATCATCATCATCTTTTCTTTCTTTGAAAAGAATCTCTTTTGTTAAGCTTTTTAAAGAACTTTTCTTTTTACTCCATTCCTTTGTGTACCAATCATAGCTTTTATTAGCTTCTATTTTATCTAAAGCTATATATCTTGAGTTCCAACGATATTCTATGTTAGTTCTATTAAGTCTATCTAAAAGACAAGGAACACTTTCTGATGGAAAGTTTCTTATTGATATTACTTTTATAAAATTTTCTCCTAGCTTTGGTTCTAGTCCTCCAACAAGAGGAGAATTACAAATATAATTGTCTATAAGACAGTTATATTGGGGAACAGAGATAGGAAGCTTTGTATCATTCACACAAGAATGGTAAAAAGAAATCATTTCTTGCGATGAAAGAAGTCTAATGCTACAGAGTGCGGAATTTAATAGTCCGTATATTTCCTCCAACTCTCTTTTATAAAACTTTAAATCCTCCTGAAAGTCTGAAAGAATATCCTTTTCTACCTCATCTTTTTTAATACCCAACTTAGTTAGCTTTTTCATCTTGTCTGTTGGAAGAAAATAAATGAAAGTTAAATAATAAGTATTTTCAAAATGATGACCTGATTTAAAGAAAGATTCTCTTTCTGTTTCAAGTATAAAAGTAGGAATTTTCTTGATTCCTGATTTTCTATTATATTTTTTACTTCTACTTCTTACTGTATCTACTGATATAGCCCAATTATTTTTTAATCTTTTAAATACATTGTTAAATCTTTCTGACATAACTGTAAGTTCATCATTTGTGCAGGAATCTAAATCTTGACCTCTAAAAGTAAAGGTTGATTGTAGAGAACCATTTTTATTTAAAATTATAGATTCCTCTTCTATATAAGACCAAGGAAGTAAAAATTCTAATCTTTGTCTTGTTTTAGTCTCGTATTCTTTAAACATAATTAACCTCACTTTTAGCTGTCGTATCTATCTTCATATTTTAAATAATTTATAAAACATTCAAAGAATTTAGAATCTTTTTTAGTTAGATAAACTATTGCAAAATGGATTATGATAAAAAAGCCTAACAAAAATAAATTATAAAAAACCAAAAGAGATATAGCACCTAAAGTTCCATTTAAAATAACAGGAATTTTAGCTCCTCCTGCCACTGTTATATCTGTTGTAAGAGCTTTATTTATTTCTAAGGAAATTATAAATTGACTTTATATAAAAAATTTTTAATATTTTA
>OGXP01001476.1_pt1 | contig 19584 bp, 18 predicted proteins | sample 1576351 | NCBI WGS metagenome assembly OGXP01 (sample SAMEA3541517, study PRJEB24748) | human gut metagenome | biome: human gut; feature: human-associated habitat; material: faeces | place: China | collected 2012
TATATTTTGTAATTTTTTTATAAAAAAATCAAATTATAATTTCCTTAGGAATAAAAAAAGAGCTGCTGTAATTTTTTTACAGCAACCCATTTTAATTTTAAAATATTATAATCTTGTGAATACTTCTATAATATTGAATATGTGATCTCTTATTCTTCTGTAATGATTTAATATATCCATATAACTTGTACTGAATACTGCTGATGAACCTTCTTTTACATTTTCTAAATGGAAACTTCTTGCCTGTCTGAATTTCTCTGTAATTTCATTTGCTTTTTTAATAGATTTAATAAATCTCTCTTTATCTTTTGTTTCAAAAGCCATATTAATTTCTCTGAATAAAATTTCTGTATTTTCATTTAAATCAAATAAAGTTTTTCTTGCTTTATCATTTATCTGAATATCATGGTCCTGTATCTTTCTTATAGATTTTCCTATTCTCATTAAGTAATCACTTATTGTTTCATACTCATCACAGACTTCTAAGTTCTTTCTCGTTTCTTCTCTCATGGAATCTGTTAAGTCTTTATTAAGAATTAAGAAGTTTACGTCTGTTATCTCTTTTTGATAAAGGTCCAGATTATCTTCCATCTTTTGAAGTCTCGAAAGTTTTGCATCTGAAATTACTTCATTTTTTGCATAAGTTTCTTCTAAAGCAAACATCATTTCTTTTATGTTCTGTGCCATTGCAAGAACTTCAACCTTTGTCTGACCAACAATCAAACTTGGTGTTCCCACCATAAGTTTATCAAGTTTTGTAACTTTCTCATCAGATTTCCCGCTGTCTTTTACTATCTTAGTAAGGAAAGTTGAAAGCGGTCCTGTAAACGGAATAAATAAAAATACATTCAGCACATTAAACATTGTATGTGCAGTAGCTATTCCAAAAGTTATATTATTTTCCACATCAACTATATGACCTAAAAATTTAATATAGAACGGGAATATTGAAGTTACCCATATAACTCCCAGCATATTTATAATTGTATGAGCATAAGCAGCTCTTTTTGCATTTGTTGTTGCCCCAAGGGAAGCAAGAAATGCTGTTATTGTTGTTCCTACATTTTCTCCCAAAACCAAAGCAACTGCTGTAGGATAATCAATAAGCCCTTGAACTGCAAGAGTGATTGTTATACCAAGTGTTGCTGCTGAAGATTGAACTATTCCTGTTATACATGCTCCCACGATAGCAACTTTCACTGCCCCGAAATATGTATCAGCATTGAAAAGTTTAAAAAGTTCAATAAATTCAGGCATGCTTCTTATTGGCTTAAGCCCGTTGCTCATAAGGTCAAGCCCTAAAAATATAAGCCCTAATCCCATCACTGTAAGTGACCTTGTTCTTGCTTTGTCGCCTCTGAAGAATACATAAGCTATAGCCGCAGCCCCTGTTATAGGAAGCCCATACTTTCCTATATTAAGAACAAGAAGCCAGCCTGTTACAGTTGTACCTATGTTTGCTCCAAGAATTACACCAAGAGCCTGTTTCAAAGTAAGCAGAGAAGCATTAACAAATCCTATTGTCATTACCGTACTTACAGACGACGACTGCACAAGCATCGTTACAAATATTCCTATAAGAACTGCCATTATTCTGTTTGTTGTAAGTGCTGCCAGTATTTTTTTTAGTCTTTTTCCTGCAAGTTTCTGCATACCACCTGACATATTTTCCATTCCATAAAGGAAAATACCCAGTCCGCCAATCACGTTGAAGATAATGTTTAAATACATCTTTCCTCCCATCAAAATTCAAATTTACACCTTTTAAAAGATTAACATATTATTTAAAAAAAGTAAATAATCAATATTCCATTTTGAAAAAGTTTGTAAACAAAAAAGGCAGCTTCAAGCCGCCCTTTTAATAACTGAAGTATTATTTTCTTTTTGAAAAAATTCTAATAATATAAAGGAACAGATTGATAAAATCCAAATAAAGATTTAATGCACCAACTATTCCAAGTTTTCCAATAATCTCATCATCTCCCTCTGCCACTTCATATGCCATATTTTTTATTCTGTTGACATCATAAGCAATAAGTGCAGAGAAAATTACAACTCCTAAAATTGTAACTGTCCAATAAAGCATTGGAGCATGGAAGAACATATTTATAAGGCTCATTATTATAAGAGAAATAAGTCCTGTTTTTAAATATCCTCCGTAGTTGCTCAAATCTTCATTTGTAGTATAACCATATACTGCAATTACTGTGAACATTACAATTGTTGTAAGAAGTGAGTAAGCTATAATCATAAGATTACCCATAAACATCATTCCTATAAGAGAAAACACAAGTCCGTTAAGGAATGAATAAAAGAAAAACATAAGTTTTGCCGACATAAGTGAAACTTTATAAATTCTGAAAGAAAATAAAAGCACTGTGGCAAATTCTAAAATTATAATCGGTGTATAAAACTTTGCTATATAACCTGCAAGCACAAAACCATTTTCTGAAAACATAATATATGCAGGAACTAAAAAAGTAACTAAAAGTCCTAATATCATATAAGTGAATGATGTTCTCAAAAGTTTGTTGCTGGCTGTAATATCTACATAACCTCTTTCGTTGTACATTTTAATACCTCCTTAAGTATTACAAATAATATTCCAGTGTATTAATTATACAACATTTTTTCTGTTTTTTCTATATTTACTAAAATATAGCAACTCCTAAAACAGCTCCTGCAACAACAAGAACTATCGGATGAATTTTTGTTTTTAAAAGAATTAAGAAAGATACAGCTATTATTACAACACTTGGAAGATTAAAAACCATATCCATAAAATTTACATTCATCGAGCTTTCAACAGCATTTTCTACTTTTGAAAAAATTATTCCATTTTTTATTCCAAATTTTATAGCTGCATAAAAAGTTATTCCTACAACAGCAGGCTTAAGTCCTGAAAGAGCAGCTTTAAAATTTTTTGAATGATAAACTTTTTCAAACACAGCACAAACAAGAACAACAACTATTATACTTGGAAGAGTAACACCAAGAGCTGCAGCTGCAACTCCTAAAGGACCTCCCAAAGAATATCCAAAACCAATGGCAAGATTTATTCCAACAGGTCCGGGACAAACTCCCGCTATTGCAACAACACTTGATAAAATTTCAGGAGTAAGAATTATGCCATAATTATTAAGCTGCTGCTCAATAAGAGGTATCATTGTATAACCTCCCCCGAAAGAGAAAAATCCAAGTTTAAAGAAAATTATAAAAAGACTGTATAACATTATTTATCACCTCTTATCTTTTTATAAAATTCCACTGCCCAATTTATTCCAATTCCTGCAAACATAGAGATAATTATTATAAGAGGCAGAGGAATATTGCTGTAGAAAAGTGAGACGAAGAAAGTTATCACTGTTATTATTCCATACCAATAATTTTTAAATGCTGTAAGAGCTATTTTATATGTTGCATACAAAATAAAGGCAACCACAACTCCACTTACGCCTGTAAGTCCTTTTATAACATATGGATTGTCACTGATATTTGAAAATAAAACCATTATGCTTGAAATTATTATAAGACAAGGAATAACACTTGCAGCAGCTCCAACAACTGCTCCCTTTAATCCGCAGGTAGTTTTTCCAATAAATATTGCAATGTTAAGACCTATTGCTCCAGGAAGCCCCCCTGCAATAGAAACTATGTCTGCAAATTTATTTTTGTCCATAATTTTGTATTTTTCAACTATCTCTCTTTCAATAAGAGGTATCATTGAATATCCTCCTCCAAAAGAGAAAAATCCTAAAGTGAAAAATGTTTTAAAGATTTTTCCTAACATTTTTTATTCCCTCCCAAATTATTTTTCATATACTTCCAGAGGGAGATTGTCCGGATCTTTAAAAAATGTAAATTTCTTTCCTGTAATTTCATCAATTCTTACAGGTTCTGTTTCAATACCTTTTTCATTAAGCTCCGCTGCTGTTTTTTCCACATCATCAACTTCAAAAGCTAAATGTCTAAGCCCTCTCGCTTCTGGAGAATTCACTCTTTCCGGCGGATTTGGAAAAGAAAAAAGTTCTATCTGGTAAACTCCCGCAACTTTTAAATCAAGTTTATAAGAATTTCTCTCTTCTCTAAAAATTTCATTTTCAATTTCAAATCCAAGTTTTTCTACATAAAATTCTTTTGATTTTTGATAATCTGAACAAATAACAGCAACATGATGTATTCTGTTGAATTTCATAGTCTCCCTCCTCTAAATAATATTTTTAATTTCAGTAAAAATTATATCACAGAACCATTGAAATATAAATCTCTATTTATCTATATTCCATTTTCTTTTGCCTTCTTTCTTAACCTGTTTCATAGATAAATTGAGACAGGCTCTCTTTTTAAAGATTACCTGTCTCATTTCTTTTTATATGTTTAATTTTTTATTTTATAATTTTGAAATATCGAATATTTCAAGTTCTCCTGCTTTAAGATGTTTTTTCTCCATTCTTATTATTGCATTAAGAGTATCTATTGAAGTTAAAACTTCAACTCCGTATTCTATAGCAGTTCTTCTCATTTTAAATCCGTCTCTTTGAGCGTCATTTGCTTTTGTAGGTGTGTTGATTAAAAGATCAACTTTTCTGTTCATAAGCATTGTAAGAATATTTGGCTCTTCCTCTCCAACTCTTCTTACAACTTCTGCTTTCACTCCATATTCTTCAAGATATTTTTGAGTTCCTGCTGTTGCGAAAAGCTCACATCCAAGTTCGATTAATTCTTTTGCAACTGGTAAAAATTCTTCTTTATCTTTATCTCTTATTGTTAAAAGGACTTTTCTTCCTGAAACTTTATTAACTCTTTTTGCTGCAAGAAGTCCTTTATAGATTGCTTCGTCAACTGTATTTCCTATTCCTAAAACTTCCCCTGTTGATCTCATTTCAGGCCCAAGTGATACTTCTACATTTGATAATTTTTCTGTTGAGAACACTGGAACTTTTACTGCAACAACATTTGGTTTTTTATAAATTCCTGTTCCATAGCCAATTTCATGTAAAGTTTCTCCTAAGATTATTCTTGTAGCAATTTCAATTACAGGAAGACCTGAAATTTTAGAAATATATGGAACTGTTCTTGATGATCTTGGGTTTACTTCGATTACATAAAGTTCATTTTCATAAGCTATGAACTGAATGTTCATCATTCCTTTTGTTCCTAAAGCTTTTGAAATTTTTGCTGTGATTTCAAGAACTTTTTCTTCTGTTCCTTCATATAAATTTTGCTGAGGATATACTGTTATTGAGTCTCCAGAGTGAACTCCTGCTCTTTCTAAGTGTTCCATTATTCCAGGAATAAGTACATCTTCACCATCGCAGATTGCGTCAACTTCAAGTTCGATTCCGTTTAAGTATTTATCTATAAGAACTGGATTTTCTGGATCTCTGTCAAATGATGATTCAAGATATTTTACAAGATTGTACTCATCGTGGCAGATTTCCATTCCTTGTCCTCCAAGAACATAAGAAGGTCTTACAAGAACAGGATATTTAATTTCATTTGCAATTTCAATTCCGTGATTTACGTCCCAGACTGCTCTTCCTTTTGGTCTTTTTATATCAAGTTCTTCCATCATTTCTTCAAATTTTTCTCTGTCTTCTGCTTCGTCAATTTTTTCTGCAGAAGTTCCAAGAATTTTTATTCCTCTTTCAGCAAGAGCATTTGCAAGTTTTATTGCTGTTTGTCCTCCGAACTGAAGAATTACTCCTTCTGGTTTTTCTTTTTCTATAATGTTAAGAACATCTTCTAAAATTAGAGGTTCAAAGTATAATCTGTCAGCTGTATTATAGTCAGTTGAAACTGTTTCAGGGTTATTATTTATAATTATACTTTCAATTCCCATTTTCTTTAATGTTTTTATTGAGTGAACTGTACAATAGTCAAATTCTATTCCTTGTCCAATTCTTATTGGCCCTGAACCGATAACTATTATCTTTCTTCTGTTTTCAACTTCAACTTCATCATGCTCATCATATGTTGAATATAGGTAAGATGTCTGTGCTTTAAATTCTGCAGCACAAGTGTCAACTCTCTTATATGCAGGAATTATTCCATGCTCAATTCTTTTGCTTCTTATGTCTTCTTCACTTACTCCCATAAGCTCTGCAATTCCTCTGTCAGAGAATCCTTTTTTCTTTAATTTTCTTAAGTATTCAACATCTAAATCTTTAAATTTAGTTTTCTTTAAAATTTCTTCCTGTTTTACAAGCCATTCGATTTTTTCCATGAAGAACTTATCTATACCTGTAATTTTTTGTAATTTTTCTTTTATATATCCTCTTCTTAACATTTCAGCAACAACGAATATTCTTTCGTCGTCAGGTCTTACAACTGCTTTTTTTAGTTCTTCCATTGTAAGTTTTTTTACTGCCGGATGTTCTAAATTAAATCTTCCGATTTCAAGAGATTTTAATCCTTTTAAGAAAGCTGCTTCAAAGTTGTCTCCTATTGACATAACTTCTCCTGTTGCCATCATTTTTGTTCCAAGAACTTTGTTTGCATTTCTGAATTTATCAAATGGCCATTTAGGAATTTTTGCAACTATATAGTCGATTGTCGGCTCTGTGCAGGCATAAGATTCTCCTGTAACTTCATTTACAATTTCATCAAGAGTGTATCCTAAAGCAAGTTTTGTAGAAACTCTAGCTATTGGATATCCTGTTGCTTTTGATGCAAGAGCTGATGAACGAGAAACTCTTGGGTTGATTTCAATTATTGCATACTTCATTGATTTTGGATGAAGAGCAAATTGAACGTTACATCCTCCTATAACTCCAACTTCATCTAATATTTTTAATGCAGATTTTTTAAGCATAACTGCTTCTTTGTGAGTTAAAGTTTGAGTAGGAGCAACAACTATTGAGTCTCCTGTGTGAATTCCAACAGGGTCGACGTTTTCCATATTACAAATTGTAATACAGTTTCCATTTTTATCTCTCATTACTTCATATTCTATTTCTTTCCAACCAAGGATAGATTTTTCAATAAGAACTTGTCCAACTCTTGAAAGAGCAAGTCCTTTTAATAATATTTCTTCAAGTTCTTTAGGGTTGTTTGCAATTCCTCCCCCTGTTCCTCCCATTGTGTAAGCAGGTCTTACAACAACCGGGTATCCTATTTCTTTTGCAACGTCTCTTCCATGCTCTAAACTTTCAACAATTTCACTTTCAATGCAAGGCTCTCCGATTTTCTCCATAGTTTCTCTGAAGATTTCTCTATCCTCACCTTTTTTTATAGATTCAACAGAAGTTCCTATTACTCTTACTCCGTATTTTTCTAAAATTCCTTTTTCTGTAAGTTCAACAGCAAGGTTAAGAGCTGTCTGTCCTCCCATTCCAGCAAGAAGCGAATCAGGTCTTTCTTTAGCAATTACTTTTTCAACAAATTCTGCTGTAATCGGCTCAACATAAATTCTGTCTGCAACAGTTTTGTCTGTCATTATTGTTGCCGGGTTTGAGTTTATTAATACAACTTCAATTCCTTCACTTTTTAAAGTTTCGCAGGCTTGTGTTCCTGAATAGTCAAATTCTGCTGCCTGTCCTATGATAATTGGTCCTGAACCTATTACTAATACTTTTTTTATTGATTTATCCAACATTATTTATTTCCTCCTAAAATTTCTCAAACGATTAAACAAGTTTTAAAAAGTTTACAAAAACATCTTTTGGACTTTCATATAAGTCTGGCATAAATTGTACACCAACAACTTTTAAATCATCATTTTTCATTCCTTCTATTGTTTTTACATTTACTCCCTGATGAGTCATTTCCATTCCTTCAGGAAGTTCTTCAACAACATATCCTGCATTTTGAGAAGTAGTTATTATTTTTCCTGCTGCCATATCTCTTACAGGATATCCTCCTCTGTGTCCGTATTTAAGTTTTGCAACTTTTCCTCCTAGAGCAAGAGCTATAACCTGATGTCCTAAAACTTCTCCGAATACAGAAATTTTTCCTATAACTTTTTTAAGTTCTTCTATTGTTTCTGTAAGGTCAGCTGGATTTCCAGGTCCGTTTGAAACCACAAGAGCAGATAAATTTTCATTTAAAATTTCTTCAGCTTTTGTGTTGTATGGGAATACAACAACGTTAAATCCTTGAGATTCAAGATAAGCTAATGTGCTTTTCTTAACTCCTAAATCAAGAACTCCTATTCTTTTTCCTTCACCTTTGATTTCATATTTTTCTTTACAGCTTACTTCACTCACTGCATTTTTATTTGAAAAACTGTTAAATCTTTCCTGAATTTCTTTTTTTGTTAAATCTTCTGCTGTGATTATAGCTTTCATTGAACCATTATCTCTTATAATCTGAGTAAGGTATCTTGTATCTATTCCTTTAAATCCTGTAACGTTGTATTGTCTTAAGAAACCGTCAAGAGTCATTTCACATCTGAAATTGTTTGGCAGTTTTGCATCTTCTTTAATAATAAGAGCTTTTAACTGAACTTTGTCTGATTCCATATCTTCGGTGTTTATCCCGTAGTTTCCTATCATAGGATAAGTCATTACCATCATCATTCCATGCCCTGCTGGATCTGTAAGCATTTCCTGATATCCTGTCATTCCTGTGTTGAATGAAATTTCTCCTACAGAATCTGCAAGTTCTCCAAAGATTTTTCCTTCAAAGACCTTCCCATTTTCAAGAATTAATTTTCCTTTCATTAAAAACCTCCCAAAATATTATCTAAAAAAAAAGATATAACGGAAAACGTTATATCTTAGCTACAAAATTAAATATAAAATTGAAAAATATAAAAAAAGCATTAAAAAATGAGTTAATTCCAGAAAAAATGTTATTCTTAAAGTTCTTCCATTCTCTCCTTCTCATCTTTTTCACTTGCCTCCCAGATTTTATTTCTGAAGAAGAGTATACTTCAAAAAATAAATTTTGTCAATAAATTTTTTGTTTTAACTTTATCAAAATTTATATATTTTTTTAATTTTTCTTTTATGATATAATTTATACATAATGGCTTAATCTTGGGAGGATTTTTATGGAATTCATTATTATTACAAATAATCCAAAAGTTTATAATTTTTACAAAGAAACTGATGAAATTATTTTTTTAAAAGGAAAAACTCTGCTTCAGCTTTTAGAAGAAATTAACAACTATGTCATAAAAGGGCATAAAATTTTAAGCGATCCAATAGTCTCACACATTGAAAACAGCAGCAACCCTTTTAAAACAATTTTGATTTCAAAATATCCTGCTGAAAATAATATGAGTTCTCTTGATATTATAGGAGGTGTATTGCAGATTGCAGAAAAACTTCCTGCTCCTCTTCCTCTTCTTACAACAGATGAAAATACTCTTGAGGAGTTCAGATTTATAGATCTTAACCTTATTATAAACAGCATAAAAGAATTAAATTAATAAAGGGGGATATCTATGACAGCAAATAATCTTTTTAAACAGCTTATTGAAAAAGCAGAATTCAGATTTATCCCTGTATATGATTTAAGAGATAATTCTATTTATGGATACAAAATTATAAAAGACTTTGATGCAGTGGGCTTTCCAAATAAAGAGGAAGTTTACGATTTTGCCTTTGATGAGGGTATCTTAGAATTTTTTCTTGTAAAACTTCAAGAGAGAGTTTATCAGGCAGCAGAAGAACTTGGATATATAAAGTGTAAACTTTTTCACACAATAAGAGTGAATTATATAGGAGATGCCTATTATTTTTCATCTGCAATGGACAGATTAAGTTCAAAATTTCATCTGAAAAAAGAAAACATTATATTTGAACTTAAAGGAGCAAGCGACTGGAAAAATCTTGATCAGTTTTTAGAAGCTATTGAAGATGAAGAGGAGGAAGAAGAATGTGCTATTATGTTTAAAGAAACTCCTGAGTTTCCTTTAAATATAAATATGATACGTTATCTTGATCCCAGCTTTGTAGAAGCTATGTCTCTTGAATCTGTAAAAAATTTGAAAGAAGATAAAGAAGTAGAAAGTAAAATTATTTTTAAAATTCCGAAAGATAAAAAATACTCTAATGAAGAACTTTTAGAAGCCGGAGTGGATTTGGCTTACACTTTATAAATATATACTGTTACTTTTCTTTTTTCAAAAAAAGAAAAGTAACCAAAAGAAAATTGCCCTGCATTGATAATTTTTTTCAATGCAGGGTATTTTTTATTTTAATTCTTTTTTAATTGTATTATATACTTTCTCTGTAATCTCTTCATAACTCATATCAGAAGGATATATTTTTTCTAAGAATTTAACTTTTACATCTCCCCCTTTTGGATATTTTGAGCTTGGAGGGTATGCTTCATAAGCTCCGTCTAAAACAAAAGGAACTATTGGAATATTTAATTCTTTCGATAAAATTGCAAAGAATTTTTTGAAATTATTAATTTTTCCGTCTCTTGTTCTTGTTCCCTCTGGGAAAATTACAATATTTTTTCCATTTCTAAGAGCTTTTGAAAGCATCTGCAAAGAACTTACAAGATTTTTATTGATATCCACAAAGATTATATTTGAGTTTTCACCCATAAATTTCATATAACCTTTTCTGAAATGTTTTATATCAGCAAAATAATATGTTTTATCCAAAACAGAATTTGGCACAGCCTGATTTACAATAAATCCGTCAAGGAAACTTTGATGATTTCCTGCAAAAATAACAGGCTCATTCTTTTCAATGTTTTCAATTCCCTCTTTTTTAACTTTAACAAAGAAAAGAAAAGCAGGTTTTAATATAAACTTTATTATTTTTCCAATTCCGTTTGACTTTGGAAGTGTTCCTTCAGTATCCTTTGAAAGAATTTCTTTCCAATCCATTTTTGTATCATTCATCATTTCGTTAGAATGTTTTTCTACATATTCAGCTAATTTTTCAACTGTGCAGTATTCAACAAAAGTCTGTTCGTCTATTTTTACACCGAAAGTTCCCTCAATATGTGATAAAAGCTCTACTGTATCAAGAGAATCAAGACCTAAATCAAGTTCTAAATGTGCATTTGGAATTATCGGCTTATTCTTTATTGATTTTAAGAAAGCTGAAATATTTTTGTATTCTTCTGTTGACGGCTCAACAATATTCTGAACTTTTTCTTCTTTTTTATTTATAACATCTTTAAGCATAAATCTTCTGATTTTTCCAATTTTAGTTTTTGGAAGTTCTTCTTGAACAATTTTTACATCAAGAACTTTTTTATAACTTGCAGCCTGTTTATTATACTTATCTATAACTCCTTTTTTAAATGTTTCAATTATATTTGTTATTCCCTCTTCGTGAAGCTTATAAAAATCTGGATAGATAACTGCTGTAAGTTTGTCCTCATAATCCATTACTGCCATCTCTTTTATAAGGTCAGTATTTGCCATTATCCACTGCTCTATTTCAATAGGATTTATATTTTTACCATTTGAAAGAACTATCATCTCTTTTTTTCTTCCTGTTACATATAAAAGACCGTTTTTAATTTCTCCCAAATCTCCTGTATGGAACCAGCCGTCTTTATCTATTACTTCTGCTGTTGCATCTGGTCTTCCATAATATCCTTTCATTACGTTTCTTCCCTTAGCAAGAATTTCCCCGTCATCAGCAATTTTTACAGTTACTCCTGTAAGAATTTTTCCTGCACTTCCGGGAACAACTTCATCTGTAGGAGTAAAGCTTATCATTGGAGATGTTTCTGTAAGACCGTACCCCTCACACACATCTATTCCAAGAGTAAGAAAATCTCTTGAAACCTGAGGGTCAAGTTTTGAACCTCCAGAAACAAAAAATCTTATATTTCCTCCAAAGCCGTCGTGAACTTTTTTAAATATTTTTCTGCTGAAATTTTTACTGTTTATTTTTTCTGCAAGTTTAAAAATAAACTTTGTAATTTTTCCGCCGTTTATTTTTTCCATTATTTTTTTGTGAAGCATTTCCCAAAGTTTTGGAACACCAATAATAAATGTAATTTTATATTTTTGAAGAGCTTCAACCATTGCCTGTGAAGAAACTTCTTTTAGAAATACTATTGTAGCCCCTTTTCCAAGAGGAACAACTCCCGCTCCAAGAAGAGGGAAAATATGATGCATTGGAAGAAGAGCAAGAACTCTGTCTGTTGTTCTGAACATTTTATATTCATCAAGCCCTTCCATATTTATTAAAATATTATCAAACATAAGCATTACACCTTTTGGATTTCCTGTTGTCCCTGAAGTATAAAGAATAAGAGAAACAAAATATTTATCCTCTATCTCTATTGTTAAATCGTCTCCTGTATAATCAACAGGAATGTCATCAACTACAAGAATTTCTACAGAATTTTCCATTCCTGCAAGCTCTAAACCTTTTACTGCTGCTTCATAATTTACTCTTGATGTAAAAATATATTTCGGCTCACAGTCTTTTATATAATATGTAAGCTCCTCTCCTGAAAATCCTCCGTCAAGACAGACACAAGTTCCCTGTTTATTCCATATCCCTAAAAAACTAAATAAAAGTTCAGGTCTGTTTTCCATAAAAATTATTACTCTGTCTTCTTTTTTTATGTTTATTCTTTTACTGAAACTTTTAGCACTTAAAATAACTTCTTTGTATGAATATTCCCTGTCATCATAAATTATAGCTGTTTTATTATAATCTTTTACAAATATCAACCTTTATCTCTCTCCTTTTATAAAAATATAACATATGTAATTTTAAAAGAATTATAACACATTTATGAAATACTAACAATGAATTTATAAAAGATTTTATTGACAAAGTTAACTTTATAATATATCCTTAAATTTAATATTTATTTTTTATGGTTTAGGGGGTTTTTATATATGGGACAAATTTTTTTGTATGTTGCCATCATGTCTTTTGGAGCAATTCTTGCAAAGAAAAAAATGATACCTCAATCTATTAAAAAAAGATTGGGAACTTTTCAATCTATATCACTTTTTATTCTTTTAGGAACTATGGGATATAAAATAGGTATTGATGACAGCCTTCTTGCAAATTTTAAAATTATAGGAAAGCAGTCTGTAATATTTGCCCTTTGTACAGCTGGAGGAAGTGTTCTATTTACATATCTTTGTTTTATGGGAATAAAAACTCTTTCATCTAAAAATAAAGAGGAGGTAAAATAAATGTTTGGAATTACTGTGGCAATAATAGCTGGAGTTATTTCTGGCTTCTTTTTCAGAAATGATTTTTTAATTTTAAATTCAGATAAAATTGTTAGTCTTGGTTTATGTCTGCTTTTATTTTTTGTGGGAATGGATATTGGAGACAGCGGAGATATTTTTCCTAAACTTAAAAAATTTGGAAAAAAAATTTGGTTTCTTCCAATGAGCACAATTGCAGGTTCTCTTCTTGGAGGATATATTGGTTCTATGTTTACTACTCTTACAATGGGGCAGGGAATAGCTGTAAGTGCCGGGCTTGGCTGGTATTCACTTTCTGCTATTGAACTTTCAAAAATAAGTGCAGAGCTTGGAAGCCTTGCTTTTCTTACAAATGTATTAAGAGAACTCATTGCTATTTTTTCAGTTCCTTTTATTGCAAAATATATAGGTTCTTTGGAATCTGTTTCTGTTGCAGGGGCAACTGCTATGGATACACTTCTTCCAATAATTAACAAAAATAATTCTGCTGATATTTCAATTGTGGCATTTTTTTCCGGAATAGTTCTTACAACTGCTGTTCCATTTTTAGTGACAATGTGTATTTCTATTTTTAACTTAATGTAAAATTATAAAAACCGAGAATTTTTTATCAAGTTTCTCGGTTTTTTTATATTTATATTACTTATATACAGATTTATAAATTATTTTTTATTATTCATTAAAATATATTTTATAACTTCCATTCCAGCTATTGTCCCGTCGCTTACAGCTGTTGTAACCTGTCTTATTTTTCTGCTTCTTATATCTCCGGCAGCAAAAATTCCCTCAGTTCTTGTTGCCATATTTTCATCTGTAATTATATATCCCTCTTCATCAAGATCAGCAGCTTCTCCATAAAGTTCTGAAAGATTTTTTGTTCCAAGATACATAAAAGCATATTGCACAGGATATTCTTTTATCTTTTCTCCAACTTTTACAACTGCAAAATCAAGATATTCACTTCCTTTTAATTCTTGAAGCTCTGCATTTGTTATTATTTTTACTTTTTCATTTTCTGAAAGAACGTTAAATAAATCCTCTCTGCATTGAAGCTTTTCATCTTTTGTAAATATTAAAATTTCTTTTGAATATTTTGTAAGGAAAAGAGCTTCCTCTGCAACTTCATCTCCCTGGCCAAAAAGAGAAACAGTCATATTTCTTGTAAATGCTCCGTCACAAGTTGCACAATATGAAACACCTCTTCCAAGAAATTCTTTTTCACCGGCTATTTTTTTACCGCCAAATTTTCCTGTTCCCGTTGCAATTATAACAGCTTTTCCTTTTACATTTATTTTGTCAGTTTTAACTATTTTAGGATTTGAATAAATATCTATTCCTAAAAATGTGGCATTTAAAAATTCTGTTTTAAATTTCAATGCCTGTTTTTTCATTTCAAGCTGAAGACCTTTTCCGCTTATTCCCACAGGAAATCCAGGATAATTTTCTATAAGGTGGGCCATATAAAGACTTCCCACATTTTCTTTTTCAATTACAAGAACTGAAAGATTTGATCTTCCAGCATAAATTGCTGAAGTAAGGCCTGCAGGCCCTCCTCCTACTATTACCAAATCATATACTTTTTCCATTTAAAAATCCTCCTTAATTGTCAAAAATTTAAATAAGACCTTGAGAACTTAAAAATCTTTTTTCATCTCCTATAGTTGTAACTTCCATATGTCCGTTATATACTTTTACATCTTCTGGAAGTCTTGCACAAAGTTTTGCAAGACTCTTAAAAAGTTCTCTTCCATTTCCTGTAGGAAGATCAGATCTTCCAAAACTATTTTTAAACATTGTGTCCCCTGAAATTAAAATTTTATTTTCTTTATTATAAAAACATTTTGAACCTATTGTATGACCAGGAGTATCAATAACTGTAAATTCTCCGACTCTGTCTCCCTCTCTTACAGTTTTAAATCCTCCTTCATATTTAAATTCTCTTCCTATTATATATGGAGCTAAATTTAAATTATTGTTGTAAAGAAAATCTCTCTCTTCCTCTCCAATATACACTTTAGCATCTGGAAAATTTGCTTTCATTTTGTTAAGACCGCAGATATGATCTCCATGCCCGTGAGTTAAAACTATATATTTTAAATCTAATCCATTTTCTTTTATAAAATCAAAAACTTTTTCAAGACTTTCTCCCTCACAGTCAAAGAAATATGCTTCCTTATTATCATCCCATACAAGAAAACCATTTGTCTGAAAAGGACCTGTATAAAATCTTTTTATTTCCATTTTTTAAAAACCTCCTATTTTAGTCTCTTATTTATAAATTAACATTTTTTATCAAAAAAATAAAGTATTATTATTGGGATTTCTTTAAAAAATATGATAAAATTATTTCTGACAGATAATTTATATTAATTTTGAGGAGGACAACTGTGAATATAGTTTTATTTGAACCTGAAATTCCTTACAACACAGGAAATATTGGACGTTCTTGTGTTCTTACAAATACAAAACTTCATCTTATAAAACCTCTTGGTTTTTCAATAGACGAAAAAGAAGTAAGAAGAGCCGGACTTGATTACTGGCATCTTGTTGACCTTACTGTCTGGGAAAGCTTCGAAGATTTTGTAAAAGCAAATCCAAATGGAAACTTTTATTTTGCCACAACAAAATGTAAAAATAGATATTCTGATGTAAAATATGAAGAGAATGATTTTATTATTTTCGGACCTGAATCAAGGGGGCTTCCAAAAGAAATTCTTGAAAAATATGCTGACAGATGTATAACTATTCCAATGATTCCAATGGGACGTTCACTTAATCTTTCAAATTCTGCTGCAATAATTTTGTATGAAGCTCTTAGACAGACAGGTTTTCATTTTGCAAATGAAGAATAAAAAAATGATATAGAAATTTTTAACAGGAAATAAAAAATTTTATTTCCTGTTTTTTATTTTATAAAATATTTTTTTAATTGGTATTTTATTAATTTTTTTTATAAAGTTTTGTATTCTTTAAAAAAATTTTCTTGCAAAATTAAAAAACAAGTGTTATATTACTACTGTTATAAATACGTGTGTAATTTTATTTTTTATTTGGGAGGAATTTTAATAAGATGAATTTAAAAAAATTTGGATTAACTGCACTTTTTGCTGTTCTTGGAACTTCAGCATTTGGAGCATCAATAGACCATATTCAAAACTATACTGCTGAATACAATGCAAACATGGCTCAACAGGCTGCTATAAGCCCTACTACTTCTGCATATTATAACCCTGCAGGAATTATGAGACTTGAAAACGGAACTTACTTCACAGGTGGAGTTCAAGTTGCATTTGGTAAAGAAACAATGAAATATGATGTTAAAACTTATGGAACAAGCAATGAATACAGTGCTGATTTATTAGCTCCTATTCCAAACTTTGCTGTAATTAAAAAACAAGATGACAGAGCATTTTTCTGGACATTTGGCGGAATTGCAGGTGGAGGAGACCTTAAATATGAAGATGGATTTGCAGGATTAAAAGTATTGGAAGATGCTTTATCTGCTGCTGGAGCAAAAGATAAAGGTTCTTGGGCAGAGGGAGAAAATATGTATGCTCAGACTACAATAGGTACAGCTTGGAATATTAATGATAAATTATCTATGTCAGTTGCAGGTAGAGTGGTTTACGGATGGAGAAATCTTAAAGCTGAATTAAATGCTGACTTAGAAACTGTTTCAAAATTAGTTGAGGGAAAGACACAAGGACAAGTAAAAAATGCTGGCAAACTTTATGCTGATATTGATTCAGAAAGAACTGCATGGGGATTTGGAGGACAGATTGGTTTAAACTATGCAGCAAATGATACATGGAATTTTGCAATGAGATATGATACAAAAGTAAAATTAGAATTTGAGGCTGATTCAAAAGAAACTTATATCAATAACCCATATTTAACACAAATTGGTAATCCTTTATTGGGTAGCCTTAATGGACTTGGTTTTAATGCTTTCTTTCCTCAATATAAAGATGGAGCTAAACATAGAAGAGATTTACCAGCTGTATTAGCACTTGGAGCTTCTCAAAAAATTACAGACAGATGGACAATGTTCTATGGAGCAAACTATTACTTTAATGAATCAGCAAAAATTGATAAAGATGTTGTTTATGTAAATCCTGTTACTAAAAAATCTGAAACAGGAATGGAATATGATAACGGATGGGAAATTTCTGTTGGTACAGAATATTGGCTAAACGAAAAATGGGCAGTTCTTGCCGGTGTAAACTATGCTGATACAGGAGCTCCAAAAGATTCTTACTCTGATGTAGAATTTGCTCTTAACTCTTTCTTAGTTGGAATGGGGGTTAAATACAGACCAGATGAAGATACTGAATGGGTTGTATCAACAAGCCACTATTTCTATGAATCAGCTGACGGAAACTTTGCTGAAAAATATCCTGGAGCTAATGCTCAAAGATATGATAAAAATATTTCTTCAATCGGGTTCAGCTATACTAAAAAATTCTAAAAATTTGTGCTATAATAAGTTGATTATTTTTTAACATAGATATGGAGGTAAACTTTATGCCTAAAAAAGCAGTTTTTTCAAAAAAGCAGATTTTTGACACTGCATTTGCTCTTTTTGAATCCAAAGGTTTGGAAGCTATTACTGCAAGAAACTTGGGAAAAGCACTTTCTTCTTCCCCAGCACCTATATATGCTCATTATAGCTCTATAACAGAATTAAAAAACGAACTTATATCTGTTGCAAAAGACAGATTTCTTGAATATTTAAAAAATCCTGTAACAGATAAAATTTATCTTAATATAGGAATTGGTATCTGCACTTTTGCAAAAGAAAATAAACAGCTTTTCGTTTCTATCTTTTTAAGAGAACAGTCTTTCTCTGACCTTATAAGAGAATTTAGAGACGTTATAAAAATAGAAATGGATAAAGATGACAGATTCAGCAATCTTTCAGTTGAATTTAAAGATATGCTGTTCTTTGACTGCTGGACTTATGCACATGGTTTATCAACTCTTATTGCCACAGGATTTTTCCCTGCTGACAAAGAGCCTGACAATGAATATATAAAAGAAAGACTTATGCAGGGAGCTGCAACAATGCTTTACAAAAGACTTGAAGACTATAGTAAAAATCATAAATAATAAATCAAACTGTGTTTGTAAAATATTTACAGGCACAGTTTTTTATTTTAAAAATAACATTTTTTTCATAACAAATTTTTATTTTTTCTTCTTTCTTTTCTATTTATTTTCTAAAATTTTCAAAAAAATTTCTGTTTTTTTATTTTTATTTTCCAGCTTTAACTTTTATACTTTAAATCTGTCAAAATAAAAATTTTTAAACTTCTCAGTAATTTAAAAAACATATGTAATTTTATTCTTTCTTTTATTTTATAACAATGTTATAATACATATGTAATTTAAATTTGGGAGGTTTTTTAATGTTAAATATAAATGGTTTACAAATAAATGTACCTATTATTCAAGGTGGTATGGCAATAAGATGTTCTATGGCAAAACTTGCTGCTGCTGTTGCCAATGAGGGAGGAATCGGAGTTATAGCTGGAACAGCTCTTCCTTTGGAAGAACTTAGAAAAGAAATAAGAAAAGCAAGAAAACTTATTACAAAAAAAGGGGGAGCTTTAGGAGTAAATATAATGTTTGCCGCTTCTGATTTTGTTAATCTTGTAAATGTATGTATAGAAGAAAAAGTTGATGTTATTATCTGCGGAGCTGGTTTTTCAAGAGATATTTTTTCAATGGTAAAAGGAACAGGAATAAAACTTTTTCCTATCGTTTCATCTCTAAAACTTGCAAAAATTTCTGAGAAACTTGGAGCTGATGCAATAGTTGTTGAGGGAGGAAATGCAGGAGGACATCTTGGAACTGATTTAGATTCTTGGGATATTATGGAAGAGATTACAAAAAATATAAAAATTCCTGTATTTGGTGCCGGGGGAGTTATAACTCCAGCTGATGCAGAAAGAATGCTTTCACTTGGAACAGCAGGAATTCAAATGGGAAGCCGTTTTGTAGCTACTCATGAATGTGCTGTGAGCGATGAATTTAAAAATATGTATGTAAACTGCAAAAAAGGGGACATTGTAAAAATTATGAGTTCTGTAGGACTTCCTGCTAATGCAATCATAAGCCCGTTTGCAGAAAAACTTTTATCTGAAGAAAAACTTACACCAAAAAGCTGTACTAACTGTTTAAAACACTGCAAAAGAAATTTCTGTGTAAGTAAAAGTCTTGTAGCAGGACATGAGGGAGACCTTGAAAATGGTTTATTTTTTGCAGGAAAAGATGCTTGGAAAATAGATGATATTGTAAGTGTACATGAAATTTTTGAAAGATTTGTACCTGTATTTAAAAAATTTTTTGAAAATAAAAAATTAACTGCTTAAAATAAATCCCTGCATTGAAAAATAGTTCGCAATTAATGCAGTGAACAAAACGCAAAAATTCATATGTTTGAACGAAGTGAGTTTATGAATTTTAGTTTTGAGAACAAA
>OGXP01001488.1_pt1 | contig 19457 bp, 10 predicted proteins | sample 1576351 | NCBI WGS metagenome assembly OGXP01 (sample SAMEA3541517, study PRJEB24748) | human gut metagenome | biome: human gut; feature: human-associated habitat; material: faeces | place: China | collected 2012
ACAATATCAGACAGATGGTAAAGGAAAAGACCGGACGTGCCATGCAGGAAAAGGAACGGGAGCGCAAAGGCAAGAACGGCAAGATAGTCAAGATTGCAGGATGCTCACCCATACGCGAAGGAGTGCTGCTTGTCAGGTCGGACACGACACTGGCAGATGTGCGCAAATTCGGTGAGGAGTGCCAGAGACGGTGGGGAATCACACCGCTACAAATCTTCCTGCACAAGGACGAAGGGCATTGGCTGAACGGCCAGCCGGAAGCGGAAGACAAGGAAAGTTTCAAGGTCGGGGACAGATGGTTCAAGCCGAACTATCATGCCCATATCGTTTTCGACTGGATGAACCACGAAACCGGAAAGAGCCGAAAGCTCAATGACGATGACATGATGCAGATGCAGACCTTGGCATCCGACATTCTGCTGATGGAACGTGGACAGTCAAAGGCTGTCACAGGTAAGGAGCATCTGGAACGGAACGATTTTATCATAGAGAAACAGAAAGCCGAGCTGCAACGCATGGATGCAGCCAAACGGCACAAAGAAGAACAGATAAATCTTGCCGAACAGGAACTGAAACAGGTAAAATCAGAAATACGCACTGACAAGCTAAAGAAGACAGCCACCACAGCAGCGACAGCCATAACAAGCGGAGTTGCTTCTCTTTTCGGAAGCGGAAAGCTGAAAGAGCTGGAACGTGCCAACAAAAAACTGCAAGACGATGTTTCAAAACGGGACACCAATATTGAAAAATTGCAGAGCCAAATACAGCAGATGCAGAAACAGCATGATACGCAAATCCACAATCTCAGAGAAATGCACAGGCAGGAACTTGATATGAAGGAAAAAGAACTGTCACGGCTCGCCAAAATCATAGACAAGGCTTTCAGGTGGTTCCCGATGTTCAGGGAAATGCTACGCATGGAAAAGTTCTGTGCCACGCTGGGATTCACTAAAGAAATGACTGAAAGTCTTTTAGTCAAGAAAGAAGCCCTAAAATGTAGCGGTAAAATCTACTCTGAGCAGCACAGACGGAACTTTGATATAAAGGATGATATTTTAAGGGTGGAAAATGACCCTGACGATGAAAGCAGGCTGAACCTGACAATAAACAGAAAGCCGATTGCCGACTGGTTCAGGGAGCAATGGCACAGGCTTAGATATGGAACAAGACTGCCGCAACAGGAAGAAAAGAAAAACAGAGGATTAAAATTTTAGGTATAGCACTTTATAAATATGCTGTTCTATGGAACATATTGTAGCTTCCTTAGAACAGCATATTTAAAGAAAGAAAATTATTTATAATTCTTTTTCAGGATCAAAAGGCACATCATTAATTATTAAATCAATAATATTATTAATATGAGATTTTAAAGCCTTTCTGGCTGTATCTAATTGAAATAGCCCCGTTTTTTTCACATCTAAGTTCTTTAATGTTTTTAAAGAAAAAGAAGTTTCGCCTGAATAAAATAAATTCACAACATCAGTAAGCTTTTGATTATTAAATTTAGGTATTGGAATTGAAAGAAATTGTTCTGATTTAATTTCCTTCATCTTAGAACCAACACTTAATCCTGAACAATATTTCCTCATTATAGGGATATTTAAGAAACATGTAATAAAAATAAGAATATCTTTACTATATCCTGTGACCCGATATATCCCTTGATTATGATACCCATTTCCATAGGATTTATAATCATAAAATGTTGAAATACCAACATACTCTCCCTTACCACCTCTAGAAGTTCTATTAATAAATAAGGATGAATCTTCTGTTAAATTACACTTTGATGTTGTTTTGATACTTTCGTAATTTTCTATATATCCATAATCAGAACAATTAGTTGGCGTGACCCATCTAACATCTCCATTTTTAAAAGTATCAAACTGACGTACTTTAGGAGTATTACCACTTTTCAGCTTATCTGCTGAAATAAAAAAGTACCCATTATTATAATTTTTTATAAGTCCATCAATATATAGGAAGGATTTTGAATATACTCCCGTATCCAACCTTTTTAAATTCATAAGACAATTATAAGTTGGATATTTATATGAGTTTTCACATGTAGAGTTTTTTATTAATTCCTCCTCTATTATAGAACTGATAATTTTATATTTATTTTTTATCTCTACTTCTATATCTATAACTTTCTTTGTCAATTGTGTTATGTAAGAAACTATGCTCTCGCAATTATTATTAGGAAATGGTATCATGCAATCTAAAAATTTAGTACCAGCATGTCTTATTGTAGCTCCTTTAGGTACTATTTTATCCAATTGCTCCCTAAAATACTTATGCTTTATCATAGCAAGTGCATAATACTTATACGTTTCTTTCAATGGCAATTTATACAAGGCACCGGAAAGCATATAATTAGGATAATCGTCATCCAATATAATAACTTCACCAATATTACTATCTTTAGATAGAATCACATCTCCTTTTTTAAGGTTCTGATTTTGAAAAGACTGAGGTGATACAGTTTCTGTGCTTTCTGAATTAAAAATCGGAAGAAAACTATAATCCTGTAAAGCTTTTGTTTTTACGAAAAAAAAGTTAGAGCCATTTACATAATTAATAGAACCAACCTCTTTGCCCAAGTCACTCCTTTTTAATTCTCTTTCAAGTAAATCCTTAAGTAACAATATATTAGAATTATTTATATCAACTTCATGGTGTAATGAAGATGATAATAAACAATTCTTATTAAGAACGGACTTATATGTTGTGATTATAGATTTCATCTTGCTATATTATATTTATAATAAAAATATCACAAGTTTTTTAACTAACTCCTCGTTTTTATTCTATAGGAGTTATATTATAAAAATATTTTTTGCAATGTTTCCTCCTGCCCTAAACACCAGCTCTTAAATTCCGAAACGGTTTCTGAAAAATCTTCTAATAACAATGGAGAACTTTCATTATCAGTTTCTACCTCAAAAGTTACAGGATTTCTTTTATAAATAGATTCAAATCTTTTAACACGTTCATCAGTGCTAACCTTGTATCCAACATTTTCTATATTTCGCATATAAATCTGATAATTTTCTTGCTGTAATTTTTCAAGTTCTTTATCTGTTGGTTTATAGGCTATAATAACCGTTGTATTAACACCTGTTTCTGCAAATACCCCAGTCGGCATATCAAAACATGCTACAATTCGCATCTTTGAAAGCAACCATTCTCTTGCCTTTTCAAATTCTGCAATAGAAGCTATAGAATTTGATAAAACAATACCCATTCTGCCATTCTCAGACAAAATTCTATATGCATTTTCAAGAAATATAAGGCCCAAATCTATCCCATTTCCATTACGAGCAATATTCCATAATTCATACATTTCTGCAACTTCACGATCATAATCACTCATTGGAACGTATTTTCTGCCTTTTCCAAAAGGAGGATTAGTTAAAACAACATCAAACTTTTTAAGTTTTGTTCCATCTCTCCAATTATCCCAATTCCCATTTTTATGAAGTTTAGGATTAAGTTGCACTAAATCCCCTCTCTTATCAAACTTCCACACTATAGAACCTTTATCTGGCTTATATCTTAATATAGAATTACCATCACCATTAAGCAACATATTAAGTTGAGCTAACATCACCATTTGTTCATCATTATCTATACCATAAAAGTTTTTATCTTCTAAGGTTTGTCTAGAATTTACAAATGAAACTGATAGGAAGTCGGCTATACCTGCTGTAGGATCAATAATTTGTTCTCCTATTTTAGGATTCACAATATTAACAAGAAAATCAATTAAAGGTATAGGAGTTATAAATTGCCCCTTATCTGCTTTCGAGAATTCACTTGCAAACTTATAAAATACAATCTGGTATAAATCCGTTTTCTGAGATAATACAAAACTGTAATCTTGAAACTGTTCCACAACCTCAGAAATTACTCTTATATGTTCAGTTTTTTCCCAATTTATAGTATTGGTATCAGTATAGTTAACTATAAATGTATATTCTTGAGAGGCTTCATTATATAAATCCCTCATTCTATCAACAAATGACATAACATTATCATCTGAAAGATCTATATAATTTTTTTCTTGCGGAGTTACATAAAATTTTAAATCTATCGCATTTCTCTCCTCATCTGTTTTATAAAACTCTAGATATTGTTTTAACCTTTGGCTTCTCTTTTCATCGAAAATTTTTAAGGCTAAAATTTGTATCAACATTTCATATCCTTTTTGGTTTTTCAAACTCACTTTATCCATAGTACGAATAATAGCGGCTATACCTTCAGATAATTGTATACTATATGCACCTGTAATAATATCTAGTTCATCAATAGTTCTTTTACTCTTATCAATTGTTGGGTTAAAGATCCTTTGAATTAATTGGCCAAAACTTGGTATCTTATAATATGAATCAGGAAGATGTATGCTTAATTCCTTCGTACTACTTTGTTCCTTTTTTAGGTTATAACCATCATCAAAACGAATATAATATCCTCCTTGTTTCTTAAAAAGATATAATTTTTCTGTATCGTACAATATGCCCAAACAGAAATCATTTTCACATTCTTTAAGCGCTGGTTTTAATTGTTGATTCCATACTACTTCTGTATTTTTGCTGTTTTCTTTTTTGAATTCAATAACAGCAATCAGGTGCTTCCTTAACCAATCTAAGGCAGATTGACTTTTATTAATATGGAAATCTTGATAATATGTAAACCATTCTTTATTATCAAATATAGCGCCGTCAAATTTTATTGGTGCAGATGATATATTCCCTTTGGGGAAATGTATTTCTGCCCCAATATAATCTTTAGCATATAACCCAGAATACACTAATGAATAGAAAAATTGCCATTTATAATATTCCTCATTAGGAAGGCCTTCTTTATTCTTTATCTTATGAGTAGAATTTATAGAAAGATGCACAGGAATAAAAGCTTCAAATGAATTTTCACCTGAATAAGTTTTATTAAAATTATCTTTTACTTGGCTGAATGAGGTCATAGTCTAAATGCATTAATTATTTTTGCCACAAAGATAATAAAAAAACCATATTCGTCCACAAAAGTCTTGCTTTTAACTTTTGAGCAACAATACATAACTATGATGATTGGGAACATTTTGGGAACATCTCACTAAAAAGAAAAAGAGCTAAATATTTGTAAATCAAATATTTAGCTCTTTTTCTTGTACCCAGACCCGGGGTCGAACCGGGATGGAAGTGAATCCACTGGTGTTTGAGACCAGCGCGTCTACCGATTCCGCCATCTGGGCATTGGTTTCAAATGCGGTGCAAAGATACGGCTTTTTTTTGAACTTGCAAGAGTTTTATAAAAAAAAGGAGAAAAAAAGAATAAAAGATCGCATAAACACTTCTATTTTCAGAGAATAAACCGTATTTTAGCAGAAACATTTAAAACAGTCAATATCATGACAAGCAAAGATAATTATTGTGTCATTATGGGCGGAGGTATCGGCAGTCGTTTCTGGCCGTTTAGCCGCAAGACAATGCCTAAACAGTTTCTGGATTTCTTTGGAACAGGTCGTTCACTGTTGCAACAGACTTTCGACCGATTCAACAAAATTATTCCTACGGAGAACATACTTATCGTAACCAATGCGATATACGCAGACTTGGTAAAAGAACAACTTCCGGAATTAGATCCAAAACAAATCTTGCTGGAACCGGCAAGAAGAAATACGGCTCCGTGCATTGCATGGGCATCATATCATATACGTGCTTTAAATCCAAATGCCAACATCGTAGTTGCCCCTTCCGATCATCTGATTTTAAAAGAGGGAGAATTTTTAGCCGCTATAGAGAAAGGACTGGACTTTGTATCAAAATCTGATAAACTTCTCACTTTAGGTATAAAGCCCAATCGTCCGGAAACCGGATACGGATATATCCAAATAGCAGAGCAGGAAGGAGACAACTTCTACAAAGTAAAGACATTTACTGAAAAACCGGAACTGGAACTTGCTAAGGTTTTTGTTGAAAGTGGAGAGTTCTATTGGAATTCAGGCCTCTTCATGTGGAATGTCAATACAATCATTAAAGCAGGAGAAACTCTTCTACCGGAATTAGCATCTAAACTGGCTCCCGGAAGGGAGATTTATGGTACACCTGAAGAAAAAGACTTTATCGAAGAAAACTTCCCGGCATGCCCTAACGTTTCGATAGACTTCGGAATTATGGAAAAGGCTGATAATGTATATGTCTCTTTAGGAGACTTCGGATGGTCAGACCTTGGAACCTGGGGATCATTATATGATTTATCACCTAAAGATGAACAAAGAAATGTAACTCTAAAATGCGACTCATTGATTTACAACAGCAATGACAATATCGTTGTATTACCCAAAGGTAAACTTGCAGTGATAGAAGGTCTGGAAGGTTTTTTGGTTGCCGAATCAGATAATGTATTACTGATCTGCAAAAAGGACGAAGAACATGCCATACGCAAGTATGTGAATGATGCACAAATGAAATTAGGAGAAGATTATATTTAGTACTGTACGAAGTTAATTTCCTAATTATACGAAGTTAACTTATTACAGCTAAGAAGTTAACTTCGTAATTATACGAAGTTAACTTTATAAGTGCCACGAAGTTAATAAGAAAAAGGGGCTGAACGTTGCCGTTCAGCCCCTTTACTATTATTTAATGAAGGAAGAATTTTATTTGGCTGTTTCGTAAGCAGAACTAATAGCTTTGGCAATAGAAACAAACTCATCGTCTGCCAGTTTCAATTTTGGATTAGAGAAAAGCATATCCGATTCTTTTTGAATAGGAATCAAATGAATATGAGCATGTGGAACCTCAAGTCCGATCACTGCTTCACCCACTTTTTTACAAGGAAAAGCTTTTTCAATAGCACGGGCTATTTTTTTGGCAAAAACGTGCATTGCAGCCAGATCTTCATCACTCAAATCAAAGATATAATCAACTTCCTGTTTAGGAACAACCAAAGTATGTCCCTTCACCAACGGATTGATATCAAGGAAAGCAAAAAACTTTTCGTTTTCAGCTACCTTATAGCATGGAATTTCACCCGCTATGATTCTACTGAATATTGTTGCCATAATCCTAATATATAAAATAGGGCAAGCCCGAATATGGACCTGCCCTCATGTTAAAACGAAATGTTTACTACTTCAAGACTGATTTTACCCTGTGGAACTTGGATCTCAGCAACATCACCTACCTTTTTGCCAAGTAATCCCTGAGCAATCGGTGTGCTAACGGAAATCTTTCCTTCTTTCAGATTTGCCTCGCTTTCTGAAACGATGGTATAAGTCATTTTCATACCATTCTTGGTATTCTTCAATTCTACTTTATTCAGAATCTGTACTGAATCTGTTTTCAGTTTCGATTCATCAATAATCTTAGCATCTGCTATAACAGCTTTGAGTTTGTTGATTTTCATTTCAAGCATACCCTGAGCTTCCTTCGCAGCATCGTATTCGGCGTTCTCCGATAAATCACCTTTATCGCGCGCCTCAGCTATAGCCGCAGAAATTTTGGGGCGTTCCACTGTTTCCAGTTCTTTAAGTTCCGCCATCAATTTCTTGTAACCTTCTTCTGACATATAAGCCATGATGTTTTCCTCCTTTTATTTTTAACGGTCATATAAAACAAAAAAGAATTCCAACATGAGTCATGCTGGAACCCTCTTTTCAATTATTTCTTCGCAAAGATAACCTTTTAAATGACATGTGTCAAGCAAAAAGCAATGCTATGTAACATATTTAAACGAAATCTTCTAATTTATAACAACTTAAAGCATAGACTTGATAGTACCTTCCAGATCTTTCACCGTCTCCCCACGGGCCCTCAGTTCATTGTTTCGGTTGATCAGGAAGAAAGCCGGCAGGTTCTGTACGCCATACAAAGCTGCATTGGTTGAGTAAATTCCATTCTCATCGCGCACGCATACCCAAGGCAGATTATCAGCTGATGTTTTCCAGAAATGCTCGTCGGCATCCAATGAGACCTGATAAATCTCCAAACCCTGACTTGCATACTTATTGTATAAATCACGCAGCATCAAGTTATGAGGAGCTGCCACCGCACTTTGATAAACAGTAAAATCAAGCAGAACCACTTTACCTTTCAAGTCAGTCAGCTTACGGATATTACCTTTCATATCTCTCAAAGCAATATCAATCACACCGGTTTCTGCAATTTTTTCTTCCGGTATCTCAATGGTCTTCTGTTGTGGAGTACGGGTATTCTTCATACCTTTTATCACTATATTATATAGATTCTTTGAACGCACCGCGTGCGGATAAGTATTGTTCAGACTGGTAGCCACTGCACCAAAACATTTAATATCATCCTTATTATTCAACGGATCAAAGATCATATAATTGTTTAATTTCTGAAATAGTGCAAAATAAGCAGAAGCAGTATTGGGTGCCGCAAAGATATAATTGATTTTCACATCATCTTTATAATTTTTCAGTAGTACGGCCAAGCTGTCTTCAAAAACATCGTTACCCAATTGATGAGCCTGTGCAGCCTTTACCAACGCATCTACATCTTTTTGCAGACGAACCTGTTTCAGAGTCAGCTCTTTAATTTTTGCAGAGTTCTCCGACCCTTCCACTGTATAAGCAGTAGAGAAATCTGTATAAGGTGCTTGAATGCTAACAGTTTCTGTTGAGTCAACCGAGAAATTAATTACTTTATCTTCAACCCGTAAACGATAAAACTCAGGAGATTCGGGACGCAATTGTTTAAAACTGAATGAACCGTCTCCTTTCAATTTTATAGAATCCAAAGGCACAATTCCTTCAAGTCCGGAAGCTTCCAGATAAAGCATTTTTCCATCTGCTCCCGAAACATCTCCCTTTACATTAAATTTAGGGTCAGAATTACAAGAACTTAAAGCAAGAGCCACAAGAGCTACTAACGTTACTTTTTTCATAATATGCGTGTTATTTTTCAAGCTGCAAATATACTTCTTTTCAAGATTAGTCAAAGCATTTTGCCGCGTTCTTCGTTCCAAAATTGAAAAAAATCAAATTCCTGCTAACTTTTTATCTCATTTTCACGATATTAGTGCAATAAATGTATATCTTTGCGGGAATTTTGAAAGAAAGATATTAGATAAAACAATTTTTATGATTAACCCAATTGTTAAGACGATCGAGTTGGGAGATGGCAGAACCATCACACTCGAAACGGGAAAGCTGGCAAAACAGGCAGATGGTTCTGTGATGCTTCGCATGGGAAACACCATGTTGTTAGCTACTGTTTGTGCCGCTAAAGATGCAGTTCCCGGAACAGATTTCATGCCGCTTCAGGTAGAGTATAAAGAAAAATTCGCAGCATTCGGCCGCTTTCCTGGTGGTTTTACAAAAAGAGAAGGAAGAGCATCTGATTATGAGATCCTTACTTGCCGTTTAGTAGACCGTGCTCTCCGTCCTTTATTCCCCGATAACTATCACGCAGAAGTTTACGTAAACATCATCCTTTTCTCAGCAGACGGTGTAGATATGCCTGATGCATTGGCCGGATTGGCTGCTTCCGCAGCACTGGCTGTTTCAGATATTCCTTTCAACGGACCAATTTCAGAAGTACGTGTTGCGCGTATTGATGGTAAATTCGTTATCAACCCGACTTTCGATCAGCTTGAACAAGCTGATATGGATATCATGGTTGCCGCTACTTATGAAAACATCATGATGGTAGAAGGTGAAATGAGCGAAGTGTCGGAAGCCGAACTACTGGAAGCAATGAAAGTAGCTCACGAAGCCATCAAAGTACATTGCAAAGCACAGATGGAACTGACTGAAATGGTTGGTAAGACTGTTAAACGCGAATATTGTCACGAAGAAAACGACGAAGAACTCCGTAAAGCCGTTCATGATGCCTGCTATGATAAATCATATGCTATCGCAGCTTCCGGCAACAGAAACAAACATGAACGCCAGGATGCTTTCGATGCAATCCGCGACGAATTCAAAGCACAATTCTCGGAAGAAGAACTGGAAGAAAAAGGCGCTCTGATCGATCGTTACTATCATGACGTAGAGAAAGAAGCGATGCGCCGTTGTATTCTTGATGAAGGAAAGCGTCTGGACGGACGTAAAACAACTGAAATCCGCCCGATTTGGTGCGAAGTAGGTTACCTGCCCGGACCTCACGGATCGGCTATCTTTACTCGTGGTGAAACTCAATCATTGACTTCAGTGACTCTGGGTACTAAACTGGATGAGAAAATCATCGACGATGTTCTCGCTCATGGAAAAGAACGCTTCTTACTACACTATAACTTTCCTCCTTTCTCTACAGGAGAGGCTAAGGCTCAACGTGGTGTAGGACGTCGTGAAATCGGACATGGTAACCTGGCTCACAGAGCATTGAAAAGAATGATTCCGGAAGACTATCCTTATGTAGTACGTGTCGTTTCAGATATCCTTGAATCAAACGGTTCTTCATCGATGGCTACCGTATGTGCCGGAACTTTGGCCCTGATGGATGCCGGTGTGAAAATTAAAAAACCTGTATCGGGTATCGCTATGGGATTGATTAAAAACGCAGGTGAAGAAAAATATGCAGTGTTGTCTGACATCCTTGGAGACGAAGACCACTTGGGCGATATGGACTTCAAAGTGACAGGTACTAAAGACGGTATCACAGCTACCCAGATGGATATTAAGGTAGACGGTCTGTCTTACGAAATCCTGGAACGCGCCTTAAATCAGGCAAAAGAAGGACGTATGCACATACTCGGTAAAATAGAAGAAACAATTTCCGAACCACGTACTGAGCTGAAAGATCACGCTCCTCGTATCGAAACAATGACTATTCCGAAAGAATTCATCGGTGCTGTAATCGGCCCGGGCGGAAAAATCATTCAGGGAATGCAGGAAGAAACAGGTGCAACAATCACTATCGAAGAAATCGACAACGTGGGTCGCATCGAGATCTCAGGAACTAACAAGAAATCGATTGATGACGCAATCCGCTTGATTAAAGGTATCGTTGCTGTTCCCGAAGTAGATGAGGTATACAAAGGTAAAGTTCGCTCTATCATGCCTTACGGTGCATTTGTTGAATTCCTTCCGGGAAAAGACGGTTTACTCCACATCTCTGAGATTGACTGGAAACGTCTTGAGACTGTAGAAGAAGCCGGCATTAAAGAGGGTGACGAGATCGAAGTAAAATTGATCGATATTGACCCGAAGACAGGTAAATTCAAACTTTCAAGAAAAGTTTTATTGCCACGTCCGGAAAAGAAATAAATAACAATACTCTTTACTGACAGAGTGATAACCTGGCTATTATTAATAGTCAGGTTATTTTTTTATGGACAATCAGTATAAAAGTCATTCTTTCATTTTGATATTACGAAAAGTTTATGTTGCTTTGTCATAAGAAAATCCAATTAACCTTTAAAATCTATTCATGCCAAGCAACAACAGCCTTCACACCATGGACTTATTCAGCCAGTTCTTTCAAGAAAACCAGAAGAAGTTTCTGTCGTTTGCTTATTCATACACCCGAAATAAAGCCGCAGCCGAAGATATCCTGATGGAAGCAATGGTGAGCCTGTGGGAGAATCGCGAAAAATGGGAAAAAGATTCCAACCTGCATGCATTGCTGCTTACTATCATCAAAAACAAATCACTCAATTATCTTGAACACGAACAAGTGCGTATGAAAGCTGAAGAGGCGATCAATACACATAAGCAACGTGAACTCGATCTCCGTATCTCCACCTTGGAAGCATGCGAACCTGAGACAATTTTCGATACTGAGATACAACGCATCGTATATAAAACACTTGAACAGCTGCCGGAACAAAGCCGTCACATTTTCATATTAAGCCGTTATCACAATGCTCCCAATAAGAAGATAGCCGAACAACTCGGCATTTCTATCAAAAGTGTAGAATTTCATATCACCAAAACATTGAAACTGTTGCGTCTCGAACTCAAAGATTATCTTATATCCCTGCTTTTTTAAAAAAAACTTCATTTTCTTTTAGGGTTGTCCCAGGGTATCCTGTTATATATACAGAAGGAGGAAATAAAGCCTCTGACAATACATAAACTAAAAACATTTTATGGAACAGGAACTGCTATACAAGTATTTTAAAGGAACCACTTCTGAAGAAGAAGAAAGGCTGATTCTGGATTGGGTGGATGCCTCCCCCGAGAATCGGAAAGCATTTCAAAAAGAACGCATGCTATATGACATAGCCTTATTCACAGACGAAAAACAGATGAACCGGAAAGATAGAAAAGCCCGGATCATCCCTATGCTGAGGTGGAGTGCACGTATTGCCGCCGTAGTCATTGTAGCCATCAGTTTCGGATTCTTGTTTAAGAACTATCAGTATGAAAAATCAGCCTGCCAACAAACCATAACAGTACCTGCCGGACAACGTGCACAAATCACACTGGCGGATGGAACCAAAGTATGGTTGAACTCCAAATCGACCTTAACCTATGCATCCAACTTCGGTCGTAAAGAAAGAAATGTAGAGCTGGATGGAGAAGCCTATTTTGAAGTAGCCAAGAATAAAAAAATACCATTCTTCGTCAATACGGAGATTAATCGGGTGAAAGTGGTAGGAACCCATTTCAATGTCTGCGCCTACAAAGGCAGCAACGAATTTGAAACCACTTTAATTGAGGGAATTGTCGACATCTATCCGATAGGGAGTGATCAGGTAATTACCCGGTTGACAAAAGACGAATTTTTCGGATCGTACAATGGAAAATATAAAAAGACCACTTTGCCTTCGTACGAATATCTGAGATGGAAAGAGGGATTATACTGTTTTGATGATGCACCCTTTAACAGCTTGCTCAACAAACTGGAAAAATATTATAATGTGAACATCAGCGTGAGAAACCTGAACATACTCAACTACCGTTGTACCGGTAAGTTTAAAGAACAGGATGGCATAGAACATATCCTGAAAGTTATTCAGAAAGATCATAAGTTCACCTATAGTATCAACGAAGAGAAAGACAGCATCATCATTGAATAGAAATAAGGAAAGAGCTCAATATAAACCTTAAATTAGTACGAACCATTAAAACCAGATACGCATGAAAAAATAGAAAAGAAAGTCCATTATTCTCAAAAAAAGAGAATCGGAAAGTACCCCCATACTTTCCGATTCGAAACAGTCAAAAATCGACCTTAATCAATTTATTAACTTAACACGTTACAAAGATATGAGAAAAATTTCTTTGCCGAGGCATTTATGCCCAAAAAATTTTGTTTCAAAACAAATATTGTTAGCCATGAAGATCACTTTATTCCTTCTCTTTTTCGTAGCATTCCAAGCTTACAGTGAGAATGGATACTCTCAAAGCACTAAAATAAGCATACCGCGTTCTAGTCTGAAAGTAAGCGAATTACTATCAAAAATAGAATCTCAGACAGAGTACCTGTTCGTCTACAATAAAAAAAACGTAGACACCAGACGCTGGGTAAACGTGCAAGCCGATAACAAAGCTGTATCCGAAGTTCTCGACCAAGCATTCAAAGGTACCAACATTAAATATGTGATGGAAGGTAACAACATTGTTCTGACCAGAAACAATGATAATGCCATAACTGCACAACAGGACAGAGTAACCGTAAAAGGAGTTGTTACTGATCAGAATGGTGACCCCATCATAGGTGCCAATGTACTCGAGAAAGGTACTACCAATGGCTGCATCACCGATATGGAGGGCAATTTCACCCTCAATGTACCCAGTAACGCCACTCTTGCAATCACCTATATCGGTTATCAGCCACAAAATATCCAGGTGAACGGACGGCAGAGTTTCAACGTTAAACTGCAAGAGGAAGCCATGGCGCTGGAACAGGTAGTGGTAACCGCTATGGGTATCAAGAAGAAAGAAGCTTCCTTGACTTACTCAACCCAACAAGTGGGCGGTGACGAATTGACCCGTGCCAAAGATCCGAATATGATTAATGCCCTTGCCGGTAAAACAGCAGGTGTACAAATCACTAAAAGTTCATCCGGGCTGGGTGGTTCGGCCAAAGTTTCCATTCGCGGTAGCCGTTCGATCAGTGGAAACAACCAGCCTCTGTATGTTATCGACGGTGTACCGATGCTGAACAGTAGCAATGAACAAGCTTCCACAGCTATTGGTGGTACAGCCGACGCAGGTAACCGTGATGGCGGTGACGGTATCTCAAACTTAAACCCGGACGATATTGAAAGTATGAGTATCCTGAAAGGAGCCTCTGCTGCAGCTCTCTATGGCTCACAGGCTGCCAACGGTGTGATCTTAATTACCACAAAGAAAGGCAAAGCCGGTATCCAAAAAATCACTTTCTCTTCTAATCTGACTGTAGACCACGCCATTTGTTTGCCCGAATTCCAGAACAATTACGCCATGGACCCTGAAGCCAAAAACAGTTGGGGAAAGAATCAAACACTGAAAGATTATAATAACGCCGATAATTTCTTTCAGAATGGTGTAACAGCCATCAACTCCGTATCTTTTATGAACGGCAGCGAAAAGATGCAAACTTACTTCTCTTATGCCAATACTACAGCCAAAGGTATCGTTGAGAAAAATAAGATGCAAAAACACAACCTCAACTTCCGCGAAACGGCTAACTTCTTTAATGATTACCTGAAGCTGGATGCCAACGTGAACCTGATGACACAAACTATCAAAAACCGTCCCACCTCCGGTGGCTATTATATGAATCCGTTGGTAGGTCTCTACGGTTTCCCGAGAGGTGAAGATTTATCCGAATACAAGAATAATTTCGAAGTCTTCGATCCTGCCCGTAACATGAACGTACAGAATTGGTATACTTCTTATCAGGACATGGAACAAAATCCCTACTGGATTACCAACCGCATCAACAGTAATGATAAACGCACACGTGCGATCGCTTCACTAACAGCCAACGTAAAAATTACCGACTGGCTGAATATCCAGGCACGCGGTACAGCCGACTACACACACGACCAGTATCAACAGCGCATGTATGCCTCTACCGCTCCTGCCTTAGCGGGGCAAAACGGACGTTACATCGACTTGAATCATACTGAAACATTGTATTACGGCGACGTCATGGCTATGGTAAACAAAAAATGGAATGACTTTTCATTGAACGGAGCCATCGGCGGCAGTATCAACAGTACAAACGTAAACTCCCTGAGACTGGATTCTAAAACAGCTTCCCTGTACTATCCGAATGTATTTACGGTAGCCAACATTAAAATGACACAGGCTGCCTACATCGACGAACAAATGAATCAGAAGCGAGTGTTGCAGTCTTTGTTCGGAACCGCTCAGTTGGGTTGGAAAGAGAGTCTGTACCTGGATGTTACCGCACGTAACGATTGGTCGTCGACACTGGCCTATACCAAGCACAGCAGTTTCTTCTATCCCTCGGTAGGTCTGTCATGGGTACTGAACAATACAGTGAAACTTCCCGAATGGATTTCTTTCGGTAAGATCAGAGGTTCTTGGTCTAAAGTTGGCAATGACCTTCCATTGTTCATCAGCAACACGATCCCGGGCAGCAATGATATCATCGGAGCAGGTGGTGCCATCGTGACTTACTCCAAAGCCCCCTTCAACGATCTGAAACCGGAAATGAGTACTTCTTATGAAATAGGTACCGAATGGAGATTCTTCAATTACCGGCTCGATTTCGATATTACTTATTACCGCACCAATACCAAAAATCAGTTATTCACATTGCCTTCATCAGCAGGTGCCGACTATAAATACTACATGGTAAATGCCGGTAATATACAAAACGAAGGTGTTGAAATCACTCTTGGAGCTACTCCGGTAATGAATGATGCTTTCCGTTGGAAAACCCAATTCAACTTCTCCACCAACAAAAACAAGATTATCAAGCTTCATCCGGATCTCAAGACATTCGTTTATGGTGACGAAAGCTTCTCTTCTTCTTACTCCATGCGTCTGGTAGAAGGAGGTTCATTCGGTGACATTTACGGTAAAGCATTCGAACGTGACGAAAATGGCAGAGTGGCATTTACTACAGATAAAGACGGAGACAAGATCCCGAACGTTATCGGTGGCGGCAATACAGAAAAAGTAGGCAACTGTAATCCGGACTTTATGTTAGGATGGAGCAATACATTCACTTACAAAGGGTTCTCACTCTACTTCTTGATCGACGGGCGTTTTGGTGGCGATGTACTCTCACAGACTCAGGCCGAACTCGACCAAAGAGGTGTCAGCCTGAACAGCGGTAAAGCCCGAGATGCAGGATATATCAATATTGACGGAACACAAGTGAAGCCGAGAAAATTCTACACCGCAGTCAGTGGACGTGACGGATGTACGGAGTACTATATGTACGACGCTACCAATATTCGCCTCCGCGAACTCTCTTTGGGCTACTCACTCCCTCAAAGCTGGTTGGCTAAAGCCGGCGGTGCATTTAAAGATGTCCAGTTGTCATTTGTAGCCCGCAACCTGTTCTTCATCTCAAAGAAAGCTCCGTTCGATCCGGATGCCGTTCTTTCGACAGGTAACGATAATCAGGGTATTGACGTATTCGGCATGCCGACTACCCGTAGCTTAGGTTTCAATATTAAGTTCACATTCTAAAAGAGATTCATCATGAAAAACAATATCAAATATATAGCAGGCATACTCTTAGGAGGATTGATCGGATTTTCAGCTTGTACTGATTCTTTTGAGTCGTTCAACACCAACGAAGCAGGATTCGATAATGATAGTAAAAAACAGGATTTCAATTATTATGGCATCCCTTTGGGAATCATTCAGCAAGGAATCTACTTCAACTACGACTGGGGAAGCGGCAAGAACTGGCCTTTTCAGACCATGCAAAACCTGGGGGCAGATCTATTCTCGGGATATGTGCATGACTTCAATCCCTTCAACGAAGGAAAGAACAACAGCACTTACTACATGATGGACGGCTGGAACGGTTCTACATGGGATAACACCTATGGATACATTATGCCGGAAGTACAGAAATCAGAGACTATTAATGAAAAAGACAATATAGGATTCTACGGTATTACCAAGATACTGAAAGTGGAATTAATGCACCGCTTATCCGACCTGTATGGACCGATCGTCTATACTCAGTTCGGATCAAAAACGGGTTCTACACCCGATACGCAACAAGAAGCATACAAAGCTTTCTTCAATGACCTGGATACAGGTATTGCCAAGATACGTGAATATCAGAAAGCCAATCCGGACATCGAGAGTTTTGCAAAATTCGATATCCTGATGCCGCAGGGAAAACGCACATTCAGCGAATGGATACGGTTCGCAAATTCTCTCCGTCTGCGCCTGGCTGTCCGTATTGCCATGGCGGACTCTAAGCTGGCTGTGGCAGAAGCCCAAAAAGCACTTACGGATGAAGAAGGATTGCTGGAAGGCAATGATGAAGTCGTAGCCGTTTCTACTTCATCAGGTTATACTAATCCTTTCGGAGAAATCAATAAAGCATGGGGCGAAGTGTTTATGAACGCCAACATGGAGTCTCTATTAGTGGGTTACGAAGATCCCCGCATGGAAAAGTATTTTGATAAAGCAACCGGCTCTGATGCAACAAGCCTTATCGACTATAAAGGTACTTACAAAGGTATCCGCCAAGGAACAGGCTTTAGTCATAAAAACTACAACGGACATTCCAAAAGTACCATTACCCAACAGACAGACGCCGTACTGATGACTCCTGCCGAGGTATGGTTCCTGCGTGCCGAAGCAGCTCTGCGAGGCTGGAGCAGCGAATCGGTGAAGGATTGCTATGAAAAAGGCGTAAAAGCATCATTTGCACAATGGGGTGCTGCCGGTGCCGAAGCATATCTGGAGAGTGACAGAAAGCCATCCGACTATGTAGACGCTTTCAAAGCAGCCAATAATGTGAAAGCAGTCAACACACTGACCCCCAAATGGGACGATGCCGCCGGCAATGAAGACAAGCTGGGACGCATCATTACACAGAAATGGCTTGCCATGTTCCCTGAAGGAGGAGAAGCTTGGGCAGAACAACGTCGTACAGGCTATCCGAGACTGTTCCCGGTATTGGTCAACCAAAGTGAAGGTACGGTAGATACCAACCTCGGACCACGTCGACTGAACTTCTTCGTAGGTATCAAAACGACCAATCCCGAGCAATATACCCAATTGGTAAATGCATTGGGCGGAATCGACAACTGCGGCACTCGCCTGTGGTGGGACACCGGAAGAAATTTCTGACACACAAAGGTATAAATTTTAATTAGTGGGTTTTCTTCGTATTAGTTGCGGGGAAAAGATTGGGAAGGGGCAAAGTCGAGGGGGACTTTGTCCCCTTTTTTATTAAAAACAGAATCAAAATAACAAAGAATGAAGAATCCAGATCATGATCTATAACAGATTAACAATAAGCACATTACTCACCACAAGACGTTTCAAAAGACGTTCGTCTGATGCAACAAAGATAAGATGCTTTTTTTACTTGTGCAAATCTTTTCGCATCGTTTTAATTATCAGTCATTTATCTATTCCCTTTGCATTTTGTACAGAGAGCAAGAATCCTGTTTCAAAAGACGAACGTCTTTTGAAACACCACCTGTGTATTCAAGACAGTTATATCTGATTGGAATACACAAACTTACGCATAATAAAAGTTGTATCAAACAGTCTTTACCGACTTATACCCTTATGTATAAGTCGGGCAAGAGATTTTGATCTGATTATTCATTAAATAAATTTAGAATGAACAAACTTTTGATTATGCGGACACACCTCCTATGGATCGGAGTAATGACGGCATCCAGCCTTTGGTTGAGCGGATGCACGCAAGAAGAAAAGTATCCATTTTTTCCGGAAAAAGGTTATGATTCCGGTACTGTAATCCCTATTAAAATCAGTATGGCTGAAAATGGAGAGTACGATTCCTATACTCCGGAAAACGACATGCCTCCTCGTTACAATGCTCCTCTGATTGCCGAATGGGCAGGAGTACAAACTCTAAGCCGTACCCGTACAAAAGAATCTCCGGAATATAATGGCCCCAGAATCGCATCTATGGAACTGACAGAAAATACTCCTTCCACCCTAACTACCCGTGCAAACACTCTGTCTACAGGTGTTTACTTTCGTCTGATCGTGTTCCGAAAGTCAGGGAATAACTATGTGTTCCAATCGGCTGCAGACTATACCTCAAATGGTGCTTCTTCACCTGTACTGAAGAAAGGAAAATTACTCACACGCTCAGGAACGATCCGGGTCATCGGATACTCATTCAATACAACTGCGGCATTGGGGGATATCCCCGCATCATATACATATAATACCACCAAGATAGATATCCCCAACATGAATAATGACTTTATGACTTATGATTCAGGAGACATAGCCAATGTGAATAGTCTTAATTACAATCTTCCGGTAACATTCAAACAGAAACTGTGTAAACTGACAATAAGCATTAGTGTAACAGGCTTCACAAGTAATACCATCAGCGGGT
>OGXP01001502.1_pt1 | contig 19253 bp, 14 predicted proteins | sample 1576351 | NCBI WGS metagenome assembly OGXP01 (sample SAMEA3541517, study PRJEB24748) | human gut metagenome | biome: human gut; feature: human-associated habitat; material: faeces | place: China | collected 2012
AATTGCCCTGCTGGTGAAAAATAGTTTTATTAATTTTGTTCTCAAAACTAAAATTTACAAACTCGGACTATGTCCTCAAACATGTAAATTTTTACGTTTTGTTCACTGCATTAATTACAAACTATTTTTCAATGCAGGGAATATTTTTATATATTTATCTGTAAATATCTTCCCTCTATCTCATAACTTTCAAATTCATTTATTCTTTTAAGCTCCTGCTCAATAAGGGAAAGATAATTTTCAAGCTGGCTCTCTTCAAAGCCCCCTGTTTTATAATCCACAACAAGAATTTTTCCCTTTTGATTTTCTGAAGATTTTTTTATCATCACCCTGTCAAGACGATAAAGTTTATTTTCTGTTTCAGAATAAATAGAATATTCAGGATAAATAAAATCCCAATTTTTAGAAAATATTTCGCTGTTTTCTAAAAGGAAGTTTTTTACTCCTGTGCTTTCAAGAATATTTAAAACATTTTCTCTGCCAAAAGATGCACCGTATTTTATAACAGCATTTCTCTTAGCTTTTTCTCTTTCTTTATCTTCATTATAAATAAGATTTTCAAGAAAATAGTGGACAATATTTCCTGTTTCTCTTTTTTCTTCTCTCTCTGTGCTGTATTTAAATTCTTCTTCAAGAAGTTTTAACCTGTTTTCTTTAAGTTTTTCTTCATTGTAATCATATTTTGAAAAATCAATTTCAAAATCTAAAAACTTTTCGTTTTCTATTTCTGTTAGAATCTTATCATTTTCCTCTTTTTCTGAAATTTCAAAATGTCCTCTGCTGTATCCTGTAATATTTTCAGAAAGAAATTTTTCATCTATAATTCTTTTGAAAATCGGCGGATTTTTAGATGGTGTTTTCGGAGTTTTTTCATTTATTATCATAAAAAAATTATTTTTGCTTCTTGTAAAAGCAACATAGAGATTATTTATTTCCTCTTCATCTCTCTTCATTTTTTTATGCTGTTCATAATCAAACTGTCCCTCAAGGTGTTTCAATATTTTTTCAAACTTACTGTTCATTATAAAATAATCTTCCACAGTATCATAATTTTCTGACATTGAAATATTAAATTCCATCTTATGTTTTGTCTGATGAGATTTTTTCTGGTGAACATAAAAAACTGTTTCGTAGCCAAGCCCCTTTGATTTATGAATTGTCATAAGAGCTGCACCGTTTTTGGCTTCCAGAGAACTCTGCTTATATTCTGATGAATTTCCATTTTCTTTTATTTCATTTAAAAACTCATCAATATTTAAAAATCTTTTTGAAACATTTATAAAATCGTAAATGTTCTGCATGTCGCTTTCATTTTTGTACATTGCAGAAATTCCAAAATCTTTTATAATTTCTGTCAAAATATCTATATTTTCATATCTGTTTTTATTATATTTTTCTTTAAAATATAATATTTTTTCTAAAATTTTATTTAACTTTTCATCTGAAAAACTAAATTCTTCAATTTTTCCTTTAAAAGAAAGAAACTCTTTTAAACTTCTGTCTGAAATTAAAATAAGATTATCTCTTAAAAATTCTGCAAGATAAAATTTATTGTCAGATACAAGATACTTTATAAATTTTATTACAGGCTCTGTTGTTCTATGGGAAAAAACAGAAAGATTTGTTTCCAGAAAATAAGGAATATGTCTTTCTGCAAGGTATCCGCCGATTTCTGTTAAAGTATCGTTGTTTCTTGCAATGATACAGATATCCCTGTAATTTCCTTTAAATTTTTCTTCCAATATATCTGCAATTTTCTCACAATAGTTTTCTACATCTTTTTCAACTTTATGAATTTCAACATAACCTTTATCATCTTTATCTACACTTTCAACAGGGTCAAAATTCCAATTTATTTCCTCTTCTTTTGCAAGCTCAGAATATTTTTTAAAAAATTCATTTGTAAAATTCACAATCTCTTTTTTGCTTCTGTAAGAAACTCCCATTGTTTCCTCTTCACTGCCGATTATTTTAGAGAGATTTTCAAATAAACCTTTTTCTCCTCCACGCCATTCGTAAATACTCTGTTTTTCATCTCCAACACAAATAACTTTTTCTGCACTTTCAACCATGCTTTTAAAAATTTTCCACTGAACTACACTTGTATCTTGAAATTCATCAATAAAAACCGTTGTGATACTGCTTTCCAAAATATCTTTCATATAATCTGTAATTTTTCCATTTTCAGCAATAAGATTTAATCTCTTGTCATTTATATATTCAAGGGTGTAATTTGTAATATCTGTATGGGTAAATTTTTTCTCTCTGAATTTTATCTCATCATAGACAGAATAAACTTTTTCTAGGAAAGATAAAACTTCTTTTTCATAGCTTATAAGGGTATCATTATAAATTCTTTTTGAAAGTTCCTGTAAAAATTCTTCATAAATTTCTGCAAGTTCTTCATTTTCCTCTTCAACATCAATTTTTTTGGTTGATTTTGTTTTTAGCCCGTTTTTTAGTTCTCCATCAAAAAAACTGTTCCAATTATCCATAATATATTTTTCTTTTTCTTCCTGAGTTGCTTTATCCAGATAAGAATGAAAATCTTTTTTTATAAAATCTTTTATAGTTTCTTCACCTTTTCTTTTTTTCTCAAAAATTTTCTCAAGAACTTTTATATATCTGTCAACATGATTTAAACTTCCCTTTAAATTATAAAATTCTCTCTCTTTTTTGGAAATCAAAAGGCTTTTCCATCTCTCTTCAATAATATTTCCAATAACTTTTACATAATTCTCCATATCTCTTTCAAGGTTATCTTCCAAAAAGTTTTTCAAAATATCAAAATCTTTTTTATTTTTAAAAATTCTTTCAAAACATCTTTTCAGATATTCTGTGTTTTCGCTGTCATCAAGCATTTCATAAGAATTTATATTAAGCATTGGAGCAATGGCTGTTTTAAAAATAAGATTTTTAAGCCCGTCTATTGTAAAAATTTTTAAACTGTCTTTGTTTAAAATGATTTCTTTATAAACTCTCCCTGCTTTTTCAAAAATTTCCTGCTCTGAAGAAAATCTGTCAGGATATATTTTCATTATTGAAGCAGCTGCTCCTAATCTATCCTTTTCCTCTTTTTCATTTTTCGGAATAAGAGCAAGTTTTTTTATAAATTTTATAATATCCTCTTTTATCTCTCCAGCAGCTTTTTTTGTAAAAGTCATAATGACAATATCTTTTATTTTTTCACCGTTAAAAAGAGAGACTGCATATTCTAGCGATAATCTATATGTTTTTCCTGTTCCTGCACTGGCTTTTAAAACTTTTCTTTCCATTAAATTCCCTCTCTTCTGCAGATATTTTTATACTCACACAAAGTGCAGGTCGATTTTTTTTCTGCACGTCTGTATTCACTGCTCTCTATAAAATTTTCAAATTCTTCCATAAGTTTTTCTTTGGTTATATCTGTTTTTGTTAGTTTTTCATATTCTCCCTGCACTGCATTATAAATAATTTTGTGAGCGGCATTTTCATCACCGTACATTATTATTGAATAAATATCCAGCTGTTCCCCTTTTTTTCCCCCTGTTTTATAATCCACAATATATTTTTCTCCGTCCTCTGTTTCAATCACAAGGTCTGCACGTCCTGTTATAAAAATATCCATCTTGTCACTTAAAAAAGAAACATTTTCTGTCTTTCCTTTTTCACTCCAGAATATTTTAATTTTCTTTCCTGCAAGTTCCCTTTCAATCTCTCTGTAAAATTTAAAAATATTTTCTTTTATTTTTGGGAACATTATCTCTTGGAAAAACAGATCTAAATACACAGGTATTTTCATTTTATTTTCTAAAAGAATTCCGTCTACAATTTCATTTACATATTCTTTATCAATATGAAAATTATTATATCTTTTTATATTCATATATATTTTATCTGTTATTTTTTCAAAAATTTTATGAACGACAATTCCTAAAAATCTAAGGGAAGTTCCGTATATGTCATCGCTTTCCTTAAAAATTTCTGCTCTGCTTTTCAAAAAATATCTGTACTGGCATTTTTCCAAATCAATAAGGTCATAAGTTCCTAAAACCATCTTATTATCTTTAAAATCACTTGATGATTTTTCAAGAATAAAATAATCTTCTGATAATTTTTCTGGAATTTGTTCTTCATCTTTTAAAAGATTTTTTCTTAAAATTTCAAAAATATCATCTTTTGAAAGAGGATTTGTTTTTTCCGGTGAAAGATTATATTTCATCATAATTTCATCTAAAAAGGTTGAGCTTTCTTTTTCTCCATCTGCATCTTTTCTGGTAAAAATCACACAGTTTCTGCTGTTAAAAATTCCTTGTATAAATCTGTATTTTATTATGTTTCTTTTATCTTCAAAAGTCATAAAATTATTTTTTTCTCTCTGAATTTCTGTGAAATTAAGATTATCTTTTAAATTCCCGGGAATTGAACTGCTGTCAATATCAATAAAATAAGTTTCGCTGTTTTTCATATCAAAACTGTTAAGACGTGCTTCTCTTATATTTTTTATTATTCCAAGAACTTTTTCTCCCTCTCTTTCAACCTCTTTTATCTCTACACCCTCCATATATTTTATAAGAAGTGTATAAAGATTTGCCCCTGTTCCTATTTCAAAAAGAGATTTAAAACCATTTTTTCCACAGAGCCTTTCACTGCTTTTAATATTATCTACAGCTTGATAAAATTTTTCTACAATATCCAGATAATTTTCTTCTCTGAATTTTTTAAAACCTATTTTCTTTATATTTTCTACAAATTCTGAAACAGTTGTGTAAGTGCTTATCTCTTTTAAATCAGAATAAATTTTTCTAAATATTTCTAAAATCTTTTTTACATCTTCTAAAACTTCTTCATCTGTTTTTTCATTAGTTTTAAAAAGATAACCTATATTTTCAAATATTTTTTCATCAATATATCTGTATTCATCATCAAATATCTTTTGAAATTTTTTAACTGCCTCGCTGTCTATATTATAAATTTTTCTGAAAATTTCATTTGAAAGAGCTTTTTTTAATTCTTCAGAAGAGATACCATATCTTTTTTTAGGTTCTAAAGAAAGAAGAAGTTCATTTTGAATTTTCATAAATTTATAAAGTTTTGTGTCATCAAGAGTTTTTAATTTTTGTGAAGCAAAATATCTTGGAAATATTTTGTGGTAACTGTTTTTTTCTGGGACAGGAGAAAAAATATCTTTTCTTTTATGATTTTTGCTTTTTCCTAAATAAATCATATTAAAAATTTCTGATATTTCATCACTGTTCTCATATATTTTTATATTTATATCCTCTTTATTTTTCACAAGAGACACTTTTTCAAGCTTCAAAAGTTTTTCATTATAATCTTCTTTTGGAGTTTGTAAAATTATTTCAATTTCACAAAGATTTTTTAATCTTTTTAGGGCTTCCCTCATAAGAGGAGTGAAATATGGTACATCTGCAAAAATTATTTTTTTATAATTTTTTATATAATCATCTCTGTAATTTTCAATATTTTCTATCCAGTCACTTGGAATAAAATCATTTTCCAAAAGATATTTATCATACACCTTTTTTAAAATTTCAAATCTTTCAATATATTCTTTCTGCCAAGCTTCAAGCCCCTCTGGCTTTTCCTCCACAGCTGAATAAAGCTCTTTATAATATTTAAAAAACAAATCGGCAAAATCAATGATGTCATAATAATTTTCCATTTTAAGTTTTTCTTTTAAATCTTTTGTTAAAACTCTAAAAAGAGTAAGAGGTCTTTTTGCTTCTGTAAGTATCATTTTTTCTGTTACAAATATTTTTTTCTGAAATTCCTCAAGAGTAAAATATTTAGGCTCTGACACCAGAATATTTTTTTCTCTGTTTTTCATATATGAGTTTTTTAAAAAATAATCACTGAAAACAATTATTGTTTTTTCATCCGGCTCTCTCTTTTTTATTTCATTTATAAAATTTTTTCCATAATCAGTATATATAAATTTCATAGCTCACCCTCTGCTTTTATTTTATAATTTAATTATATCATCTGTTTATTTTCTTTGTACATACAAGATTAATGGACAAATTAAAAATTTAATAAATCAAGTTTTTAAATTTTTACAAAAAATAAAAAAGACAAGGTGTTAATTGGCACTTCCTCGCCTTTTTTGTCCTTTATAATCTTTTTCCTAACATAATTATATCATAGATTTTTTATTTTAGAAATTTATAATTTCTGCACTGGCTTCATACCATTTTCCCTCTTCGTCTTCTCCATACTCAAGGAAAAAATTAACCTGCATATCTTCAAGGGTAAATCCCACAGAATTTTCTTCATCAACATTAAAAAATTCTATATTTTTAAATTTAGTTTCAGAAAGAGCCTTTGCAACGTCGCTTCTTTCTTCCACAAGTTCTGTCACATCTTCCCCTATATCATATCCTCTTTTTTTAAACTCTTCAATTATTTTTTCAACTGTTTTCTTTAATTTTTCGTCCATTGACCCTCCGATTAAATTTTAAAAATTTTTATAAATTTCTTATATTTTTTTACCAAAAATAAAATTAATTTTATTTTTTTTATTTCAAAAGGAACTTTTTTAACAGCCCTTGCCATCTGCTCCTCAATTTCTTTTTCAGTCATATAATTTTCTCCCAATTTATTTTTCTTATTTTAAATTATAATATTTTTAGAATAATAAAGCAAATAAAAAACTGCCGTATATTTTTACAGCAGTTTTATTGTTTATTTTTATTTTGAATATAACTAGAATAATCCGGGAATATTCATTCCCCCTGTTACTCTTCCCATTTCTTTTTCAGATAATTCTTCAGCCTGTCTCATAACTTCTTTTACAGCAGAAAGAACTAAATCTTCAAGCATTTCTTTATCTTCAGCAGCTTCTTTTATTATTTCTTCAGAAATATTTAGGCTTAAGATTTCTTTTTGTCCGTTAGCTTTTACAACCACTGCTCCTCCCCCAACAGATGCTTCAACTTCTTTTCCTTTTAATTCTTCTTGAATTTTAAGCATTTCTTGCTGCATAGCCTGAGCCTGTCTTAATATATCCATTTGACTGTTTCCGTTTCCTTTAGGTCCTTTTAATTTTCTAACCAATTTGTGTTCCTCCTAATTGTTTTATTTGCTTTACAAAATTGATTATAACATAATATTTCAACTTTTTTCAACCCATTCTTTTATTTTATATCTGGATTGGGTGCATAAAGTACAGGTTTTAATAAAAGTTCTTCACTTATAATATCTGTTTTCTTAACCGCCTCTGTTATTTTATTATCCCCTATAATCTGAGCCATAAGATATTTTGGCAGATAATTTTTAATTACAGATTCTATTTTTTCCTCTTTTAAACTTTCAACAACTTTATAATCCTTAAGTCCAAGAGAAGTTGCTAAATCTCCTACAGCTTTTTCTATTCCGCCGATTTCATCAACAAGACCAATCTCTTTTGCTTCCTCTCCAAGCCACACTCTTCCCTCTGCAGATTTTAAAACTTCTTCCCTCGTCATATTTCTTCCCTCTGCAACTCTGTCTACAAATTCTTCGTAAACTTTCAGGCTCGAAGCTCTGATTTTATCTTTTTCATCTTCTGTTAAATCTCTTACAAGACTTCCCATATCAGAATATTTTCCTTTTGAAATTACAGAATAATTTATTTCTGCTTTTTTCAAAAGTTCTGAAATATTTGGAATCATTGTGATAACTCCTATTGAACCTGTAAGAGTTTCTTTGTCAGCATAAATTTTGTCTCCTGCAGCAGAGATATAATATCCTCCTGAAGCAGCAACTCCCCCCATGGAAATATAAACAGGCTTTGTCATATTCTTTATACTGTTATAAATTATATCAGAAGCAAGAGCAGATCCTCCCGGAGAATTTACTCTTATTACAACTCCTTTTATGTCATCGCTTTTTTCAGCTATAGCAAGTTCTTTTTGAATTTTTTCAGGAGTTATTATCTCATTTATTTTTTTGCTGTCCTCAAAATAATTTATTGTTCCCTCCGCATAAATAACTGCAATTTTATCTTTTTCTTTTTCAGATTTATTCTTTTTGGGCTTAGGATCAACAGCAAGTTTTGAAATATATTCTTCCAGACTTATCTTATTTGTTATTCCGTTTTTTATTAAAAAACTTTCATAATAATCCATTTCATCTATAAGATTATTTCTAAGCATTGTTTCAGGATCAGCAAGAACAAATCTTCCATCAAGAATTTTTTCATTTAAAATATTTTTTTCTACTTTTCTGTTTTCTGAAATAGTCTCAACAAAATTTTCATAAACAGCATTTAAAATTCTTTCAGTATTTTCTCTATGCTCTCTGCTCATTTCAGTTCTGTCGTAAGATTCTCCGGCACTTTTATAATCTCCTATATGAATTACATTCATTTTCACACCGATTTTATCTCCAAGAGTTTTATAATATGGAACTTCCATAAAATATCCTTTTATTTCAGACATAGCTCCCATTGTTTTAGGCATTATAATTTTATCTGCAACAGAGGCTATCATATAATTTTGATTTGTAAAAGATGGTGCATAAGCATATATTTTTTTTCCGCTCTTTTTAAATTCTTTTATTTTTGTCGTAAATTCTTCAGCCTGTCCTCTTGAAAGTCCAACACTGTCAAGTTTTAATATAAGCCCTTCAACTCTCGAATCATTTTCAGCTTTTTCAAGATTTTTCAAAATCCCGTAAAAGTTTATTTCTTTTTTTATATCAAAAGGGGTAATGACTCTGCTTTCAGCTACTTCATCAGAAATTGCAAGCTCTATATAAGTTCCTGTGTCAACAGGTTTCTTTTTTGTTTCTATGGAAATAATTTTTCCCACAGTATAAACTACAAGAGCAAACATTAAAAGTCTGAAAAGAGCCTTGAAACATTCTGCCACTACAAATAAACAAATTTTTTTTAATCTTCTCAAAATTGTATCTCCTTATTAATAATTGTAAAACACACTTCCTCCTATAAATTCTTTCATTATTGAATCTACAGGAATAAATGACGGATCTATATCAACAAAACAGCTCAAAAGATTTGCAAGTTTTTTAGCTTCGTCATATTGTTCTGATGTTACTTTTACTTTTATAAGTTCTTTTAAAGCATATGGCTTTAAAACTCCAAGCTCATATGTAAAGCTTGAATTGAATATTGCATCTGCTTCTTCTTGGAATGGGAATATCCATTTTTCTTCCCCACGTCTTATTGAATTCCACATCATAAGAGTTTCTTCACCTGTTGTTTCTCTTGAAAGGCTGTCTCTTACAATTCTTCTTATTTTTCTTACATCAGTAGTATGAATTCTGTTATGCATATCCATATTTGTCTGAGTAAGACAGCTTATATATATTTTATATTTATTTTCTCTTGGAATATGACTTGTAAGCCTGTCATTTAATCCGTGAATTCCTTCTATTATTATAATACCCTCTTTTGAAAGTTTTGCTTTCTGCACTTCATTTTTTCTTTCCCCTGTGAAGAAATCATAAAGAGGAAGTTCTGTTTCTTCTCCTCTAATAAGCTCTTCAAGATTTTTATTAAGAAGCTCCAAATCAAGTGCCTCTATTGTTTCAAAATCTTTTTCTCCATTTTCATCTAAAGGAACATTTGCTCTGCCTATATAATAATTGTCAAGAGAAATTGCAAGTGTTTCTACTCCACCTGTTTTAAGTTGAAGTTCCATTTTTTTTGAAAGAGTTGTTTTCCCTGAAGAAGACGGCCCTGCTATTGTTACAATTCTTATTTTTTTATTTGCAAGAATTTCTGATGCCATATCTGCAATTTTTCTGTCATGGAAAGTTTCGTTAAGCATTATCTGTTCGATAATTTTATTTTCAAAAACTTTTTCATTTATGCTTCCAACATAATTTATCCCCATAACTTTTTCCCATCTGTCTCTCTCATGGAATGCTTTTGCAATTTTTGGAGTATTTTTATATGGAGCAATTTTCCAGTCTAAAACTTCAAGAGGAGTTTTAAAAATTATTCCTCTATTGTATTTATAAATTTCAAAGTCCAAAATTTTTCCTGTAGAACTTTCCGGATTAAGATAAAAATAATCTACATAATCTCCTATTGAATATTCTTTTAACCTTGCCCAGCCGCAGTTTTCAAGAATGTGCTTTATATCCTGCCTTTTCATTGTTGCTGCTTTTCTTTTTAATTCATCAACATCATCTGTCACAAGTTTTATCGGAATATCTTCTTTTATTATCTCTTTCATTTTTTCCCTCAGGCTGTCCATTTCACTTTCAGAAAGAATTTTTATCTCTCTTTCTTCTAAATGATAAATTTCAGCATATGAACCATTATTCAAAGAATTTTGGATTTCTGCTATGCAGCCTTCAAAAAGGTCGTGTACCGCTTTTAAAAAAACAAATTTTACTGTTTCATATTGTCTGCTTTCTAAATATTTTTTCAACTCAATCACTCTCCTTTTCCCTATTATACTATATATTTATTCTTTTAACCAGAAATAAGATAGTTTTTGACAAACCTAAAATTTCATGCTATCATTTAGTTGTTATATAACTGACGGAAGTGGAAAGAACCACATGAAGTATAACATTTATAATGCCGACCGTCTGGGCAGAAAAGCCTAGTCGTTCGGCTTTTTTCATTGATGCAAAAATATAAAAATAAAATTTTTTCACCAGCAGGACAGTTTTCTTTTGGCTCGTTTTCTTTGTCTGCACAAAGAAAATGAACAAACTATTTTTCAGGAGGTCTTTATGTCTAAAAATTTTTTAAATCCGTCAGAAACTTCTTCAGCTGTTATCAATATGGGAATTACAAGAGGAAATGAAAAAAGTATTCTAAAAATTCTTATTTCCGGATTTGTTGCAGGAATGTTTATCTCTCTTGCAGGAATTGGAAATATGACAGCTTCACAGACTCTTTCACAGACTTTTGATACAGGTTTTGCAAAACTTGTGGGAGCTTCTGTTTTCCCTGTGGGGCTTATGCTTTGTGTCTTTACGGGAACTTCACTTTTTACGGGAAACTCTCTTCTTACTCTTTCATTTCTTACAAAAGATTTAAGTTTTAAAAATCTTGTAAGAAATCTTTTTCTTGTATGGATTGGAAATTTTCTTGGAAGCATATTCACTGCATACGTTTCTCTTTACGGAGGAGTTTTTTCTTCTCCAATTATGAAAAAAGCCGTAATTGACGGAGCAGTTTCAAAAATTTCTCTTTCTTTTTCACAAGGAATATTCAGCGGATTTTTATGCAATATTTTGGTTGCTATGGGAGTTATTATGGCAATGTCAGCAGTTGATGCTGTTGGAAAACTTTTTGCCTGCTGGTTTCCGGTTATGCTTTTTGTTCTTTGCGGATATCAGCACGTTGTTGCAAATATGTATACAATTTTTATGGCTGAACTTCTTTCACCAGAAACTTTTTCAATGGGAGAAATATTTATAAATCATTTTATCCCTGTTACCATAGGAAACTTTTTATCAGGAGGAGTTTTTCTTCCTTTTGTTCTTTACTTTTTATATGTAGATAAAAAATAATTTAAAAATAAAAAAGACGGGGAATTTTTAATTTTTCTCCGTCTTTTTGTTTTTTATAAATTTTCCAATGATTTTTCAACTACTCTTTTATTAAATTCTTCTACTTTGGATATTATTTCCAAAAATAATTCCGGATAACTTTCTTTTAAATCTGAAATTTCCTTATGCAGACACCCTTGGTGCAAAGGAGTCTGCTTATGAGTTCTCACATAAGAAATATTTTTTAAATTAAGTTTCGGATAATTCTCTGGAATTATTTGAACATCAAATTCCAAATCAATATTTTTCTTTATACTGACTTTTGAAATTGGCAATATAGTATAATCATTATTTCTCTTATCTGAAATTATTAAAACAGGTCTGTTTTTATAACTCATTTTATTTGTCATTCTGTCAAAATATGGAAACAAACTTGAATAAATTTTTCCTATCATACAGCATCACAATCTTCAAATTCATCGTAATACATATCATATAAAAAATCGTATGGTCTTATTTTTGAAGCATCATGTTTTATATCTTCTTTACTCATCACTTTACTTCCGTTTTCTCCATCTTTTAAATCAAGTCTTGCATTTTTCCAAGAAGTTTCTTTATGAGTAAGCTCACTAAGTTCCCAAGAATTTAATTTTCCATATTCTAAAATAATATTTTTTACTATATACATTGACTCTGGAGATATATCTTCCGTAGGGTCATAAATTCCTATTCCTTTTATAAAAGATGCTCTCACTTTTCTATTTACAGGACCAAACTTCCAAGCCTCCATATCTTCTTTAAAAAGAGGACTGTTTGTAAGAGCATAACTTTGTCTTTGAGAAAAATATAGAAGTTTATGAATTTTCATTTCATCTATTTCATCATCAGTATATTTTAATGTATTTTTAAGCTCGTCATAGATAAATTTTGCAACATTTAAAATTTTTTCCATTTTCGTCCTCCTTCTTTTTTACTTTATTATACCTTTTTTTTATTTTATAAGCAACTGAATGAAACAAATACCTTTTTATTTTTCAATTTTAAAAATTTTCCTCAATGATTTTTATTTCTTCATCGTTAAGCTCATAAAGTTTATAAATCATTAAATCAATTTCTTTATCTGTTACAGAAATTTTCTGTTTTATTTCTAAAATTGAATTTTTATAATCTTCAAAGTATTCTTCCCACTCGTCCTGCTGTGATAAACTTAATTTTATTTTTTGTTTTCCAAGTTCTTTTAAAAATTCTTTAAAACTTAATTCGTAAAAACTTTCTATTTTTTTGGAAAATTCTTTTAAATCCAGATTTGAAGATAATCTGTTTTTAAATTTTTTAATTTTATTTTGAAGTTCTTTATTAAGTTCAAGCATAGTATCAGCTTTTTCAATAAAAGGTTTTTGTTCTTCTAAAGAAATATTTTTTATCGGTAATTTTTTTACATTAACAGTTTTTACTTGTGCAAACGCTCTTCCGCTTTCAAGAGTATCTTGTTTATATAAATAATTTAGTAACTTACTATTAAAAATAACTAATACATATTTTAAATTAAAATTAATATTTTCTTTATTTACAATACAATGAACTGTTTTGTCAGAATACAATCCTTTTTCATCAAGAGTTCCTACTAATTCACTTGATGTTTGTCTATAAACTATTTTAGGTTTTATTTCTAATATTTCAGGACTATATCTAAAAATATCATTTTCATTTAAAAATTCTGTATAATTATATTTTAAATAATTTGAACAACTAATTTCAGAGTATTTATTGAAATTACTTCCTTTTATATATGGAATATCTTTTTCATTTAATTTTTCTCCACTATATAAAATTCTACTTCCAACTGACTCTCCTCTTATTTTTCCTCTGCCAACAGACCAATAATTGAAACCAACATCTTTAACTAAAAAATAATCTTCAAATTTTGGATATTTTTCAACTTTTTCTTGTACTTGATTTTTTACTTTAAAATCAACTGTGTTTATTTTAATTTTTCCGATTATATTTTCTATACCAGATTTCATTATCCAATCATCTTTTGCAAAAGTTTTATTTAAAATTGTTATTGCAGAATATACATTAGCATCTTCAAAGATTAATTTATTACCAAAATTTATAATTTCTACTATTTGGTAATTTATCAAAAGTTCTCTTAAATTTTTAAAATAATCTCCAGATATAAAACTATTTGGAGTTATAAATCCTAATTTTCCATTTTCTTTTAATATTTCTATTCCTTTATTAAAAAATGCTGAATATAAATCGTTGTTTCTCCTAAAAGTTTCATAATTTTCTTCTAAATTTTTCTTTAATTTTTTATCAAAAATTATTACATACGGAGGATTTCCAATTACAATATCAAATCCGCCGTTTTCAAAAATTTCTGGAAATTCCTCTTTCCAATCAAAACCTTTTTCACATAAATTTTTATCAGAAATCAAAGAGTTTCCGCATTTAATATTATTCTCAAGAGTTGCAAGTGTCTTATCTTTGTTTGCTGTTCTAAGCCACAAAGAAAGTTTTGTTATCTCAACACTTTCTTTATTCAAATCCACACCAAAAATATTGTTTTCCAAAATCTCTTTTGTTGTATCATCAAAAAGATTTTTTGTTCCTGTCATATTAAAAATTTTATCATCAATCATCTGATTATATTTTAATAAAAAATCAAATGCTTCTATAAGAAATGCTCCCGAACCGCAGGCAGGGTCTACAATTTTTATTTTTCTCAGTTCTTCACGGAATTTTTCCCAAAACTCAACATGCTTTCTGAAATTTTTGCTGTAATTTTTCTTATACAAATCATATTTAAAATCTTTTTCTTGAAGTTCCGGAAGATTTTCCTCTCCAAGTTCTTTTTTCTTATCTTCAATCCAGGCATTCATTGTTGATTCAACAATATATTTTGTGATATATTTTGGTGTATAAAAAATCCCGTCTTTTTTTCTTTTGCTTTCTTTCTTATCAAACTCTTCATTCTGAGAAGTTTTTTTAAGCTCTTCAATATCACTTACAGACTGCTCAAAAATATGTCCCAGAATACTTTCGTTAAGGTCTGAATCAAAATCATAATCGGCAATCTTTTCCAATTTTCTAAAAACTTCATCATCAACCATTAAGTTATCTAAAACTGCATCAGGTTTAAAAAGTCCGCCGTTAAAATGAGGAATATTTTTATTTTTATTTCCTGTGTTTATCCAGTTGCAGAAAGATTTGAAACTTTCAAAAATATCTTCAAGTATCTCTCCCCGTTTTACAAGATTGCTGTAAGAATTTTCAGGTATAAGTCCTTTGTCCTCACAGAAACATATAAACAAAAATCTGTCCAAAAGTTTCTGAACTTTTTCTATTATCACAAGCTCCGAAATTTCAGGATTATTATTTTTCATATTTTCAAAAATATCAATTCTTATTTTTTTATATTCATTATAAAATTTCTTTTCTATTTCACTCTGCACTTTCTGATATTCTTCCGAAAGCTCAAGAGATTTTGCTTTTTTATTTTCAGTTCCCACAAGAGCATAAAAAGATAAAATATAAATAAATTTTTTAAATTCCAAATCATCTCTTAATTTTTCCAAAAAGAAAACCTGATATTCAAGCATAGAGTTTGCTCTGTAAAGTCTTATTTCCTTAAAATTTGACACAATTATCCAGTGACAGTCTCTCCCATATTTTGGAGCATATCCAAACGCCTGCTCAACAGCAGAACGTGTATCCCCTGCTCTTTTTTGTCTTGCATCAAGATTTATATTCGCTCCTTTAAGCTCAATCAAAGCCCTTATATCTTTTTTTCCTTTGCTGTCAAAAAATCCCAAAGTTCCGTCAGCTTTCTGTCCGTCCATAAGAGTTTTGGTTTCTCTTTCAAGATTCCATTCATCTTTTCCGTCTGTAATATTTGAAGCATTTAAAACCTTTGAAAAAATATCAGAAATAAATTCTCCCTGCAGCTGTTCTTCTTTAGTCTTATCAAGAACTCCATTTTCCAGCATATCAATCCATTTATTTAAATATTTTCTTCTCTCTGCTAAATTATTTTTTGACAAATCAACTTCTTCATCTGCTTTTTGAGATAAAATTTTATCATTAAACAAATTATTCATAAACAATCTCTCCCGTTTTTTAGAAAATCTTTTAAAATATTATAACATTTTTAATAATTTTTACAAAAAATAAAAAGAAACAAGTCTCCATTAAAAAATAAAAACTTGTTTCATAGTGAACAAAATTAATAATATTTTTCGCCTTTTAATCTCTGAATGTAATTTTATTTCCTTCAAGGCTGTCTATAATTGCAAGAGATTCAAGTTTTATTCCCTGCTCTCTTAACATATCTCCCCCTTTTTGGAAACCTTTTTCAATAACAATTCCAACTCCAACAACTTCTGCACCTGCTTCTTCAACTATCTCTTTAAGCCCTATAACAGCATTTCCCATAGCCAAGAAATCATCAACTATAAGTACCTTGTCTCTTTCATTTAAAAATTCTTTTGAAACTGTGATATTATAATCTGTATCTTTTGTAAAAGAGTGAACTGTCACATTGTAACTGTCGTTCATTGTTGACGGTTTTTTCTTTTTAGCAAAAACTAAAGGCACATTAAAAGCGTAAGCTGCCATTATTCCTATTGCTATTCCAGAAGCCTCTATTGTAAGAACTTTTGTTATTTTTTCTCCGGCAAATCTTCTTTTAAGCTCCTGACCAATTTCATACATTAAAACAGGATCTATCTGATGATTTAAAAAACTGTCCACCTTTAATAAAGCTGAGTTTTTTACATCTCCTTGTGACACTATTAAACTTTTTAGTAATTCCATTTTTCCCCCTGAGTTATTTTTCTTCTTCGTTTAATTCTTCTGATATTTTATCAATCAATGAATATTTTAATTCACGTAAATCATTTGACAAGTTAACTTTGTATCTGTGTGGAAATTCAAGTCTTTTTCTCTCTTCAGAAAGCTTTTCAAGACTTTCAAGATAATATTTTTGAGAAGCTAAAACATCTGCAAGTTTATCATATTCCTCTGTTGTCTTTCCATTTTTCACATAAGTTCTTGTAAGTTTTTTGCAGGTATATTCTCCTTCACGAAGTGTACTGCATTTATATTCATCAAGTTCTGCTCTTGTCATAAAAGTTTCTCCCACAAGGAATTTTTCTTTGTCTCCGTCTTCTCTTGCAAGAGTTATAATATCAACATAAGCAAGCCCTTTCTGGTCATATATTCTATATACCTCTTTAAATCCCGGATTAGAAATTTTTATTGCATCTTCAGAAAGTTTTATTACGGGCTCTTTATCAATTTCTACAATTTTATAAACTCCACCAAAACATGGATAAGATTTGCTTACTGCAATGGCATCTCCAACTCCGAAAATATCAACACAGGCATTCTGCTGTTTTAAAGATTTTATTAAATCCTCATTAAGAGAGTTTGTAAGAAAAATTTTTGCTTTCTTAAAACCTGCATTGTCAAGCTCTGCTCTGCATTTTTTTGAAAGATAAGCAAGGTCTCCTGAATCTATTCTTACCCCGTAAATTCCTTCGTAAGAATCATCAATTCCATTATCTTTAAAAGATTTTATTGCATTTTTTATTCCTATTTTAAGTGTGTTGTAAGTATCTATAAGAAGAATAAGTGAATTTGCTTTTCTCTCTCTTCTATATTTTATAAAAGAATCAAAAGCTCTTTTTTCAGCTTCTCTTCCCACACCAAAAGTTTGAATATATGAATGTGCCATTGTTCCAACACTAGGCACTCCATATTTATATTCTGCCACAAGATTTGAATGAGATGTGCAGCCTCCGATTACAGCTGCTTTTGTTCCGCTTACAGCTGAATCAAAACCATGGGCTCTTCTGCTTCCAAATGCAGAAACACCAATAGGGGCTGCTGCTCTTGTAACCCTTGAAGCCTTTGTTGCTATTGCCATCTGCAGATTCATTATATTTAGGAGAGGTGTCTCCAAAATTTTTGCCTGAACAAGGGGAGCTTTTACAGTTATCACAGGCTCATTTGCATAAGCAAGTTCTCCCTCTCTCATTGCATAAATATCTCCTGTAAATTTCATTTTCACAAGATAATCTACAAGGTGCTGTTCACTTATTATTTTTGAAAAATATTCTCTTTTTTCTTCCTCACTTGTGCTGTTTAATATTTCCACAAGTTTTACAACTTCTCTTATTCCTGAGACAACTGCAAAACCATTATCCTCTGTGCTTCTGAAATACATATCAAATACAGCTTCTCTCTCCTCAGAATGCTCCATTATAAAAATATCGCTCTCTGTATATTGGTATCTGTCAGAGTTAATCACTCTTGCAAAATCTGTGAGTTTTCTTTCTTCTGCCATTATCTTACCTCTTTATAATTTATAGTTAAAATTCTTTCTAAGATTATATCACTTTAGATGTATTTTTCCAAGTTTTCTGTACACTTTAATTTTATTTTTTTAACTTTTGCTTTAATTGTGATATAAAAATATTTGTGATATAATTAATTGTAATATTTTTTAATTGGGAGGAATTTAATGAGAGCAGTAGTGCAGAGAGTAAGTTCAGCAGAAGTTAAAATAGATGGAAATTCAGTTGGAAAAATTGATAAAGGTTTTCTTGTTCTTCTTGGAGTCACTTATTCAGATACAGAAAAAGATGTTGAATGGCTTGCAAATAAAATAAAAGGACTTAGAGTTTTTGAAGATGCAGAGGGAAAAATGAATTTAGGGCTTGATGATATTAAAGGAGATATTTTAATTGTATCTCAGTTTACACTTTATGGAAACTGTCTTAAAGGAAAAAGACCAAGTTTTATTGAAGCTGCAAGACCTGAAACAGCTGTTCCTTTATATGAAAAGTTTATTGAAACATTTAAAGGTTTCGGGCTTAATAAAGTTGAGCATGGAGTTTTTGGAGCTGATATGAAAGTATCTCTTACAAATGACGGACCTGTTACAATGATAATTGATACACCTGAGAAAAAATAATTTATTTTTATTAATGGAGGGACTTAATATGGATATTAAAGAAGTAAAAGAAAATGCCCGTGAAAGAATGAAAGGTTTCTGCAATCTTTGCAGAGAGTGTGACGGAGTATGGTGTGCAGGAAAAGTTCCGGGAATGGGAGGAACAGGTACTGGAAATTCTTTCAAAAGAGCACATGATAAATTAAAAGAAATAAAAGTTGTTATGAGAACTATTCACAGTGCAGTTAATCCTTCTCTTGAAACTTCTCTTTTTGGAGAAAAACTTTCTTTCCCTGCAATTTCAGCACCAATTACAGGTACTGTTTTCAACATGGGAGGATATGTTAATGATGAAGAATATTCTGACGATGTTGTTCTTGGTTCAATAGATGCAGGAACTATTGCAATGATTGGAGATACAGGAGATCCAAAATGTTTTGAGCATGGAATAAATGCAATAAAAAAAGCAGGCGGAAAAGGAATTGCAATTATAAAGCCGAGAGAAAACAGCGAGATTATAAAAAGAATAAGAATTGCTGAGGAAGCCGGGGCTGTTGCAGTTGGAATTGACAGCGACGGAGCAGGACTTGTTACAATGAAACTTTTTGGACAGCCTGTTGGTCCAAAATCAGTTGAAGATTTAAAAATTTTAGTAAATTCAACGAAACTTCCTTTCATTGTAAAAGGAATTTTATCTGTTGATGAAGCTGTTCTTTGTGCTGAAGCAGGAGTTCATACAATTATCGTTTCAAATCACGGAGGAAGAGTTTTAAATGAAACTTTAGCTCCTTGTGAAGTTCTTGAACTGAAAGAGGAAAACAACTGGCTGATACTG
>OGXP01001503.1_pt1 | contig 19246 bp, 6 predicted proteins | sample 1576351 | NCBI WGS metagenome assembly OGXP01 (sample SAMEA3541517, study PRJEB24748) | human gut metagenome | biome: human gut; feature: human-associated habitat; material: faeces | place: China | collected 2012
ATCGCCTTTTGAAGTTTATTTTGATATATCGTTGCATTTGACTTGACAATTCAAGGTAGTAAAAAATCTTGCTATGGGCGCGGAACGAGGACTGATTAACGCAGACAGCACAACAAATGCGTTTGCGGCGACAGATTTTGCAGAGGATACAAATTGGAAATCCAACGTAAAAATGCCGTCAAGCTGGACCTCCTACGGCGAATGGTGGAATAATAAAAACACGCCAAACGGCGAAAATGAAACATGGGTATGGGACTATCCGATTTATGATAACGTAAAAATGCCATGGCAGTCGGGCGAACAGCCGTATAATTCGGATGATGAAAAGACCTCCACCTACGGAACGTTAACACCGGGCGAAGCGCCGGTTAAGTATAACCCGATAGGTTTTTACAGAACTACAATAAATACAAGCGGTTTAACTAAAAACGATAATGACAGGATAAGAATTTCATTTCAGGGCGTAGAAAGCGCGTACTATGTGTTTATTGACGGCGAGGTAATCGGCTACAGCGAGGACTCGTTCAGACCGCATGAGTTTGATATAACGGATAAGCTCAGTGACGGAGACGACCACACGCTTGCGGTACGAGTACATAAATTCTGCGACGGTACATGGCTTGAAGACCAGGATATGATTTATGACGGCGGTATTTTCCGTTATGTTTTCCTCGTATCCGTTCCGTCAGTTTCGATTGAGGATTATAAGGTTGAAACTGATTTTGACGAGAATTTTGTAAATGCAGACTGGGTTATAAAGGAGCTTAAATTAAGAAATAACACAGATACAGAAATACCGGCAGGCTATACCGTTACGGCTAATTTGTATGACAAAAACGACTTTGACAGTGTTGTGAAAACAATGACCTTTACAACCTCGAAGGCAATTCCCGCAAACAGCATTCTTGTATTTGATGAGCAACATGTGACGGTAAATGCTCCGAAGCAGTGGTCGGCGGAAAAACCGAATTTATATGTAATGTCTTTAAATACCGAGCATGAGCATACAGCGCAACTTGTAGGCTTTAGGGAAATAAGCTTTACTCCTCATTCTGCTGATTATGAATCTAATACCGAATACGACAGAATTAAAATAAACGGTCAGCCTATTCTTATGAAGGGCACAAACCGTCATGACAGCGACCCGATAACAGGTAAATATGTGTCGAAGGAAGTATACGATATTGACCTTAAAACAATGAAGCAGTTTAATATCAATACAATAAGAACCTCGCATTACGCGAACGATGAATATTTGTATTACCTTGCTGATATGTATGGTTTTTACGTTATGGCGGAAACCAATGCGGAGTGTCATGCCGTAGCACAGCGCGACAGAGGTACGGCAGACGTATATCAGGATAAGCTTTTTGAGATATTCAAGGACAGGACAGTTTCCTCATATCAGTCATTGAAAAATCACAGTTCAGTTGTTATGTGGTCAATCGGTAACGAGTGCGGCGGTTTGAGCGATGCAAATCAGCCTGTTTATTACTGGATGGCGGATTATTTCCATGAGCATGATGCAACGCGCCCTGTTCATTCGGAGTTTGTTCAGAACCGTGAACGGTTTGATATGGAAAGTAATATGTATCCGAGCGTTGAAAAGGTGCAGTCTATGGCATCAACGCCGGAACAAGCGGGAAGCAGCAACGCCAAGAAAAAGCCGTATTTTATGTGCGAATACGCTCACGCTATGGGAAATGCAGTCGGCGATATGGAGGGCTATTGGAATGCCGTACGTTCCGGTACGAATATGATAGGTGGCTGTATTTGGGACTGGGTTGACCAGTCGAGAATTGTACCGTTATCCCGTGTTACAAGCCCTGATAATGATGTGCATAAAACTGACTCAAATTCCGACATTGTTCCCAATCCGTATGATTATTATAAAGACGGTAAATATCTGGCAAATGAATCGCTTTTCAGTAAAGTGCGTAAGGGTTATTTCTACGGCTACGGCGGCGACTGGGGTGATATAAATTTTGAAGGCAGAAATGTCGGCGCTGACGGAAAAGGTTCCGGCAGCGGAGCAGGCTCCTTCTGTGTAAACGGTCTTGTTTCACCGGACAGACAGCCGCAGCCTGAATTATACGAGGTAAAATACCAATACCAAAGCTTCTGGTTTACCGAAACGCCTATCTACGAGCAGAAACAGCTTGCAAACGGCTGGACAACTGACGATAATCTGAAAAATCAGCAGGTAGTTGTATATAACGAGAACAACTTTACAAATCTGAACGAGTATGACGTTAAATGGTCGCTTACCGAAAACGGCAAGGAAATCGGTCATGACACTATAGCAAGTGTTCCGTCGATTGAGCCTAAACAAGCGGGCGAAATATCAATCCCTTATGCCGCTTCACTTCCAGAAACGCTTACCGCAGGCGCGGAATACAAGCTGTACGTTGAGGTATGCGAAAAGGCTGACAAATGGGGAATAAAAGCAGGTCACGAAATTGCGCACGAGCAGTTTGATTTAACAGATGAAATTCTTACTGAAGTGAAGGGCGCAGCTCCGGCAGAACCGACAGCGGCAACAGTCGGCGGTGATGGTGTAAACGTTACTGACGCTGATAACAAATTTACCGTAACAGGCACTAATTTCAGCTTTGATATAAGCAAAACAACAGGATTTTTAAGCAATTATATGTATGACGGCAAAACGCTTATACATGAGCTTCGTCCGAATTATGCAAGGAAAAATCATAATAACGACTCTCCGCAGATAGACAACTGGAGATATGCAAATGAGGAAAAGAATATTACTCCGATACCGAATACAATTTCGCATAAAACAGACGCGGACGGCAGACATATTATTGACATAGGCGTAAAACTGAAAGTCCCGTATGACGGAGACGAGTATGCGAAAGAGTTCTTGCGCTATGTCATTGACAAAAGTGGCGCAGTAACCTACAGAATGTATCTTGATACTACCGATATGCCAAATCAGACCAAAGGCGGCAGATTTATTCTTCGTCTCGGCTCTGAAATGAGACTTGATAAGACTTACGAAAATATTAAATGGTACGGAAACGGTATGAAAACAGGCACTGACGGCGAGTACGGATATAACTACCCCATTCCCGAAAGCTACCGCGAGCGCGATACGTTTGCCGTTAAAGGCTTGTATTCATCTACAGCAACGGATATGTTCTTCCCGCATATGCACACTCAGGAAACAGGAACAGTCAATAATGTAACGTGGGCGGTTATGGAAAACGCAGAAAGCAATACGGCTCTGCTTGTCACGGCGGACGAGAGCTATGAAGGCAAGGCAAACGACCCGAATCGTAAAAACAACGCTCTTGAGGTTTCCGCTCTTCATTACAGCACAAAGGATTTATTAAACGCAGGCAGACATCCATATGAGCTTACAACCTCGTCAAGATATACTCAGAATAATGATTATACATATTTCAATGTGGACCATAAATCTCTCGGCATAGGCAATTCAAGCTGCGGTCCGCAGGCGAGAGAGGACGTAAGAATACAACCGGGATATATTTTCGATTATGAATACACCTTTATGCCGATTGTAAAATCAGATACTACAGATGCATATACAGCAGCAAGTACAGCGTGGAACGCGGTAGCTGATGTAACGACAGCCGACCCCGAATTTTCAAAGGAAATCGGACACATTGGATATACTGCTCCCGATAAAGGACTTCCGGCAAAAATAACGTTAGACGACGCGGAAAAGTCGGTTATATGGGAAAATAATATTGCCGATTGCGAAGTATATGAGGATACGCAGATTACAGGAACGCTTGACGATGGTACTGTTGTAACAGGCACTATAAGCGTATATCCCGATAATATGTATTATTTTGTTGATTGTAACGACAGTGATGCAAGTGTATTTAATAGTGTAAAGTCTTTATCGAGCGTATTGAAAAATACGATACAAGACCAAACATCAGCAGCAAACGGCTGGGGGATTATAAGCGGCACAGACGCATACGGCACACCGAATGGTAAAATGACTGTCGGAGATAAGTACAAAACAGGTTATTATTTGAATAAAGATAAAACACTCGATTATCAATTCTCGCTTGAAGCGGGAAAATATACGGTTACAGAGGGTGCGCATGAATTTTGGGATGGCAATGCTTCCAGAACAATGAAAATAACAGTCGCCGATTCAACAGGCAAAGAGCTTGGTTCAAGCACGATGCTTATCGACTCAAAGAACGGCGTATCTGATGCCAAAGCAGAAGTCGGTTTTGAGCTTACGGAAGCGGCAATAATTACAGTATCGCTTTCAAGAGAAAGCGGCGCAGACCCTGTACTTTCATGGATTGGCATAGCGCAGGCGCTGCCAAAAACAATAACTGTGCAGGATGGTGTTACTGCATCAAAAACAACAGCTTACTCAGGTGAAACCATTACTCTCTCGGGTAATTACGCGCCCGGTTCGCTGTTTGTAAACAGCGAGGATGGAACGGCGGCTGAGCTTACAAAAAATGACGATAATACTTATTCATTTGTAATGCCGAAATCGTCAGTGAATGTGACAGGACTTATAAATACAGATACGACAATATATGTTGTTCCCGATAAGATTGAAAGAGTGGCAGGTTCGAGTACGGATAAGCGTAATTATTACATTAAAGACCAGAACGCGCTTGGTATGACTTTTACTATTCCGGAGGGAACATACAAAGCTGCATCAATGCATTTTGTAAGGCAAAATACCGCGCCCGGACAGAAAACGAATATATACGACCAGACACAAAGCGGTTTTTCTTATAAAAATGACAGCGGATATATAGTGCAGTATAACGGAAATACGCAGGAAAGTCTTATGCTTAACACCGCTCCGTCATCGGGTACATACAAGCTGATGTTCGCATATGACAGTACGGTTTCATCGGGCGCGGCGGGAAATGATTATTTTGTCGTCGGTTCAAATGATAATGGCGCTGTTTCCGCAAAACAGCTTCCGACAAATGTATCTCAGCTTCCGTATCTTATACTTACCGTAGGAGAGGGCGGCGCAACAACAAAGCCGACAACACCGCCTGTTATCGGTGAAAAGGTATGGAATACTTTTGAAAAGGAATTTACAGGCGCTTCTCCCGACTATGGTATTGTGTGGTATAAGTACAGCGGCGACAGCAAGGACGGCTCATATTCTATCGGTGACAATAATGAAATGACTATTGCAACGGCAACAACAGACGCTTGTTATGGCGTTTCAGCAGTCATCAAAAATATACAGCCTAATACTAAATATACAATTAAATTCAAGGAAAAAGCGAATATATCGGAGTATAAAGATAACGGATTTTATATGAATACTGATACTCTTACAATGACGGCTGACAATAAAAATCCGAATACTATTGACGTTGCCGAGAAGAGAAATAACGAAAATAAAAAGTATATAATGCATCAAGCGACTGTTTCCGACAGTGATTGGGAGGAGTTTGAATACAGTTGGGTATCCGGAAGCGGATTTAAGAACTCAGGACACGATACATATTCGGCTAAATTCACATTTATACTGCGCGGCGCGATTGGTACAGTTCAGGTTAAAGACCTTGAAATCACAGGCGCAGCGGCTCCAGAGCCTACACCTACTCCAACTCCCATACCTGCGCCGACAAAAAATCCCGATAAGGATTACACGCCTGAGGTACATATGGGAGATGTAATCGACCCGCTTAATACAGATGATGTGTTTCAATATCATTTTGCGGGCGGCACGGACGATTATATGAAAGGCATAAGCGAAACTGGCAAGAAGTACGACGCGTATATGTGGGTTCCGAAGACCGCGGCTCCCGACACTCTAAGAGGTCTTGTTGCAATCAAGATGAATCTTGTTGAGGTTCCGCTGGCGTATTCAGCAAAGCTAAAGAAAGCTCTTGCTAAACAGAATTTCGGAATACTGTTTATAATTGACGAAAACGACGCTATCCCTGAAGGATATACAGGAGACGGTAAAAATTATAAAAACATCCTGCAAGGTATGTACACTGATAAGGATTATAAAGGCGAAGACCTGTTTACTGCGTCAAAATGGAAAACATGGGACGGTAAGGACGCGGCGCATATAATGAATGATATTCTAAGCGGTATAGCGAAGGCTTCGGGTTATGACTGCGTAGCTGAAAACACTCCGATTATCACAATCGGACACAGCGCGGCATCTCCGTTCGGCTACAGAAGCGGCAACTGGGCGTATGACAGAATAATTGCTCAGATTGATATGAAAAACGGTATGTGGGGCGACTGTACAGACGGTTCAAATGCTGAAAATGACGCGCACGGCTATGGTATGGTTCCGGGCATTCCGTCCTTGCAGCTTGCAGCGCAGTACACGGAACACGCAACTGGCGCAGGGCGCGACAGAAGCGTATGTGACGCGCGTTACCACATTGACCACCAAAGAGCGGTTGACACAAATCAGCTTGTTTCGCATATTATCGAATGGGGAGCAGGTCATTACGATTGGTCAAATAATGCCACGGATATTATGATTAAATACATTGATAAAGCTATTGAGTATCGTCTTAACAAAAATGCAGACGGCACGGATAAAGGCTTTACGGGCGGTGAAGGTGCATATGCGCTTACCGATCTTACAAACACAGGCTATCTTATGAAGCCGTTTGAAAAGGATAACGGAGCAGAACGCGCGGCAGGCTATTACCGCGATACGCTTCACGGCTGGCTGTCAGACGGAAAGAATAATGCTGGCGCGAATGATGCAGATAAAAAAGCATCGTTCTGGTTCTTTGACGAGGAATTTGCGAACGAAATAAACGCGTTTACAAATTATGCAATCCCTGAATCACCGTCTGTAAATGATACAAAAGTTACAGGAAAAACTCATTCAGAGTTTGAACCGTTTATGCTTATGAAAAATCCGTCAAATTCCGTATATGCCGATACGAAATATGACTTTAACAGCTATATTTCACCGTTTACCGGTTTTAACGGAAATATGTCTCGTTATGGTAATAATCGTTTTATAAATTACGAAAAAATGGAAAATCCAAGCGGCGGAAACGGCGACAGCAATCCGTGGCTGGGAGCGACAAATACAGGTAATCTTAAAGGCTACGACACAGTAACGGCTGATACCTACTATATGAGCAAAATTCCGTCAATTAAGACGACAAATGGCGAGGCGTATGATAACGTGGGTGATACGGCTAAGGTTCCAGCCAGTACAAAGGCGGAGATTGTACCGCTGATAGCGCCGTATGAGCTTATAGAATCGGAGCTTGTAGACATAAGCACAATGACGCGCGACGGCTCAGAGCTTGCAGAAGATGTTGCGGCTGTTACGAGAAACACTCTGCGTTTCCATAACAACAGAGTTTACTATAATTCGGGCTGCAAATATACAAATGAAGCAGGAACAAGACAGGACGCATTTGCTATGATTTACTCTCCTGAGGTGAGAGACAACGGAAATAATCTTGTATCAATATTTAAGTCAAGCGGTACGGGAATGAATGTGCCTTATGTGGATAAGGGAAAAGGAACAGACCAGACGCTTGAGCTTAGCAAAATATCAGATGTAAATATTAAAGATGTTACAACCAATCCAAAAGTATCGGTAAGCTATACTTCATCTGATGCGGATTTGCAGAAATACACTGACGTATTTGTAAATTACGGTCCGGCAAGGGCTGTAAGAACAGTCAATCCGACTGACGGTTCGTACACTTGGGAAATAGAAATATTACTTGACGAAATTCCCGACAATGCAAAATATCCTATTGAAGTAGGTATTGTAGCGTCAAATCTCGGAAAGTGGGAAAAGGTTTCCGGCGCGGCTGCGGCAACGTCATTTCATATAATAAATGAAGGCTCTGTTAATCCTCCGGTACAGAAAACGGCTGTAACATCTGTAGTCATAGATAATGCAGATTATACGGATACGCTTCCGCAAAGCGGAGAAATAACAGATATTAAGATACATCGTGAAAATGACGATAATTTAGATGATTGTACGGTATATGCCGCTTTGTACAAGGACGGCAAATTAGCGGGAATAACACTTGCTAAAATCACGGAATTTTCAGAAAATGATAAAACAATTCCACTGACTTCTCCGCTTAATATAGGGGATGCGCAGGAGCTTAAAGTGTTTGTGTGGAATGACAATATGAAGCCTATGACAGGTATGCTTAATATAAAGAATTAAAGGAGGAGCATTTATGAAATTTAGACAAATTATTTCAGCTATATGCGCAATAGCTGTATCAGTAACATTTATTCCGCAGACGATTATATCGGCGGAGAACATGACGTCATATGTTACCAAAACAGTAAATGCTCGTGACATTGCAGTAAAAACAACTGACGGCGGCGTATATACTAACGGCGTCAGCGGTACTATTTCCGGCGGCGAGTTGGGCTATAATTCACCGCAGGATGGTACGGACGGTAAGATTTACCTTTACATACCGGGGATAGACGCTTCAAAGCTTGAGGCAATCAGTATATGCTATGGCTTTAACAGCAGCAATCCAGCAAGCGAGGATATTGCTCCCGAATGGAAATTTTACGGCGCGGACAGTATATTGGAAAGCGTATCCGCCGAAAACGTAACAGGCAAAAGTGCATTTGCTTCTGTTAAGGCGGCAAAAGGCAATCAGTGGGATTTTGTATATGGACACATTGAGAAGAACGGAACTGTGGAATTCAAAACGACTGCCGATGAAACGGGAACCTCAAAAACATTGTGTGCAGGCGTTAATCCGAGCGGCTCGCTTACGCCGCCCGAAGAATCATCACAGGGTATAATTGCAGAGCTTAACACAAGCAATTCAGCGAAAATATATATTGACGCGTTACTCTTTAAATACTCGCAGGACTTAAATGCTGATAATTTAATAGGCTCTGCTAATTTGCGAAAAGCAGACTTTAGTAACGGCACAGACGTAACAAATACGTTTAATTTGCTGACAGACGGCGACTATACAAATAATCAGGCAATCAGCAGAGGCAGCGGAACATATACCTACTATGCTGTATATGAAATAAACAGCGCTATTAAATCAATATCAGCATATAATACAACCGAAAACACACCTCCCGATATTATTTTTTACGGTACAAATGAAGAGACACCGCTGCTTACCACCCCACCGACAGAAGACCCAAAGTGGAAGCAGGACTTTTCAACAGACTGTCCGTTTATAAAGGCTTACAGTCTTACTTATTTGACAAGAATAAAAAACGGTACAAAAACGCAGATAAATGCAAACGGTGAAACTGTATACAAATATACGGCGGAAGTAAACACCGACAGCTATAAATATATAGTTGTGCTTCTTAACGGCTGGCAGCAAACACAGGTATCGGAAATAGAACTTGAGCGGGCAGAAACGGTTGAGCCGACAGCGACGCCGACAGCAACGCCAACGGTTGAGCCGACGGCAACACCAACAGCAACTCCGTCGTCAACCTCCGCTCCGGAAGAGGGCAGACTTGTACTTTTAGACCGCACAGACTGGACTGCCGAGACAAATTCACAGCAGGCAACATCAGGCGTCAATAGTGTAGGAATGGTACTTGACGGAGACGCATCTACCATATGGCACTCAAGCTGGACAAACGGGGCAAATTATAATCCCGAAACAAACCCTGTGTATCTTACCATAAATATGGGTAAAAAACAAAGCGTTACCGGCATACGCTATACACCGCGTATAAAGGACAACGGCGCGGGCAGCATAAATGGTGTAATTACAGTCTATGAGGTTTATGTATCGGATGACAACAACACATGGACAAAGGTCGGAGACGGCAATATGGGCTACACAAAAGAGGATAGCGAGAACGCTGTCAAAGATATTGTTTTCTCTCCGGTTGAATGTCAGTATGTGAAGCTTGTTGTAAAGGGTAATCTTGAAAAAGATAACGCGTATGTCGGAAGCTGCGCGGAGTTTGATATGTATAAATATGAAGGTGATACGGCAGACCATCCGATAACAGCCGCTAAGGCGAATCTTGACAAGCTTAAAACAAAACTTAATGCTTTAGAGGACAGTGAAATAAAGACAAAACTTATTGTGAAGGCTGACAGTTTAACGGCGTCAGGAACAGTTGACGGTATAGAAACATTTCTTTCAACGGCAAATATGCTCACCGATGCGCTCGGCTGGATTGAGCAAGGCATGGACGATGTGTATATTCGCAGAATTATGAAAAAGCTTACGGACAGCAATATGTCAGCAGAGGCGTTAAGTCTTGCGGACGCGGAGCTTAAAGGATTTTACACTCTTGGAAGCGCGGCAAAGAAAAAATGGGAAACAAACTGCGGCGAGGAGTACACAATAAGCGATGAAGAGCTTAATCAGCCGTTATATACAAGAGCAATAAACGCGATAAACCGCGCTAAGGCTAAAATTGATTCAAACGACGGCAAGGATTATAAAATGCTCAAAGAGCTTGTGTCCTATATGAGCGGAAAATATCAGTATACAGGCTATGAAAATGCTTACGGCATGAACGCGGATAATTGTGAAATTATTGTGAGCAATATAAACTTTACTCTTTCAAACCTTGAAAAGATAGAGGCAGGAACGCTTAAAACAGAGCTTACAACATATAATTCAGGCGAAATGTGGCTTGATACGCTCGGCTCAAAGATTTCCGCTCACGGCGGTCAGATTATAAAGCAGGGCAATAAATATTACTGGTACGGTGAGGACAATAAAATTTCATATCCTCTTACAACAGGCATATCCTGCTATTCATCAGAGGATTTGAAAAACTGGACTTACGAAGGTATAGCTTTTAAGGCATTTGATGACGGAACGACTGAAAAACAGTTTACAAAGGAATTTCTTACGGACAACATAGAGGGTACACAGGGCAGAATAGAAAGACCGAAAGTAATCTATAATGAAAAGAATAATAACTACGTTATGTGGATGCATCTTGAAAAGGACGGCGGCTACGGCTTGTCCGTTATGGGCGTGGCAACATCAAGCAGTCCGACAGGACCGTTCGAGTGGAAATGGTACGGCAGACCTGTCTGTGATGAATATGTTGTAAATGGCTCATATCATCCGTTTTTCAGAGATATGAACTTATTTGTTGATGATGATAAAAAAGCGTATTTGTTTGTGTCGTCGGAAAACAATCAGGTTATGTATGAAATTCGCCTTAATGAAGATTATACATGGATAGACGCGGATGATTTGGAGTCCTCGGGTTCAACTTATGAGAACATAGAGGAAGGCAAAGTAATCACTCCTGATATGACTGTCCCCGGTGGTCAGGGCAGCTATATAGGCGCGTCATACACATATGGAAAGAAATCGTTTACTCGCTATCAGCTTGCTTCGGGCGGCGCGGCGGCCTTGACAAAGAAAAAGGATGGCGAAAACGACGTTAAGGACGAAAACGGAAATCAGATTTATGTAAGTACGCGTCCCGACGGATTGCTGTGTATTACCGAATATGCAGACGGACGCTGGGCAAGAGTGGGACAGAATACAGCGGCTGAAAATAAGGCGGCGGGTAAAACCGAAACTATCGTAAATAATGATACCACCTTACAGCGTGAAGCTCCCGCGCCGATTAAGATAAACGGCAAATACTATCTTGTTACATCGGGACTTAGTGGCTGGTACGCAAACGCAAGCCTTACGCAAACAGCCGATAATATTCTGGGACCGTGGACGGGAACAGGAAACCCAATGACAGGCGCAGGACCTCAAAATAACGGTCAGTGGGATAAGAATGCGGACACAAACAGCTCATTTAATTCGCAAAGCACCTGTATATTGCAGATGCCTGACGGCAGCTATATGTATATGGGCGACCGCTGGAAGAACGGTAAATATGAGCTTCCCGGTCATGAGGGCGTAAAAGCTTCCACATATATCTGGCTTCCCGTATCATTTGAAAATGATGAAAAATACGGTGAAAACACATTAAAGGTACGCTGGCATGACTCGTGGTCAATGGGTAATATTCCGACGCCTGCTCCTGAAAAACCATCAAAACCATCGGGAGAGCCGCAGTTTGATAAAACAATATCAATGCCTGAATTTATAGAAAACGCAGATGATACATATGATATTATGCGTGAATATACCGTAAACGGAAAATATGCTCCGTATTATGATGATATATGGTATTACGACAGGCTTCCTAAGATAGAACTTACCTCAGGTACAAAATATGATATTAAGGTTAAGGAATATGCTGAAAACGGAACTTCAACCGAACGCGGACTGTACTTTATTTTAAGAAACGGAGAAACCAATGAAAGAATAGGCACAAACACCTATCTTCAAAATAAAGTGATGAAAACAGGAGATAAGGCGGAAACTGTTTTATCGGATTTCAGCGGTGATGAATATAAATCGCTTGTTATCGAAATGAAGATAATTTGTTTTGACGAAAACAGCAAGGTACGTGTCGGCGTGACTGCAACACCTTCAAAATATAAGGTAACAGCAGGCAATGGCGTAGACCTTGTCGGAATATCGAGCGGTGATTATGTCGCAAAGGACGGTACGGTAAAATATGCGTATAACGGCATAACATATACGTCAAAGGCGATAACCGCGCCTACGGAAATAACCGCCCAAAATGCTGAAAGTATGGGTACGCCTGACGGAAATGCGGTAAAGGTAACGGCGGGCGAGGGCGTAACGCTTATAAACGTACCCGCTAACGGTTATATTTTGCCGGGCGCAAAGGTTAGATATACTCACGGAGGAAATACCTATGTGACAGAGCCTGTAAATGCTTCAACCGAGATAACAGCAGCATCAGGCAGCGCAGTTACGGAGAAATATAATAAATATTTGTTCGTGCATTTTGTTGGCAAGGATAATTCAGGTAATCTTGATAACGAGAAAATATATTTTAGCGTGTCTTCTGATGCTAAGGATTGGAAAATGCTAAACGGCGGTAAGCCGATACTTGAAAGCACACTCGGAACAAAGGGAGTGCACGACCCGCACATTGTGCGTTCGCCAAACGGAGACGGTTTCCATATTATTGCGACAGATTTGTTAATAAATCAGTCTAAAAACTGGACTGATGCACAGCATAATGCATCTAAAAAAATTATGATTTGGGACAGCGCCGATTTAACAAATTGGTCGGAAGAACGCGAATATGAAATAGGCGCGGATATAGAAGCGGACAGTGTAGGCTGTGTATGGGCGCCGGAGAGCATTTGGGATAAAGAGAAAAATGCATATATGGTGTTCTGGGCGTCTATGACGAAGTTGGACGGAGAAACAACTGCAAAGCAGCGTATATTCAGAAGTTACACCTCCGATTTCAAGACATTCACAAAACCCGAGATTTATATTGATCGCGATAATCACGTAATAGATACTACTATTCTTGAGCAGGACGGAGTATATTACAGATATTCAAAGGACGAAACAACAAAACGGGTAGGCTGTGAATATTCAACAAGTCTTTCAGGACCTTGGACGGCTACTAAACTTGGTATAGGAAGCGTTGAAGGGCCAACAGCTTTTAAATTCAACGGCGAAAATAAATGGGCAGTGTTTGTAGACAGTCTCGGCGCAGGCTGGGAGGGCTACGGCATGATGGAAACGGATAATTTATATAATAATTCGTACACTTACAGCGCGACAACCACAGATGCAAAGCCGCTTCGTCACGGTACTGTAATTCCTATAACAGATGAGGAATATAACGCGTTGCTTGCCGCATATCCTGCTCCAGAACCTGAAAAGCAGCCGTCCCGTTGGGATAGCTATGCTGACAGTTTCAACGGAAAAGAGAGCGATAACAGCATTGTGTGGCATAAGTATGATAATAATAAAGGCGGGGCTGAGTGGAATAAGGATGAAAACGGAATTGTTACGATAAAAAGCAACGAAAATGCTGTAGCAGGCGACGTATGCTATGGTCTTACCGCTGTAATTAAGAACATTAAACCAAGTACAAAGTATTACATTACCTTTAAGGAAAAAACCAATTTCAGCGAGGCAAGCAATTCCCAGCATGGATTCTATTTAAAGCCTGATACAGCGTCTGCATCGGTTTCGGCTACCACCGCAGCTCAAATAACTGCTGTGGCAGATACAAGGAATAATAACAATATAAGTATCCATTCATCAGCATGCACTGATGCCGACTGGGAGGAAAAGGTTTTTGAATGGACATCCGGTTCTGGTATAAAAGACGGAAATGACTCTTTGGCGGCAAAGCTTGAATTTACAATGCGCAGCGCATTGGGAAGCGTTAAGATTAAGGATTTGAAGATTTTTGATGAATCGGAGTTTGGGAAACTGCTTGTCACCTCGGTTAAAGGAAACGGCATAAAGGAACACAGCGTTATTGTTGATAAAATTAAAAGAAGCATAACCGTTCCTGTTGTTCCCGGAACAGATGTCTCGGCATTATCGCCCGTGATTACTGCGAACGAGGGTGTAAGCTATGCCTTGAAATCAGGAACATACGCTGACGGTGTTCTTACTCTCACAAAGGGAGAGGAAACAGAGGAATGGACGATAAAAGCGGTTGAACGCGCAAATCCTGTTTTAGACGGATTTTATGCAGATCCTAACATAGTCATATTCGGTGATACATATTATATTTATCCTACAACCGATGGCGGAACAAACTGGGACAGCACAAATTTCAAGTGTTTCTCGTCAAAAGACCTTATACATTGGCAAGATGAGGGAGTTATACTTAACCTTGCAGATGTTTCATGGTCGGGCGGCAAATACGGCTGGGCACCGACTATCGCTCAGGGAAAAGATGGGAAATATTACTTCTATTTCAGCGCAAATGGCAAAACCACAGATACAAAGCAGCTTGGAGTAGCAGTTGCAGATTCTCCGACAGGTCCGTTCGTTGCAACGACAGAGCCGTTGATTTCATCTGATAACGGACACACCTCCGGTGGTCAGATGATTGACCCGCACGTATTTACGGATGATGACGGCAAGTCATATATCTATTGGGGCAATCAGCAGATGTATGCTGCACGGCTTAATGACGATATGATAAGCGTTAATTGGGATACGTTTAAGAAGATTACACCGGATAACTATACTGAAGGAACGTTTGTTATAAAAAGAAATAATAAATATTACTTCATGTGGTCAAAAAATGACACCGGAAGCTGGGATTACAGAGTATTTTACGGTACGGCTGATTCGCCTCTGCCGGATTCGATAGACGGTGCAAATCTTGTGCTTTCACGTCTTAACACGGACGATAAGTCGATAAAGGCAACGGGACACCACAGCGTTATAAATATTCCGAACACGGATGAATGGTATATTTGCTATCATAGATTCAATATACCGCTATTCGGCGATTTTGAAGGACAGACAGCCGCCGCAGACAATCACAGGGAAGTGTGCATTGATAAAATGGAATTTGATAATGACGGCAATATCAAGGTCGTAACGGCAACGCTGGACGGCATAACAAAGCCTGTTTCGATTCCGACGCCTCCCTCAAAGAAAACGGCTGTAACATCAGTAGTAATAGGTAATACAGATTATATTGATACGCTTCCGCAAGGCGGCGAGATAACTGCCGTTAAGATTCATCGTGAAAATAACGATAATTTAGATGGCTGTACGGTATATACTGCAATATATAAGGACGGCAAATTAGCGGGAATAACGCTTGCTGAAATTACGGAATTTTCAGGAAATGACGAAATAATTACTCTGACTTCTCCGTTTAATACAAGCGACGCGCAAGAGCTTAAAGTGTTTGTATGGAATGACAATATGAAGCCTATGGCAGATATGCTATATATTGAAAGATAAAATTATATGAAAATAGAGTTTAGTCAAAATTATGGCTAAACTCTATTTTTGTGGAATTGCGTCTGCAAACAGCAAAAACAAAACGGAGAACATTCCAAATGGAAGCGTAGTTATTATATAGGATTTATACTATAAGGAAATCTCTAAAAAACCTATACGAAAGCGCCAATGTTGCAGTAAACAAAGTCTTTCCACACAATTTCTCGCACTTGTTTGCCAGAACTTTTTACTCTATGCAAAAGGATATGGTGCGCATTGTAGATATTTGGGTACATTCAGAAATATATCATAAAAACAGGCGAACCCCACATTAAGCAATTACAAGAGCTCGAACTTCTTCGCTGTTAGATAAAATTTTTTGGAAAAATCTCCTCAATCACCTTGACAAAATGTTTATGATTTTAACCGCTGTTCAACATGATATTGGTGGTGGATTGGTATATTTGAAATGTGAAGATAAAGAAAAGCTGATAAATTTTTATTCTTCAGAACCTAACCAATTCTTTAAATTCAGAGAACGATATTCCGAGACAGATAAAGTAAAGTATATACAGTTATTTAGATTCATATAGTCTAACATTTTGTTTGTAATTGAGATATAAGGTATTATAATAAAATAGCAGAATAGGGGTTTTCGAGCCTTTGTTCTGCTATTTTGTTGCAAAGAAGATGGCAGAGAACAAAAAATAATGTGTCTTACACAAAGGACATGAATATAACAATACTGTTCTTTATTATCAGATAGATGAAGAAAACAATATTGTCTATGTTATACGTTTTTTCTATGGAGGACAAAATTAAATTGATTTAATATAGTTAAAAACCGACTAAAAGCAATATGCAATGAACGGTTTTTTTATTGTAACAATTCTACTACTCTATATGGATAGATTGTTTTTAGGCGGGAGGTGACTGTAAAAGATAAAAAAATTTTATAATAAAAGAAGTTGAATAGATGTGGGGGAATAGAAACTATGTTGCCATATCTATACCATTTACAGATATAATTAATATAAATATGAAATGGATAATGTTGATAACGATATAATAAAATACTATTTGGGGGTAAATAGAAGATTTGATGATATTGGTGAAATGCAAAAAGGGAATAAAATGTTCGATTTTATATATTTCATATTGATAATTTGGAGAACGTGTGTTATACTATATGTGATATTAATTAAACTTATATGATGTGAGGATGATGGATATGGGCAAGTCAGTAATTCGTATAAAAAAGATTACTATAAAAAATTGGAAAAATGTTGTAAACGGGAGTCTTCTGTTTGAAAATCACAGAAAAAATTATAAATCCAGCGTTCTTGGTTTGTATGGACAGAACGGTTCGGGTAAAACGGCATTAATTGACGCTATAGCTTTGTTGAAATTTGCTCTTTGTGGTAGACCAATTCCTAAACAATATGCAGATTTTGTGAATGTTGACGCAGACGCAGCTACATTGGAATATGAGTTTACCGTTAAGGATATTGATAAAAAAGCTGAGTATAATGTAAATTATTCATTTAGTTTAAAAAAAGAAATAGAAAAAAATGCGGTTAATGTCGAAGATAACAGTTTGGAAGTTGCTGAAGAAGAAAAGGCTGTTATTGTTGATGAGGTATTAAGTTATTCATATGAATGCGGAGATAAAAAAATTAGAAAAACGGCAATTGTCGATACCAGAACATCAGATGTTTTTTTGCCTAAATCAAAATATACTGTGTTGACAGGAAATGAAGATGAAAAGGATTTGTTTGTGGCGAAGAAAATTGCGTTAGCGACATCCAGATCGTTTGTATTTTCAAAAGAATTATTAAATTGCATAAGGAAAAACTGTGAAGAAAGATACCATGTTTTTTTATTTGATGCGCTAACTAAATTTGGAAATTTTGAACTTTTTGTCATTGATACAAAAAATTCAGGACTTATTAGTTTTGATGCATTACCGTTATTTTTTAAGTATTCAAATAAAAGCGGAAATGCAGTTGGCAATTTGCCAATTCCATTAAATGATTCAGGAGTAATACCAGAACAAGCATTTGAAGTTGTAAATAATGTTATTAAAAACATGAATATAGTGCTGGAACAGCTTATTCCGAATTTAACTATCGGTATAAAAGTAATCGGAACTCAAACAATGAAAAACGGTGAAACAGGTTATATAATTGAATTAATTTCAAAGAAAAATAAAAAAGAAATTGCATTGCGTTATGAATCGGAAGGAATTAAAAAGATTGTATCTATATTACAGCTTCTTATAGTTGTATATAACAATGATTCGATAACGGTTGCAATCGATGAATTGGATTCGGGGATTTTTGAGTATTTATTAGGTGAAATTTTAAGAATAATTTCGGAAAAAGGAAAGGGGCAACTTATATTTACATCACATAATTTACGCCCATTAGAAACTATAGATAAGGGATTCGTAGCGTTTACAACAACGAATGTCAATAACCGATATATACGATTCAGTAACGTAAAAACCAATAATAATCTTAGAGATTTTTATTACAGAGATATTATGTTGGGTGAACAAGATGAACCGGTTTATGAAACTACAAATAACTATGAGATAGCACTTGCATTCAGAGAGGCAGGTGATATTAGTGGCTCGTAAGAAAATTGTTTTTGTAATAGTTGAAGGTCCTTCTGATGATGAAGTTATTGGCACAATGCTTAGTAGGATATTAGATAAGAATGAAGTGTATGTACAAATTATTCATGGTGATATAACAACTCAAAATGGTGTAACAAATTCAAATATACTTGCAAAAATAGGCACTATTGTTCAAAATTATGCTAAAAATAACCATTTTAAAAAATCTGATTTTAAAGAGGTCATTCATATTGTAGATATGGATGGTGCGTATATAGGTGACGAACACATATTAGAGGATAAAGATGCGGTTAACCCTATTTATAGTTTAGTCAATATAAAGTCTGATGATAAAAGTAAAATAATCAGCAGAAATATACAAAAATCCGGTATATTAGATAAATTATCATGTTGCAAAACTGTATGGAGTACAATACCTTATTCATGCTATTATATGTCATGTAACTTGGATCATGTATTTTATAATAAAATGAATAGCAGTAATGAAGATAAAGAAAGAGATGCTATTAGATTTGTGAAAGAATATAAAGATAAAATAGATGAATTCATATTTTTTATCACAAAGTCAGATTTTTCTGTTGTTAATGGATACCGTGAATCGTGGGAATACATAAAACAAGATTTGCATTCATTAGAGAGAAATACAAATTTTGGACTGTATTTTTTAACTAATGCTGAATGTTTAGAGGTGGCAAAAAAATTACAAAGAAAAAGGACAGATAAATAATGTCTGGAACTTACATTGAACCTATAAGTAAAGAGAATGTCTAATATATCATTAATACAAAATTTTTGTATCTTGAATTGTCAAGTCAAATGCAACGATATATCAAAATAAACTTCAAAAGGCGAT
>OGXP01001515.1_pt1 | contig 19118 bp, 19 predicted proteins | sample 1576351 | NCBI WGS metagenome assembly OGXP01 (sample SAMEA3541517, study PRJEB24748) | human gut metagenome | biome: human gut; feature: human-associated habitat; material: faeces | place: China | collected 2012
CAAATAAATTTTATCATAGAAAGTAATTAATTTACAGAAATAATTTCATACTCTCGGCTGTTTGTAACAGCCCTTTAAGTTTTTGTTTTAATTTTGCCTGTTTTTAAAGAATTATAAAATATTTTTTAATAAAACTTCTTCTAAAGATGGCATAGCCGGAATTGCTCCTCTTTTTTCAACACATATTCCTGCTGTGGTATTAGCAAATTTAAGATATTCTTTTCCCTCTTCTTCTGTTATTTGAAATACAGAATTTTTTCTTTCAGTTAATTTATAAAGTATTGCTCCCCAAAAAGCATCTCCTGCTCCTGTTGTATCGACCACATTGCATTTTTTACTTTTTACTGTGATTTGAAAATCTTTTGTTCTTAAAAAAGAACCTTCAGAACCTAAAGTTACAAACACTAAAGAAACTCCCTGCTCTATAAGTTTTAAAGCTGCTTTTTCCGGCTCTTTATATCCTGTTAAAAGTTCTGTTTCTTCATCAGAAATTTTCATTATATCAGCATATTTTATAACGGCTCTCATTTCTTTTACAGCAGTATCTTTGTTCTCCCATAAAAGCGGTCTGTAATTTGGGTCATAAGAAATAATTTTATTCATCTCTCTGGCTTTTTCCAAAGCATAAAGAAGAGCTTCTTTTGACGGATTATCAGTTAAAGACAGAGAACCAAAATGAAATATTTTACAGTCTTTTATAAACTCTAAATTAACTTCTTCCTTTGTTAAGCAGGTATCTGCTCCCGGTTTTCTGGCAAAAGAAAAAGTTCTTTCCCCTTTTTCATTAAGAGAAACAAAGGCAAGGGTAGTGAAAACTTTTTCGTCCATTATAAGTCCTTTAGTTTCTATATTATATTTTTCAAGAGTTTCTTTTAAAAATTCTCCGTGCATATCTTTTCCAACTTTTCCAATAAAAGCTGTTTTTGCCCCAAAATTTCCTGCAGCTGTAAGAACATTGGCAGGAGCTCCGCCGGGATTTTGTTCAAAAATTTTCATACCTGCTTCAGATATTCCACAAGGTGTGAAATCAATTAAAAGTTCTCCAAGAGCTGTTATATCATACATTATTTTTCCTCCTGTTTAAAAAACACTCTGCTTGACATCATTCTCTCTCCATCATTGATACAAATTTCTACAAAGCTGTTATCCACATATATTTTTAAATGAACTTTATCTGTTTTTTCAAAAGAACAGCTTCTTGTTAAGCCGTATTTTGTATCAAATTTTTGTGCTAATCCATTTCTATCAAGAGTAATTTTACTTTCTTTAAAATCAATTACAAGTTTTAAGTTGTCATCTTCTGCCCCAAATTGTAAAATAACAGGCTCTTCTTGCTCCTTTATCACTTCATCAATTATAAAATACTTATTTTTTATTTTATGATTTAGGACTTCCAAAAGATTTTCTTTTTCATATTTTTCGTCTATCTCTTTGATTGGATTTGTATATAATTTTCCATTTTTAATATGAAGTTCTCTTGCCATAGTAAGACCGTGTCTCCACATTTCATTATCTGTTGGCAGAATCTGTTCTCCACAACCAAACCACCCAATCATAAGAGGTCTCTTATCTTTTCCATAAAATACTTGCGGAGCATAAAAATCAAAACCGCAGTCTATTTCGTCCATAAATTCCACATCAAATTTTTTATTTTCAATATCAAGTTTTCCTATCATATATATTGATGAAAATTGATTGTGGTAACGGTCTCCTTGTGGATTAAGTCCCATTGGAGAAAAAATTAAAACATCTTTTCCATCTATTTCTATATAACTGGGACATTCATACATATATCCTATATTTTCAATCCCTGTATCAAGAGTTCCAAAATAATTCCATTCTAAAAGATTTTCACTTTTATAGATTAATAATTTTCCTTCATCTTTTAAAGTTTTTCCTCCAAGAAGCATATAATATTTTCCATTTTTTTCAAAAACAAATGGGTCTCTTATGTCTCCTGTAAATCCTTCCGGTGCTCCGTCAATAACAGGATTTTTTTCATATTTTTTTATGCTTCCGTCTTTTTCCATAAAAGCAAGTGCCTGTTTTGGAATTCTTCCATCATTTTCAATTTTATAATTTGCAGTATAAAAAAGATAAAGTTTTCCATCTTTTTCAATGGCATTTCCTGAATAACAGCCATTTTTTTCATATTCTTTATTTGGGATAAGAGCGGGATTTTCCCATTCCCACTCTATCAAATCTTTTGAACTGACTCTTGCCCAATGTTTCATTCCATGACTTGCTTCAAAAGGAAACCATTGATAAAAAATTTGGTATTCTCCATTAAAATAAGCAAGTCCATTGGGGTCGTTCATAAGTCCTGTCTGAGGATAAATATGAAACTTTGGAAGATATTTTGAAGATTGAACATAATCAGCTAGGTTTTTTAAATAATCTTTATGTTTCTCTTCTAAGTATGTATATTTTTCAAAATTTAAAAATTCCATTGTGTCTCCTTAATTTTACAATCTTAAAGTTTATTTTATTTTTTTCATTCTATTGGCTACTAATATAAATACTATTGGAAGTGAGAATGCCAATAAATTTCCTATTATATAATGAGGTAAAGCTGGTGGATTTACTATTGTTAATCCCGGAAGTCCAGTAAGAGCAAATCCTATTGCTTTAACATCAAATATTTTCATATATGCTCCTGCAAGTCCTGCACCTAATATAGAACATAAAAAAGGAATTGATGAATCTTTTAAGTTTACAGCAAATATAGCCGGCTCAGTAACTCCAAACAATGTTGGAATAAATGAAGACATTGCCACTTCTCTGTCTTTTGAATGTTTTTTTGCAAGAAGATACATTGCAATAGCACCTCCACCTTGAGCAATAATTGAAACTGACCATAAAGGCTGAATATAATTAAATCCTGTCTGTGCTACAAGGCTTGCTTCAATTCCTTGAATAGCTTGGTGTGTTCCTGTTACAACCAATGGCTGTAATGCTCCTGCAAATACAAATGCTCCAAATGGTCCGCAAGACATATATAAGAAATCTATAATAGCTCCCAATCCTTCTCCAAGCATATTTCCTATTGGTCCAAAAACTAAGAACAGTGCCAGTCCTGAAGAAATAAGAGTTAAAGCTGGAACAAGAATAAATGTTACCACTTGAGGAACTACTTTATAAAAGAATTTTTCAGCTTTAGCTAAAAACCATGAAGTTAAAATTGCCGGAAATACTCCACCTTGAAATCCTACTGCAGGAACTGAAATTCCAAACAAATTCCAATATTCAGGAGTTTCTTTTCCAAGAGCAAAAACACCAGCGTCCATAAGACTTGGGAAAAGCATTGTGCAGCCAAGAACTATTCCTAGTATTGGATTTCCACCAAATCTTTTTACTGCTGAATAAGTTATAAGTAATGGTAAAAATGCAAAAGTTGAAGCCACAACATTTAAAAATGCAGCAAATCCTGCTATCATTTCATATTGTTCTGCTAGTGATGTTGCCATTCCAAATAATCCTGCTGTTGTAAGCACTGCTTTTATTCCTAAAATAAAAGCTGCTCCTACAAAGGCTGGAACAATGGGAATAAATATATCTGAAAATACTTTCAATCCCTGTTTGAAAATATTTTGTTTTTTCATTCCTGCAGCTTTTACATCACTAAGAGAAGCTTCTTTTAAGCCTGCTTCCTGCAGAAAAGCATTAAAAACTTTTTCAACTGTTCCTGTTCCAAAAATAATCTGCAGCTGTCCGCTGTTTAGAAAAACTCCTTTTGTTCCTTCAATATTTGAAAGAGCTTCTTTATCAAATTTTGTTGTATCTTTTAAAACCAGACGAAGTCTTGTAACACAGTGAGCTGCATTTTCAATATTTTCTTTTCCACCTATATTGGCTAAAATTTCCTGAGATATTTTTTTATAATCCATTTTTCCTCCTAAAAATTTATTTTTTTTACTGTCGACATATAATTTTTAAAACTTGGAACGTTCCAAGTTTTTCTGTATTATAAAACAGGTATGAAAATTTGTCAATACCTGTTTTGATTTTTTTAATATTTTTTGTTCTGAAAATAATATAAATGATTTTTATTTATGCACAGTTGTTTCTCCCTGAATGAAAGAAACAGGCAGTATAATCTGCTTTTCTACCATTTCCGAATTTATAACTGCATCAAGATTTTTCACAGCTTTTTCTGCTAATTTTTCCACAGGCTGTCTTATTGTGCTTATTTTCAATTTTTCGTTTTTATAACTTTTTGAGCCGTCAAATCCTATGACCTGAATATCTTCAGGAACTTTTAAGCCGTATTTTTTTAACTCATCAATTATTGTTTCTGCATATCTGTCTGTCACTGTAAAAATACCGTCAAATTTTTTTCCTTTTGAAAAATTATCTTTTATATAATCTCTTACCCAAAGAGAAAATTCTGTTTTCACTTCTGAAATTTTATCTGTGAAAAAAATATCATAAGGGATATTATTTCTGTCACAGTAATTTTTAAATCCTTTTGCCCTATTTTTTACAGCTTTGTTTTTTTCTGCAGAACGTCCTATGCAGGTTATTTTTTTACAGCCAAATTCAATCAATTTTTCAGCTGCAAGCTCTCCCCCTTGAATATTATCACTCGTCACAAAAGGAACTGTATCCCCCAGACTTCTTTCAAGTGAAACAAGAGGTATGCTTGTTGTGTGAGATGTTGGGACATGTAGCAAATATTTTTCAATATCACTGTATGTGATTGAAATTATCCCGTCAACTTTATTTTCTTTTGCCATAACAATATATGTCATTTCCACAGCAGAATTATCATCTGAATTGCATAAAAGAAGTTTGTAGCCTCTTTTTCTTGCTTCTTTTTCAATATAGAAAGTAAGCTCTGCAAAAAAAGGATTCCATATTGTAGGAAGAATAAAAGCTATGGTATTTGTTCTGTTGGTTTTCAAAGCTCTGGCATATTGGTTTGGAACATATCCAAGTTCTTCTATTGCTTTTTTTACAGCAATATATGATTTTTCACGGACTTTTATATTATTTATTACATTTGAAACTGTTCCTCTGGATACACCTGCTAATTTTGCCACATCATTTATTGTTGCCATTTTAACTCCTTAACTTATCACTTGCTTTTTTATATTTTATAACTTTATTGTATCACATTTAATGATACAGACAGCAAATGTTATTTTTATTTTTCTTGACAAAAAAAATTTCAGATAGTATAATTGGTATTACCAAAATGGTATAACCATTTTACAGGAGGTTTTATGGAAGAAAAAAAAAGTGCAAGAGAGATTGCTATCAGTCATTTTTTAGATGAAATAAGATGTAAAAATTTAAAACCGGGAGATAAAATTTTAAACGAGAGAAAACTTTCTGAGAGATTGGGTATCAGCAGAATTCCTTTGAGAGAAGCTATAAGCACTCTTTCTACTTTGGGAATTTTAGAAGCCCGCCAAGGAGATGGAACATATGTAAGTGCTGACAGCAACGGTGCATTAGGAAATATAATAAAAAAATATAGTTTATTTAACCGTTCGATGATAGATGAGATTTTTGAAGCTAGAAGCTTATTTGAACCAGATGCAGCTATGCTGGCAGCAAAAAACAGAACTGCAGAAGATTTAAAAAAATTAAAAGAGGCTTTGGTTCAGCATGAAAATGCTTTGGAACTTTATCTTGAAGAAAAAATTACTCCTGAAAAGATGATGGAATATGATAATAAAATTCATCTGTGTATAGCTTTGTGTGCAAATAATAATTTTATTTTTCAAATCACAGAAGCCATACGTTATGTGACCACAGAACATGGATTTTTTAACGGAGAATTTACTATTGATAAACAACATTTTAAGCAATCGGCAATTTTACACAGGGAGATTACAGAAGCTATTGAAAAGCAGGATATTCAAAAAGCATATGAAAAAATGCAGGAGCATATTAATCAAATTAGTTATGCTCTTGATTTAGATATGATTCGTAAAAAGGAGAATGATGAGTTACTTTGATAAAATATGGTATTTTGAGCAAATATAAAAAAGTGAAAGGAACAATGTTCAGCAGTGAACAATTACAAAAATTAATATATCCGTTAATTATTGAGCAGGTGTTAGCAATTACTGTAGGAACGGTAGACACTGTAATGATTTCCTATGCCGGAGAAAGTGCAATGTCAGGTGTATCTCTGGTTGATATGATAAATACTTTAATGATTAATATATTTATTGCTGTTTCCACCGGAGGAGCAGTTATTTTATCACAATATTTAGGAAGCAAAAACACAAAACAGGCTTCCAAAGCTGCTTCTCAGCTCATTATGATATCCACAATAATTGCTGTAACCTTTATGATTGTTTTTATTTTTGGAAATCATTTTATTTTAAAATTATTTTTTGGTGCTATAGAATTTGATGTAATGAGAAATGCAAAAATATATTTTTTAATCTCTGTATGTTCTTATCCATTTATAGCAATCTTTGATTCCTGTTCAGCTATCTTCAGGTCAATGGGGGATTCAAAAATATCTATGGAAATTTCTGTAGGAATGAATATTTTAAACGGAATAGGAAATGCCATTCTTATTTTTGGTTTTTCAATGGGAGTAATGGGGGCTGCTTTATCAACTTTATTTGCAAGAATTATAGGAACTATTTTTATCTTTATACTTTTAGACAAAAGAAAAAATTTAGTTACTATTTCTCTTAAGGAAATTTTTACATGGGATAAAGAAATAATCTGCCGTATTCTTTATATTGGAATTCCAAGTGGTATAGAAAATGGTATTTTCCAATTAGGAAGAGTTTTGGTTGTCAGTATAATTTCTACCTATGGAACAGCACAGATTGCAGCTAATGCTGTGGCAAATGGATTGGATTCTATGGGTACTATTGCTGGGCAGGCAATGAATTTGGCAATGCTTACAGTGATAGGACATTGTATGGGAGCTGAGAAAAAAGAAGAAGCTGTTTTTTACACAAAAAAATTATGGAAATTAACATACCAAATAACTTTTGTGATTAATATAGCAATTTTAGTTTCACTTCCCCTTTTATTAAAATTATTTTCATTATCAGAAGAAGTTTATCGTTATTCTTATGTTTTAATTTTAATCCATAATGGAATAGCTATTTTTTTATGGCCGACTGCATTTACAATGCCAAATGCCTTAAGAGCAGCAGGAGATGTAAAATTTTGTATGATTGTTTCTGTTTTTTCAATGGTTGCTTTTCGTATTATTTTTAGTATCATATTTGGAACTTGGTTTGGATTAGGAATAATTGGTGTGTGGATTGCAATGGTTATGGATTGGATTTTTAGAGCAGCAGTATTCACAATTCGTCTTTCTCAAGGGAAATGGCTGGAGTATAAAATTATATAGAGAAGCTAATTCTTATTGACTTTTATAAAAATTTTTACAAGATGTTTTAAAAACTATTTTAAATGTATTTTTTTATTTTTAAAATTTTTATGTTATAATTTAATTATGGGAGAATTTATTTTTTATAAAACTAATAAAATAAAAAATGGAGGACTGTTATGAAAACTGTAATACGTATTTATGATAAAAGTTTAATGTTTAGAGCAGAAAATATCAGTTGTGAATTTTTGGAAAATAAATTAAATATTTTTTGTCCAAACCTTACAAAAGAAAAAATAACAGAACTTAAAATTAAAAATTTTAAGAAAAAAGAAACAGATATTTTAAAATTTTCTCCAGCAGATGTAACAATAATTGATGATGAAACTTCAAAAGTGTATACAGGAGATTTGATTTTTGATGAGGAAAAAGTATGTGTTTCTCTTGAAAATTATAAAATTAAAAAACTTATAAATCTTGGTTGCTTCAGTTTTGTCACTCAGATAAATTTGTAAAAATTAGAACTATAATGAACGAGATTAGTATAACTTTATTTTGTTCTGATAGTTTTGATTTTAAAATAAGATTTAAGATTATAAGAGACATTATTAATATTTTCATATATTCTCCTTAAAGATTTTATAAATACCCAATAATTATTAATTGGCTTAATAATTTATATAACTATTTTTTTATTTTGTCAATAATTTTATTCTATATTTTTATATAGTATTCATCTACCTAAAGTGGAATTTAAATATTAAAAATTATTGTGTTATTTAGTAATATATTTAATCAATGTGGAAAGAAAGACTTAATTTGTAAAATTATATGACAAGTTAAGTCTTTTATATTAAAATAAATTTTGCAGAGCTAAAAATAGAAAAATTTTATTTTTATTGTCTATCAAGAATATTGAAAAAATAGTTTATATTAGACAATATTTAAAATAAAATGAAGTTAAGAGAAAAATTATAAAATATTTTGAATTTAAAAAAATATATTTTTTTGAAGAAAATCAGATAGACAAAAATATATTTTTTAATAATCTCTAATTGAGGGATTTAAAAAATAAGGTAAATATCTAATTATCGTGGAATTTAAAGACTGGAACTACTGCAGATTATTCTGTTTCTGCTCTGTAAATATCTAATTATCGTGGAATTTAAAGCAAGGTAACTTGGTTGGTGTTGGTGTTGGTCAAGGTAAATATCTAATTATCGTGGAATTTAAAGCACTGCCTGCTGGTCTACTATCTGCGTATTTGTAACAGTAAATATCTAATTATCGTGGAATTTAAAGAAGGCTGTCATACCTCTTATACGTGACATATCTTTTAGTAAATATCTAATTATCGTGGAATTTAAAGTTCAATTTCGCCTCATAGCTTAAGCCAAGCAATACAGTAAATATCTAATTATCGTGGAATTTAAAGGAGGGTACAAAGTATTGCTTGAAAATTGACATGAAGTAAATATCTAATTATCGTGGAATTTAAAGTACGACGTAATGGACACCTCAAAACGTGATTATGAGTAAATATCTAATTATCGTGGAATTTAAATCATAAAAAATACTATTGGTTGCCGTTTTCGGCTTTGTAAATATCTAATTATCGTGGAATTTAAATGAGTTCAGAAAGCAAAAGAAAGTCTAGGTGAGTTCTGTAAATATCTAATTATCGTGGAATTTAAATTTCTGCATTCGGGTCTTGAATAAAGCCTTTCAAAAGTAAATATCTAATTATCATGGAATTTAAATTTTCAGGCTCTATGTCCTGATTAAATTTTGTCCAGGTAAATATCTAATTATCATGGAATTTAAATTTTAACCTTATGAGGCTTCAGGTATACTGCTCAAAGTAAATATCTAATTAAAGCTGAATTTAAATGAGTTTGAGATGTCTTTCAATCAGTTGGAAGCCTTCGTTGATATCTAATTAAAATGGAAATTAAATTGTTATCAATATCTTTTTTAGAAAAAATAAAATTTTTTAAAATTATCTATTGACAACTTAAGAAAAATAAAGTATATCGATATTAAGGGGATATCTAAACTGTATAATTCAAGAATATTAAATTTTGAATGCAGTAAAAATAATAAAAAATATCTAAACTGAGGGAGGTAATGATGAGATTTGAATTAAGCTGTGAATTAAAGCAGGATATAATTTCTACAGATTACAACAGAAAAATTTTATCCTACTTTAAAAAAGCCCTGGAGGACTATAATGTTGAAGTTTATAAAATCTTTTACAGCCAGCCTAGAGAAAAAAATTTGAGTTTCGCCTGTTTTTTTCCTATTGAAAAAATAGAAAATAATCATATTTTTTTAGCAGAAAAAAAATTTAAAATAGTTGTGAGTATAGAGGATATGCTTGAGGCGATACATTTTTATAATGCTTTTTGTTTCAGCAGAAAAAAAGAATTTTTATTTGGAAATGAAAATAGTTTTACTGTTATAAAAATAAATAAAATAAGAGAAAAAGAAATAAAAGAAAATAAAGTGATTTTTAAAACCCTTTCACCAGTTCTTATAAGAGAGAGGCTTGAGGGAAACAGGAACTGGTATCATCTTTTAGACAGTGAAAAAGGACTTGAAATTTTAAAGAAAAATTTAATTCATACCCTTTCGGAAAAGTTTTCAAAAGAGGATATAGAAAATTTAAAAATAACCCCTGTTAAAATAAAAAAGACAGTTGTTCATTTTTATGATTTAAAATTTCCTGCATCAAGAGGAATTTTTATGGCAGAGGGAAATCCTAAAGTGTTGGAACATATTTATAAATCAGGATTTGCCAGCCGTAAATCTATAGGATTCGGACTATTGGATATAATAGCATAGAGAGGTGGACCATGAGTGAAATAGTTATAGAACTTGGAACATGGCAGTATAATGCAGGGATTGCAGGGCTTTGCAATATATTGGAAAAAAATGGTGTAGAAATAAATATACACGAAGATAAATTAGTTTTTAATTCTGAAGAAGAGTTAAAAAAAGCCCTTGAAAATTTTGAAGAAAAATATTTTAACTATCTTATAGAAAAATATGAAAAAACTTTGTCGTGGTATAAAATAGTTTCTTATAAAGAAGAACTTCAAGATATAAAAAATAATTTTGAAACTCTTGATGAAAAAAAATTTCAAGAATTGGATAAATATATAAAAGAGGTTTTAAAATATTATATAAAAAGTGCAAGTTATAAAGCTGCTTATGAATTGATAGGGGGAAATATAGACCCTTTACAACTGGAAAAAGAATTAAAACCTGTTTCTATTAAAAAAAATGAGAAAATATCTGATAAAAAAGAAGATATCTTAAAAATGATTGATAAAGTATTAGTTTTAATAGAATACTGTGAAAAGGGAAAAGAATATCTTGCAGGAAAAAATGTTATTTATACATTAATTAAAAATGCTTGGAATGGAGTATGTTTTTTAAATCCTCAGACAAAAGAAAAAAATTTCTATAAAGATTTTAAAAATTATTTTGTGGACACAGCTCTTTCATATCTTGATGAAGATAAATCAAAATATAAATATGAATGTTTTGTCTGTGACAATAAAATAAAAAATTTTGATAATGATTTCAGTTTTTTAAATCAAACGGGATTTGATACAGCAAGAAAACCTTCTCATGCTTGGAATTTTTTAAATAATGCAGGAATGTGTCCTCTTTGCAGGCTTATATATTCGTGTATTCCTGTAGGATTTAATTATGTTTATGGAAATGGAATTTTTATAAACTCAAACCAGAGTTTAACAGAACTTTTAAGAGTGAACAGGCTGGTTTATGAAAAAATCTATAATCATAACACTAAAAATGAGGGAAATTCATCTTTGACATACAGAGCTTTGGCAGAAGCACTTAAAGATGAAAAGGAAGAAAATTTAAAATATGAGCTTGCAGATATTCAAATGGTACGTTATGAAAATGAGAAATATTATTTTAATATTCTTTCAAAAAATATAATAAAAATTATAAAAAATTCTAAAAATGATTTGGATTTTTTAACAAAAGCATGGTATAGAGAAATTAATACAGATTTCAGAATTTATGAAGAAGTTATGAAAAAACTGCTTAATAATCAAAATCTTTTTACACTTATTTATAAACTTCTGTTCTATAAAGTTTCAAGAGAAAAGGATTGTCATTTTACAGCAAATCATGTAATGAATATTTTAAATATAAATTACAGAATATTGGAGGGAGTAGGCTTAATGGAAAATAAAGAGAAATTTAACAGAGAAGCAAAAGCTGCAGGTTTTTATTTAAGAGAAAAATATATAAATAAAAAAGCAGAACATAAAATTCCCGGGCTTTGCTACAGAATTTTAAATGGTATAAAAACAAATAACAGAAAAATGGTTATGGATACAATTTTTAATATGTATTTATATGTTGAAAGTCCTGTTTCAAATGTAATTGCTAAGATGTTAGATGACGATAAAAGTTTGGAACAGTTTGGATATGGATTTACAGCAGGATTTTTATCTGGAAAACAAAATGAAAACAGCAAAGCAGATGGAGGGGAAGAATAATGAAAAATAAAGGGTTGACTTTAACAATGGTATTTGAAGCTGAAAGTGCAAACTATGGTGAGGGAGTAGGAAATGTATCTGCTCTTAAAAAACTTTCAAGAGATAAAGGAGACCAATATACATATATTTCAAGACAGGCAATAAGATATAATATTATAGAACAGCTTAGTGAACCAATGGCAGAAGTAGAAAATATTGGTTCAGGAGATAAAACTGTTATTCAATTTTCTCCAAATACAACAATAAAAGATTATCCAGAGCTTGATTTCTTTGGATATTTGAAAACAGAAAAAGGAAGCACAGGAAAAAAACGTTCAGCAAAAGTAAGACTTTCTAATGCAGTTTCAACAGAAACATTTAAAGGAGATTTGGATTTTTTAACAAATAAAGGTCTTGCAGATAGAATTAAGAATACTATGAACATAGCTCAGGCTGAAATTCATAAATCATATTATGTTTATACAATAACAGCTGATTTGGAAAAAATAGGAATAGATGAAAATGATAAGATAGAACTTGACAATAATGAAAAATGCAGAAGAATTCAAAAACTTTTGGATACAGTTGTATTTTTATACAGAGATATAAGAGGAAGAAGAGAGAATTTAAGCCCTCTTTTTGCAGTTGGAGGAGTTTACGATATAAAAAATCCTATTTTTGAAAATCTTGTAAGTGTAAAAGAAAATAAAATTTCTGTTGAGAAAATAGAAAAAGGAATTTTTGATTTTATGAAAGCTGACACTTATTGTGGATTTATTGAGGGGAAATTTGATAATGACAAAGAGATAAAAGAAAAACTTAATGGTGTATCAATGCCTGAATTTTTTAATATTTTAAAGAAAAAAGTCAGTGATTATTATGAAAGCAATTAGACTTAAAATTTTTCAAAATCTTGTAAATTATAAACTGCCAACAAGTTTTCAGCTGAAAGAAACATATCCTTTGCCGCCGTATTCCACAGTTATAGGTATGGTGCATAATGCCTGTGAATTTACAGAATATGTTCCAATGAAAGTGAGTGTGCAGGGAAAATATCATTCAAAAGTTAATGACCTTATGACAAGATATGAATTTAAACCGGGAATGAATTTTGATAAATCAAGACATCAGCTGAATGTTGACGGCTTTGGAATTGGAAGAGGGGTTTCAACTGTTGAATTATTATCAGAGGTTGAACTTTTAATTCATATCGTTCCGGAAAATCAAGAGCTTGTTGAAGAAATATGTGAAAAACTTACTTATCCTCACGAATATTTGTCACTGGGAAGAAGAGAAGATTTAATTGTTTTTGAAGAACTTCCAAAAATAGTGGAAGTTGAAGAGACAGAATTGGAAGAAGATTTGTCTATAAAAAATAGTTACAGTGCATATATTCCTATAGAAATTTTAAAAGAGGAGGCTGTAAAGATAGGCAGTAAAGAGGGAGTTAAAATAAGCGGAACAGTTTATAAACTTACAAAAGATTATGAAATAAAAAATTATGGAACAGCTAAAAGTCCTAAGAATTTTAGAGTATGGAATAAAATAAAAGTTGTATATGGCTCAGATATAACAGGGCTTGAAGAAGAAAATGTTTATGTTGATGAAGATAAAAATTTGGTGTTTCTTGCTTAAGGGAGAAAGAGATGGAAGAATTTAAAAATAATTATCTGGCAAAATCCAATCCCAGAGAAACAATCCAAGAGCATACAGACAATTTATTAAAACAGCTTGAAATTTTAGAAGAAATATATCCCAGTTTATTTACAAATTGGGATATATTTTATATTTTAAAAAAAGCATGTGTGTACCATGACCTTGGAAAAATGGGAACAAAATTTCAAAAAATAATTTCTGGAAAAAGAAATGAAAAGCAGATTCCCCATGGAATTTTAAGCCTTTCATTTTTAAATGCAAAAGAATTAAAAAAAGAAATTGCAGAAAAATATAATTTAACTGATAAAAAAGATATAGAAAATAAAGTAAGAATACTTGCTCATGCAATAGCCTATCACCACGAAAGAAAATTAGATTATACTGATGACGAATTAAAATCGGCAGTGGAAGATTTAAAAGAGCAGATAAAAAATTTTAATTATAAAAATCTGGAAGAAAAAGTTATAAAAGAAATAAGTAAGAAATATTATCAGCAAAAAGAAAGAATAGGGTATCCCAAAGAAATAAAAACTGAAGAAGATAAAAAACAGATGAAAGTTTTTAATGAATATGTAATGGTTAAAGGGCTTTTAAACAGATTGGATTATTCTGCAAGTGCCGGGATTGACGTTGAAATAAAAAATGATTTTTTAGAAGAAAGTTTAAATGAAATGCTTGGCAGATGGAAAGCAAAAAATCCAAAATCTGATTGGAATGAACTGCAAAATTTTGCAGCAGAAAAAAAAGATAAAAATATTATAGCAGTTGCACAGACAGGAATGGGGAAAACAGAAGCGGGGCTTTTGTGGATAGGAGACAACAAAGGATTTTTTATTCTTCCATTAAAAACTGCAATCAATGCAATATATGAAAGAATAATAAATGATATTGTAAAAGATGACACAAGAAAAAAATCCGTAGGGCTTCTTCATTCTGAAACAATGGAAAGATATATAAGCCTTTCTGATACATTTGATAAAAAAGAAGATTTGGATATTTATTACACTCAGACAAAACAATTTTCTCTTCCTCTTACAATCTGTACATTGGACCAGATTTTTGATTTTGTGTATGAGTATAAAGGTTTTGAATTAAAACAGGCAACACTTTCATATTCTAAAGTTGTTCTTGATGAAATTCAAATGTATTCTCCTGAGCTTTTAGCTTATGTAATAAGAGGATTGAAAAAAATAACCGACATGGGAGGAAAATTTGCAATTCTTACAGCTACTCTTCCAGGAATTGTTGCAGATTTATTAAAGGCAGAGGGAATAGAATTTGAAATGAGCAAAAATTTTACAAAGCCGGAACTTCCTGTCCGTCACAGTGTAAAAGTGGAAGAAAGCCTGATTGATACAGATTTAATAGTTTCAAAATATAATAAAAATAAAATTCTTGTAATCTGCAACACTGTAAGAGAGGCTCAGAGAACAGCAGATGAGCTGAGAAAAAAAGTAAATGAAAATGAAGTAAATGTTTTTCACGGAAAATTTATAAGAAAAGACAGAAACGAAAAAGAAAGAGAAATTTTAAAACTTGGAAATAAAAACAGTAAAGATTATGGAATTTGGGTTACGACACAGGTTGTGGAGGCATCTCTTGATATTGATTTTGATATTCTTTTTACAGAGCTTTCTGATTTGAACGGACTTTTACAGAGAATGGGAAGATGTTACAGAAACAGACCTTGGGATAAAGGAAACGGTGAATATAACTGTTATGTTTTTATTGGAAAAGACAAAGAAAAAAATACAGGTATTGGAAACGGTCTTGATGGAGTTGTGGACAGACAGATTTATGAGCTTTCAAAGGAGCTTGTAAAAAATAAATTTTCTGGAATAATAACAGAAGAAGAAAAAATGAAATTTGTAAGTGAACTGTATACGACAGAAAATTTAAAAAATACAGAATATTATAAAAAAGTTCAAGATACATTATATTATCTTTCTCTTTTGGGGACAGGTGAAAAAGAAAAAAAGGAAGTTCAAAAAGAGTTCAGAGACATAAGAAGTTTTACAATTATCCCGCAAAATATTTATGAAAAACATAAAAAAGAGATAGATGAAGATGTTGAGTTTTTAAAAGAATATAGAAAACTTTCTTCAGAAGAAAAAAAGATTTACAGTGAAGAAAGATTTAATGCCAAAATGAGAATTACAGATTTTACTATGTCTATACAAGGATATGAAGTTGGCAAAAATGGTTTATACAACAACGAAACCATAGAGCTTGGAAAAAATCAGGTGATTTATATTTTTGACTGTGAATATGATAAAGAAAATGGTTTTCGAATGAAGAAAAATATTAAATCGGAAAAAAAGTGTATAGAAGATAATTTTATATAAAAAATCTGGGTGATAAAATGGATAAAAAAATTACGGGAGTGATGTTTTATTATTATTTTGTCTGTAAAAGAAAATTATGGTGTTTTGCAAATGGAATTCAGCTTGAAAACGAAAATGAAGATGTAATTATTGGAAGACTTATTGATGAAAACAGTTATTCCAGAGAAAATAAACATGTTATGATTGATAATACAATAAATATCGATTTTATAAAAGACTGGAAAATTCTTCACGAAGTAAAAAAAGAAAAAACTATTGAAGAGGCAGGGAGATGGCAGCTTAAATACTATATTTATTTTTTAAGAAAAAGAGGAATTGATATTGAAAAAGGGATTTTAGATTATCCTAAAATAAAAAAAAGAGAAGAAATTTTTCTCTCTGAAGAAGATGAAAAAGAGGTAGAAAAAATTTTATTTGAAATAAAAAACATTATTGAACTTGAAAAAACTCCTCCTCTTGAAAAACTTAAAATTTGTAAGAAATGTGCATACTATGAGTACTGCTATATTTAAGGAGAAATTTTATGGAAAATTATTATCTTTTTGCAAACGGCGAATTAAAAAGAAAGGATAACAATATTTCAATAATCACAGAAGACAAGGGAACAAAAGATTTAAAAATAGAAGTGATGAATGATATTTATCTTTTCGGAGAAATTTCTACAAATACAAAATGTATAAATTATCTTGGACAGATGAAAGTGCCTGTACATTTTTTTAATTATTATGGATTTTATACTGGAAGTTTTTACCCCAAAGAAACAAATGTGTCTGGAAATCTTTTAATAAAACAGGTAGAATATTATACAGATAATGAAAAAAGAAGTGAGATTGCAAAGGAATTTATTGAAAGTGCAGCTTTTAATATTTACAGAAATCTGAGATATTATAACGGACGTGGAAAAGATTTGGAAAATGTGATGGGTCAGATAAAAGGTCTTCAAAAAGAACTTTCCAAAGCAGAAAGTGTAAATGAAATAATGGGGGTAGAGGGAAATATAAGAAAAGTATATTATTCTGCTTGGAAAGAAATAATCAATCAGGAAATTGATTTTGAAAAAAGAGTGAAAAGACCTCCTGATAACATGATAAATACTTTAATCTCTTTTGTAAATTCTCTGATTTATACAACCTGCCTTTCAGAAATTTATAAAACTCAGCTTAATCCTACAATAAGTTATCTTCACAGTGCAGGTGAAAGAAGATTTTCTCTCTGCCTTGATGTTGCAGAAATTTTTAAGCCGCTTATTGGGGATAGACTTATTTTTTCTCTTTTAAATAAAAATATGATAACCGAAAAAGATTTTGAAAAAGGTTCAAATTTTTATTACTTAAAAGAAAACGGCAGAAAGAAAATTTTAAAAGAATATGATGAGAGATTGAAACAAACAATAAAACATAAAGACCTTGGCAGAGAAGTGAGCTATAGTTATTTAATAAGACTTGAATGTTATAAACTTATCAAACATATTCTTGGAGATAAAAAATACGAGGGATTTAAAATGTGGTGGTAGCTATGTATGTAATTTTAGTGTATGATATAAAGTTGGACACAGGCGGGGCAAGAGTTTTAAGAAATATTTTTAAAATATGTAAAAAATATTTAACTCATGTCCAAAATTCTGTTTTTGAGGGAGAATTATCAGTCAGCTCTGTAAAAAAATTACAATATGAGCTTGATGAATGGATAAGGAAAGACAGAGATTCTGTTCTCATTTTTAAAAGCCAGAATAAAAAATGGCTTAATAAAGAGTTCTGGGGAATGGAAGATGATTTGACCTCAAACTTTTTTTAATTGTCTGTCTGAGATAATGAAAAAACAGCAGGGGTTAGACAAAATAAGAAATGAAATAAAGTTATAAAGGAAAATTAAAAATATTTTTGTTTAAAAAAATAATTTTTTTTGAAAAAATTCAGATAGACAAAAATCTGGTTTTAAGCTCTCTCTAATTGAGAAGTTTATAGAATAATGTAAATATCTAATTATCGTGGAATTTAAATAAGGTCAAAGAAGTTCCGTCAGCAATCCCTAAGTCAGTAAATATCTAATTATCGTGGAATTTAAATTTGTTTAGCTGTAAATCTTTCTTTCCATGGTTTTTGTAAATATCTAATTATCGTGGAATTTAAATTAGATACTATCCACTTTAAAATTTATATTTAAAGTTGTAAATATCTAATTATCGTGGAATTTAAATGTCTGTCTGCTGTTTCCCTCACTCTTACAAGTTCTGTAAATATCTAATTATCGTGGAATTTAAATTCAGTTTTTTATCAACTGACTTTCTACTCTGAGATACGTAAATATCTAATTATCGTGGAATTTAAATTACATCATCATTATAATTTTTGTTTGACTAAATTTAAGATATTCTTGAATTTCTTTTCTGCTTTTAACATTTTATCCTAAAAAATTAAGAATTTTCTCATAATCACCATTTAAATTTTTTTTTGCTTTTTTCATCTTTTTCTTCTACTTGAAGAGCTGCAAAATGAATATTTGGAAGAACAACTAAAAAAACTCCTATCTCTGTTTTAAAAATTGGTTTCATCTTATATTTTTCATAATTTAAAAGAATTTTTTGAATCTCTGTACCATAGGCTTCCAATCTATAAAATACATTTGCCAGCTTTTCATTTCTTGACTGTGAAGTACCTAACATAACAGCTTCTAACGAAAGTCCTGATACAATTCCACCCAGTGATATAAATTCCATTCTATCTTCATAAATATTTATAAGGGTACTTGCTCCAAAAGAGTATTTCCTATGCACAATGCATTTAAAAGAGCTTCTCTTATTGCTTCAACAGGGTAATCTCTTTCATCTCTTCTAACTAATCCTTCAAATGTTACTCTAGTTTTATTTAACAAATCTATATATTCAAAAGCCTCTGTTATTTGTTTTAAAAGAGATCCTCTAAATTCTTTTCTATCCTTAAATACTCTTTTTTCTCTTTCTTCTGTTTCTTTTATCATTTGTCTTATAATATGATCTTGAAATTCCTCTTTGAACTTTTATAACAACGACATTTTTATTTTCTATTTGTTCAATATCTAATGTTATATACATAGACAAATCTGGTTGAAAAGAATTTCTTATAGAAGCTCCTGCTCTTTCTATAATATCATCACTTTTTTCTATTCTAATATTTTAATACATTCTAATGTATTAAAAGTTAGATAGTAAGAATATATATAGAGCATTATAACAGCAAAAAATTAAATGATATAAAGCAAAACTCAGTCCAGTGTTTTCACACTAAGACTGAGTTCTCCTTGTGA
>OGXP01001545.1_pt1 | contig 18747 bp, 4 predicted proteins | sample 1576351 | NCBI WGS metagenome assembly OGXP01 (sample SAMEA3541517, study PRJEB24748) | human gut metagenome | biome: human gut; feature: human-associated habitat; material: faeces | place: China | collected 2012
TCACCAGCAGCAGTAATACGACGAATCCATTCTTCAAGAGTAATATAAGATTGAGCATCATTAACATTAACACCGCCTTTAAATGGTTCTAATATTCGTTCTCTATCTTTTTTATCAAGTCCAGCTTTTTTAAGTTGATTATCAAGTCTATCAATAACAACTTTATCAGAAGCTTTAAAAGTATTATAAATAGTAACACCTCTAAATTTATCTTGAAGAACTACTTTTTTACGTTTAGTAACTCCATTAACAGTATAAGGAACAGTAACAGCATTACCTTTAATAGTTATATCATATAAATCAGTAGCAGCATCTAAATCGTTTTTAGTAAAGTCTGTATTACCAAAAGGATTACCACTAGCTTGTACTTCTTTAATACGTTTTAGAATAGCTTGGCCATTCTTATAAAAACTTTGGTCACCACCATACATATCGTACATACTATCTCTAACAAGATAATCATTAACTAGAAATTCAGCTAAAGATTCATTATTAATTCTATCATCAATAAATGTACCATATTTATTTTTAAGTTCTTTATAACCATTAGTTATATATTCATTTAACCAATCAGCAACAGCATCTTCAAGAGCAATACGTTGTTCTGCATTAAGAACTACTTGATTATTAACATAGCTAAGTCCACGTGTAGACCCCCCGTAGAGGATGTCAATAGTCTTACCATACCCAATTAGTTCATTAAATGCTCCATTACTATTAGGAGTAATTTTACTAACTAAACGTTTAAAACTAAATACTCTACCAGCTAAAACTTTATGTCCATCTTTAGTAGTAAATACATTACCTTTTCCATCTTTATGGTATTGATTATAAAAATGTTCAGGTTTATTATTATAAGTATCACTAAATTCAAAATCTCCATTAGTTAAAATAGGATTACCATTAACATTAGTCTTAAACATTACATTAACAGCTTGAGCCATATTAGTAAGTTCTTGAATAACTATATTATAATACTGTTTAAATAATGGATGTTCTTTATTTATAATTTTAGTTCCATCTTCTAGTTGACTACGTAATCCAGCAAGACTATATCTAGGAGCAGTAATAGTAAAGTTTTTAGGAGCATCACTAGGTATAGGAAGTAAATAATTAGCAGTAGGAGTTTCAGAATTATTAATATCAGTCATAAATAATCCCATAGCAGTAATTAAATAATCACCATCACTCATATTACGATATAAATCATTACTGTTATTATCTAATTCACTAATACCATTAAGAAGAGAAGTTTTAAACATACTACGAGCATATTCAGTAAGTTTAGGAATTCCATTTCCAACTCTTCTAAATAGTCCATAATTAATTATATTACCATTACTATCTCTATGTTCAAGAAGTAAATTACTATAATCATATTGATGACTAGCAAACTTTTGTTTAGCATAAGCTTCAACCATAGCGTTTTGCTCTTCAACAGTAGATTTATCATCATTGATTATTTTAGCAATATTAGTAATAAAACTTCTATTAATAACATCAGAACTTAAATTACCTTCAGAATTACGAGAATTAAGTTCAACAGGAATATAAATAATATCTTTAAAAACATCAGCCATTTGATATATAATAGAAGTATCACCTCTATTAATAAAACTATCAGGCATTTTAGTTCCTTTATCTTTTTTAAGTGCTTCTACATATTTATTATAGTTTTCAACTGTACGATTAATAACATTAGCAAAGTTAATAAGATTATTAGCCATAGCAACACGACCAATCTTAGCAATAGCTAAATTAAAACTAGCTTGATTAATATCTGGAAATATTTCTTTAAAAGCATCGTATAAATAAAGATTAGCATGAGGAGTATTTTTATATCTATCATATATACGAAACTTTTCACGAGCAGCAGGAACACGATTAGTAATAATATTATTCTTAACATTATTATAAAAAGTATTCTGTAAAATAGTACGAGAATCAGTATTAGGGTTAGTTACACGAGCACGAACATAACTATTACCAGCAGAATCAGTTTGAATATAAGTTTCAATTTTAGATATAATAGGTTTATTAAACACCATCATATACTTATTAGCAAATACTTTATTTTTGCTAAGTAAATCATGTAATTGAATTAAACATTCACAATTTGGAATAGTTTCAGATATACGTTTAAGACTAGCTATAAAATTATCTACATTACTAGTATCAGCACTAGCATATAATATTTTAGATAAATAATTAGCATCAGAAAAAGTAACAACCCCTAATTCATTATTAGTATCAAAAGGATAACTTCCATTATCAAGTTGAGAAGCAGCAGTAAGTTTAGGTAAACTTGCAAGATGATATTTAATAATTTCTTCTACGTGTTTATTAAAATCTTTAACTTCACCAATACTTAAATTCCAAAGTTGAGTCATTAAATCAATACCATCATCTATACTATTTTCATCACCTTCAGTAGAAGTTTCATCAAGATATCCACCTAATTCTTCATAATCAGTAGTTTGATATAATTCATCTCTTTTAATAAGTTTAGCAACATTTTTATTATTAAAAAGAGCTTCATTAAATTCAGTATTAGTTAGAGAACGCAGTAATGCTCCATAATTAAAATCTTGAGCATTACCGTATTTACGAAGAAATGCACCAAGACCGTTAATTTTAATAGCAGGATTTGGATTATTAATAAAACTATTAAGTTCATTATTTCTAGTTTCATCACTTCCAGCTAATTTCTTAGCACGTTTAAGTCCAGCATTAATAACAGTTTCATTGGTACGTTTTTTAATTTCATTAAAATTTAATGGAGCACCATTATATAGAAAATTAAAACTAAGTTTATTCATAATATCAGCCATATAAGTAATAGCTGTATCTCTAGCTTTAATTGTACTAAACAAACCACGTTCTTCTTTTTCAGCAACAGAAGCTATATCATCCATATTACGAAGTTTAATAGCTCTAGCTTCAAGAAGAGCATTATAAGCTTGTCTTCCAGAAGTTTTAACATTAATACCTTTATCAGCTATAATCTTCTTAAAGATTGGGTCTTCAACCATAGCTATAAGACTATAATAATCAGCATTATTAGAACCATGTTCTTTAATAATAACATTATTAAGATTATTATATCCTACAAGTTTAATATTTCCACAACTCATAAGTTTATATTTAAGTTTAAATTCATTAATAGTAATACCTCTATGACTAATGTAAAGTAAAATTTAATTACATCGTCATAGAGGTGATTTTCTTTCGTTCTAAGCGACTTTTATCTCTACTTGATTAATTCTACATACAGCTAAAACTGATACGTCCTGTGTCAAGCAAAGTGGCAAATTCGGACTGTTGGTCTATTGGTAAACGGTTAGTTAATTCCGCCATATTCACTATATTATCATCAACACTACTAAACATATTAAGTCCATCATTAAGATTATCATTATTATAATTATAATCTTGACTGTTATCTTCATTAGGATTTTCAATTTGCTCTGTACTAATAGTTTCTTCTTTAAATTGAAAAGTTCCTTGAATAGCTTCTTGATTATTTTCTTTAGGCATTTTCTTAATAGCTTTATAAGCATCTCTAGCAGCAGCTAATAAACTATCTTCATTAATTTTAATACCTAACATATCAGCAATAACTTCAAGAAGTTTACTAAATAAAGTCTTACGTTTATTAACTTTTCTATTATCATATTTAATTTCATTAAGTGCAGTCATAAGAGCATTACTAGTAATACTTTCAACTAGAAATTCTTCAAGAGCTTCACTTGTATTAAAATTCTCAAATAGATAAGGTTTAAGTCTTTCTTTAGTAGCATCATCTTGAGTATCAAGCCAAAACTTAAATTTATCATAAATAGGTTTAACTAAAGCAAGAGCTTGTTCAGTATTATATTTAGTATAAAGTTGTCTATGTAAACTTTCATGAAGTATAATATTAATAACTCGATAAACTCTTTGACCTGCAATAGCAGAACTATTAAGTTCAATAGTATCTGTATCACGATGATAAACAGCATTAACTTGATTACCATTATTATCAGTAATACTATCTACAACTTGAATATTCTTAGGCAATATATCAATCTTTTGAAGAGCATTAATATAATCAATAGCAGTTTGGTCATTAGCAAAATACTTTTTAAGTCCACGAGTTAAATTCTTAGCAGTTATAGCAGATTCAAAAGCATTAAAATTAATAGCATTAAGAGTATCATCTAACATGAACTCTGATAGCTGTTCAGGTATTGCTCCATCCTCCACGGGGGGTCTACCCTCAAGTTCATAAGTAATATCAAGTTTAGAATGAATATCTATTTGCCAATTACCAGCAGTTTCATTAGTATTAGTATTAGCTAATTTAGTTCTAACTAAACCATTACTAATAATAAAATCTTGATAACTATTATAACTATAAGTTTTACCATCAATATTTATAATAGTTTTACCATTTTCACGATAAATATATTTATTAGTTTTATCATTAGTTTTTGTACTATCATTAATAAAATCTTTACTAATAGCAAATTGGGCATAATTAAACATTTCATCAATAACAGGACGAAGAGCATTATCTAATTCATCAATAGTACTAGCATTAATACCATAACTTTTACCTATTTTAAAAGCACTATTAACAACATAAGGAGAATTAATAATAATATTACGTTTATAATTACCGGCATCAGAATTAATAGTAAAAGCATAATCCTTACCATTAAAATGTGTACCTTTAACATAAAAGCCTATATTAGTAGGATTAATACTAATTTGAAGTCCAGTATTTCTATCTCCGTTAATAAGTTTATTATTTCCAAATATATCTCCAAGACTTTGTTTAAGTTCACCAAAACTTATTCTCCCACTAATATAATCTCTACAAAGATTATTAACTTCATTCTTAATAGAATTAATAATACGTCTAGCATCATCTTTAAGTAGATTACTATTTAATGGAACTTGTTTACAAAAAGCATATAGAGAAGTACCATCACTACTTGGAATACTAATAACAGGCATACCATTAGTAGTAAGATTTTCAATAATAGTTGGTTTACTTTCTCCATTAAGATATACTTGACCTTGTACAACTACACCAAGTTTGTTAATATCTTCGTTATAATTAACTACTGTTTCTTGTACATCATTCCATTCGCCATTAGCATCATCAATAGTATTAAGAATTCCATATTTAACATTAACAGCTTTAACTTTACCTTTAAAGTCACCTTTAACTATTGTAATAGCTTGGTCATAACTATTAAGAAGATTATTAAACCAACGATTAATACTAGCTTCATGACTATTTTCATAAGGTTGATTAAATATATATTTAGTAAGATTAACAAGATGTCCAGCTAAATCAAAACTTGCAACAGGAGTAGTAAAGTTTTTAACAATATCAGGATATTTAACTTCAAATTCTTTAAATAAAGTATCAAGTTCTTTATTTGTAACTTCTTCTTTAACGGCAAGTTCATATAAATGACCAATAAATTCTTCATCAAATCTGTCACCGTCAAGAATACTAATTAAAGCATCTTTAAACGGAGAAATAACTTGACCATTTTCAGCATGAATATTATATTTCCAACCTTGATTAACCATATCATAATTACCAAACTTATCAATATTTGGAACTCCTATATAACCAATAATTGTATCATTAGCAAATATATCAATACGTTTAAGTTTAACATTATATATGGCTTCTAAATAATCACCTTGTTTAATACTAGTAAATGCTTTAACATTTTCATTCTCTACTATATACTTAAGATTAACATTATTAGTATGTTCAACTTGAAGTCTTTCAAGACGTTCTTTAGCGATACCGTCAACGTATTGAACAAATTGTCTAGCATTAAGTTTTTTAATAGTTGATTCATCAGTAGCACGATATTTACCTTGATTATTAGTGCTAGCATAAAGATAGTTTTTTATTTGATTAAACAAGTAATTTTTAATAATTTTATTACCTGTAATACTATCTATATATTCAACTAATTGACCAATACTAAGATATACTTTACCGTTAACAATTTTACCTCTAGTATTACCTTCACTATCAATACTATTAGCAAAATCATCCATAACAGCTTCTATATTACGTTCATTACCTGTAATAGTAGCATAAGTAGCATTAAGTAATAAACGTCTTGTACTATCATCTTGAACAGAACTATATAAACTACCACCTGTAAGACCATCAATAATATTATTAACTATATCAGCAGCTTCTGTTTGTTCAAATCCAGCTTGACTAAGTTTATCAATAAAAGATTGTCTTGCATTAAGTAAATCACTACTAGTTGATTCATGCCCAAGAGAATCTTCTAAATCAGCAATACTTTCATAAACTAAATCAGTACCTATTTGACCGCGTTCAAATTCATCATCTGGAAGAATATTAGTAACTTCAGGTTTAGGAGTGCTAATAGGCTCTTGAGAAACTTGTTGCCCAGTTTGAGATTGAAGTTGTTCAGTATTAGTATGTTCACTAGGAACCGCTCCGCTTCGCTCCGCTATACTCCCCGTAGAGGATGGAGATGAACTAGTATCATCTACATCAGTTTCATTAACTTCATTAACATCAGGATTAACAGGAGCAACTTCTTCCTCTTTAGGAGCATTATTAACATCGTTTTCAATTTCTGCAATTTCAGCTAATTGTTCTAATGTAGTTTTAAGATGTTCATTACCTTTAGAGCTTAAATCAAGTGCAGCATAAGCATCTCTAATAACTTTATCTATATTAGGTTTATTACCATTATTAACATCTTTAATAACAGAATTAACATAATCTTTTCCATATTGTTTATAAACATTACGTAAATCGTCCATAGCTTTATTAACAATCTTTTTGCGACTACTATCAAAGAAATTATTAAGATAAGTTATACGAGATTTAATATTATCATCAGATAGATTAAGTTGATTTTTATTAACTTCAACATTAATCTCAGCATTAACAACTTCTGCTAAATCTTTAAATACTTCATTATATTGTTTTTGAAGTTGAATAGCTGATTGAATATTATTTTTATTTTCAATATCAATAGGAATATAAAGTTTATTAATAGCATCTAATCGCTCATTTAATTGAGCAATACGTTCTTGTTTAACAGAATTATTAATTGCAGCGTTATCTTGAATAGTTTTAATATCTCTTTGAATACTATCAATAATATGTTGATAAATACCATTCTTTGCAGAATTAATATCAACATCTTCAATATGATTATTTGTAATATCTTGATTTAAAACATCATTAGCCCAATTAAGAAGATTATTATAATTTTCTTGGCGATTACGAGCATGAACCATTTGGGTAGCTATAATACGACCAACTTCAAATCCACCACCAAGTCTATTAACTTTATTTAAAGTAGTATTATATTCATTTTTAAGATTATTAATTTCAGTTTTAAATCTATTAATAAGTTCACTACTTTCTTGTTGTTGTAATCCAAGTTTATTAGTAATACTATCATTAAATTCTTTGCTATTAATAGAACTTTCAAGAAGTCCTAAATTACCAGCGTTCATAGAATTAATAATAATATTATCCATATATTCTTTTTCAGCTATACTACGAAGTTCTTCTTCAGTACCAGTAATAATATCTGGATTAACCTGTTGACCATTTTCATCAACAGTAGTTATAAATGGATTTTTACCATTAGCTATACTATTAAGTCTTTCTTGATATGCTTGAAAAGTAGCAGTACGACCAAGAATTTCATTTTCTCTTTGTTTTTCAGCAGAAGTCCAATCTTTATCAAGACGTTTATTAATAAATTCTCCAGCTTTATTCATAACACTACTAAAAGTAACACCACCAAGAGCACCCCAAAATGCTTGCTCCCATAGCATTGGGTCTTGAAGATAATCTTTAATAGTTTGTTGAGGAATATCTTTATCAAATACTTTTTTACCATTATATAAACCATCTTGACTAGCTATATAATTAATTGCTTCTTCAGCACCTTCAGTCCATTCAGCTCTAACACCATGAAGAATATCATTACCTATATCTTTTAATGTACTAGTAATAGCTTGTTTAGTAGTTTTATTACTTAAAGCATTAGTAATTGCAGCGGCATCATCAATATTACTATTAAATGCAGTATTTAAATTTCTAAGTCTAGAACTAGTTGTATTACCACTTAAAGCATTTTTCCATAAGTTCTTTAAACTATAAACTTGCCATACATCAAAAAGAACATTAGCCCAATCTTCTGCAAAAGTAATATCAGCACTATTTTTAGCAATATCTTTAGCTACTTCTTCATCAGACATATCTTTATATTTAGGATTATTATTATAAAACTCTTCTCTTTGTTTATCATTCATATTAGCAAGTTGAGTTTTAGAATAATCTTCAATATCATTATAAGTTTGTCTCGCTTCTTGATAATTTTCAAGATAACGAGAAGGAACTCCAATAGCAGTAGCTTCTGCTATTCTACTAGTAATGGCTCTACTCTTTTGAGTCATATTAATAGCATTAGCCATCTTATTAGCTAGTTTATTAAACTTTATACCTTTACCTAATAAAGAAACACCTTTAGCAAGACCTGTACTAGGAACCATAAGAGTTAAAGAACTAGCTATACTAGGAGCATTACTAGCCCACCAAGCAAAATCTCCAATATCAAAAGCAGCATTAGGATTTTCTCGATATATAGCTAATCTTTCATTAATAGATTCTTTTAAAGATTCAAGTCCAGAACTTATTTCAGATTGATAATCATTAGGACTATCACTAATCATATTATAGAAAGCATCAGCTAAATCAGCAAAACCTATTGCAGTACCAACAGTAATTTCATTACCAATCTGTCCAATCATTCTTAATCCTTGTTCCCAATTACTTTGATTAACAGCACGTTCTTTATCAAGTTTTTCAGGGTCATCAACAGGATTAACATAAACATCATAAGGAGCATATTTATCTATATCATATTGGTTAAGATTATATGATTGCCCAGCAATACGACTAAATAAATGACCACGACCCTGGTCACTAATAGAAGTGCCAGGGTTGTAATCAACTAAAGTAGGAGGCTGTATAGCCCCCTTTTTAGTTTTAGGATTATATTCAGTATTAGGTGTTTTATTACCACCTTGTAGAAACTTTAATACATCCATATTAATATAGATTATTAGTTAATTCATCATAGTAATATTGAATAACATAAGGGTCTGAACTACCACTAAGTTGAGCAAGTTTAATAGCAACATTTTGTTGAATAGCCTTAACAGCATTTTCATCTACTGCCATTCCAGCTTTAACAGCAGTTATAGTTTGTTCCCATTGAGATAAATTATCTACAATATCAACAGCATTTTCTTTACTTACTAAACCAATAGTTTGATTATTAGTAGAATTAATTAAATTAAAACCTCCACCATTAGGCACTAATTTAAATTTATCAATTCCAGTAAATGCAGCATTATTAGTAAGAGAAATAGGTCTATTAGCATTATAATAATTTTCTACTTTACCAGCAGCTTTCCAACTAGTATCTTGATTCCAAGATTGAATAATAGAACTATCAATGGCACCACTACCTACAAGTAAAGTAATAGGTTCTCTTTTAAGTTTACCTTCTGTATCGTAATAACCAGCAATATTAATTTGAACTCCAACATCACCAGTTTTTGGATCACGAACAACAGTTGGTGTAATTTCATTATCTTTAGCACTTCTAAGATAAGCAGTATAAGCTTTTCTATCTTCAGAAGTCATAGGCTCAAATACTCCATTTTCACTAGTAATATAAGCTTCTCCTTGAGTTAAATCAATACCACTACGAATAGCCATCATAGCTTGTTCTTCTTTATTCTTCTTATAAGCAGAAAGTTTACTAGCTTCTTCGGGATTAGCATTCATCATAAAATTAATTTCAGCTAATTCGGGAGTTAAAGCACTAATACCAATAGTAGAAGAAGTTATTTTGCCACCATCAAGAACAGCATCATTTTTAGATTTAAGAGAATCAACATAATTAACTAAACCAATATAAGGTTCTTTATTACCTGTTGGTAATCCAGCATGATGTTCTTCACCATTAGAATCAACTCTAACAAACTTATCACCATAACCAAAGAATCTAGTTTTAGCAGAATTAAGAAAAGCATTTAAAGGATTTCTAGTATCTTCAGCTTCTTTAACAGCTTTACCAAAACTATAAATAGATTTATGATAATCTTTAGGTAATTCAGCATATCTATAACCATTACCATCAGAACCAAATCTTATTCCAAGACTAATTGCTTTTTTCTCTCCACCAAGAGCATTAATAAATGAGTTATAAACATCATCATTATTAAAGTATTGTCTAATAGAACTACTATCCCCAAATATCTGATTAACATATTTACTATATGTATAAGAATATTTATTATTAGGTAAATCACTTAAACTAATAATAGAATTATATGTATCAAACCCGTCGATGCTATCTTGCGATTTACCAACTTTAAGACTATTAATATATTCTTGATTATCAATAATATCATTGAGATAACTAAGAGCATAGGCTCTATCAGATGGATTAGTAATATTAGTCATAATACTAGTTCTAATATCATCTGGATTAGCAGTGCTTAAATTAATATTAATATCAGGATTATATTTACTAAGTAATCCAGCTATTGATTGTCTATTGCTAGTAATTTCAGCTTGAGCTTGAGCAGGCATAAAATTATCAATACGAACAGGAGTACCTTTATAGGTTAAATTATCAATAGCTTGTTTTCTTTGAGCACTACTTCCAGAACCAGCTTGTTTAGATAAAGCTAATTGAGCTTTCCATGCTTCACCATAAGTAGTATTACTATCTTGATTATAAAAAGTTGCAGCGTTATAGAAAGGGTCAATACGTTTAGCAAGATACTGTTCGGGAGTAAGCAGAATACCATTTTTATCTGTTATATCAAGATTACTACCATTTTGGTCATATTTCCATTTAGCAATTTTATAATCTTGTTCAAGACTAGCTTTAGCACCGGGAGTATTTTCAATAACAGCTTTAACAGCTTCAGCAAGTTTAGCTTTACTTAATCTTTGCCAATCACCTTTAGTATGAGAATAAATCTCTCCTGTAACAGATTTAGTAATATCATCAGTAACTTTACCGTTAGCATCAAGCCATCTTGTTTGACTACCACCACCTTGTTCTTTAGCAGCCCATTGAAGTGCTTGATTAAGTATTTGATTCATAGGAATTTCAGAAACTTCTTTATCAATAGGAGTCCATTTACTTCCACCAATAACATTACCATTCTTATCAGTTATATCTTGATAATTATATTTATTAACAGCACGATAATAATTCTTATAATCTTCAGATAAATCAGTACGTTTATCAAGATTATCCATATATGCTTTATAATCTTGTTGAGCACGTAAACGACCAATCATTCCTGGACTTGAAGTTATATCTCCATAAGTTCCAACTATATCATCAAGACTAGAATACGCATTACCATACTGCATATTTTCAGTAAGAGCATTACGAACTTTATTAAGTTGTTCTTGACGCCAAGCATCTTCAGCTTCATTTAAATCTAATTGAGCAAGTTGAGCATCAATCTGAGATTTAGTTTGAATAGCTTGTTGATGTCCTTGTTCAAGAGTATTATAAGTTCTAGCTAAGACATTTAAGTCAATAGGATTAACTTGTTGTCTAAAAGTAGGAGTATAAAAGTTTATCGGCATGATTGTTTTCCTCCAAGTTTTCTACGTTTACGAATAATAAATTCATCATAATCAACTCCAGCATCTCTCATAATTCTATCATCTACATTAGGAGCAGATGCTCTCATCGCACCAATAGTATTATTTAAAGCTTTACGATTTTCATATCTACTAATCATATCTTGAATACCAGCATTAATACCACTAAATAAATTATTAATATTAGTTACTTTAGCTTCTCTAATACCATTATCAAATGCTGTTTTTCTATCTATATATTGATTGTATTGTTGAGCATTAAATTGACGAACACTTTGCTGATTACGTCTATCTTGATTAATAAGATTAGTTTCTATATTTTCTTTATTACCATAAAGTTCATTAGCAGCTTGACCAGCAGCATTACGAACCCGTTGTTTACGAGCTAAACTTACACGACTACTAGCAGTATTAGAATCAATATCACGATAAGCTTCAAATTTATCTTCTCTAATTCTATCAAGTTGAGGATTAATATTGTATTTAGTTTTAAGTTTATTAGCGCTAATAAGAGTAGGTTGACCCGGACCTCTCATTTTATTAATAGCTCTTTTACTAGCAAAATAACTAGCTAAACTGCCAGCAACATTACTACCTAAACCAATCCAATCAGCAGTAGTAAGATTTTTAAATCTACCTTGTCCTTTACCATCTGAAGATGTAATTTCTTGAGCAGAAATATTAGTAAAAACAGGTAAAGTAGTAGGAATACTAGCTTCTACTTTAGGTAAATTACGATTATAAACAGCAATAGGAGGAGTTTTAGTAGAAATAGATTGAGTTGATTGACTTGACTTACTTCGTCCTCCACGGGGAGTCTTCCCGCTATATTTAGTTTCAGATAAACTTGGAATATTAGTATTATTTGTACTAATACCTCTATTATTTCCATGACTCCAACCAGCTCTAACTAAACCACTAGTAATTCCAGCTCCATCTTCAAATAAAGGAAGTCTACGTTTAGCATAATATTGAGGACGACGATTTCCATTATCAATATTAGATTTATTAGTATTAGTATTTACATTATTATTTGTAGTATTATTTTTAGACCATCTACCATTCCTAAAAGTATAATTACTACCAACAATAGTTTCTCCTCTAGCAGATTTATTAATAGGATAAGCAGAAGTTCTATTAATAGTTCTATTAGTTATAGGAACATAAGCTCCAATTTGTTCATCATATTCCCAAGTTCTTCCATGACGATTAATACGATTTCCACCAACAGCAAATTTATCGCGTAGACCCCCCGTAGAGGATGGAGAATGAATTAATCCATTCTTAACATTACCATTAATACTAACAACTAATCCAACATTACCTTTTTTTCTAAGTTCTGGATATTTATTATAAACTTTAGCTTTAACATCACTTCTACCGTGAAGTCCAGCTAGTCTTAAAGCATCAACAGCATCTGCTTTTGTAGGAATAGGATAACTTCTATGTCCACCAGCAAAATCTTTTTTAGCTACACTAGGATAAGGTTTCTTTTTAGAACCATAATCTTCATCTCTACTTAATCCACCCATAGCTTTTTTATTTTCATTTATATTATTTTTATTTATATAATCAATAGTTCTAGGAAGATTACTACCATGTTTACCAATAGTTGTTCTATAAACTTCTTTAATACCTTGATTAATCCAAGTATTATCAATTTTATTAGCTAAATCATAAATCTTTTGTCTACCTAAATTAATAAAATTAGTAGCAGTTCTACCTATTCTAGAAGCTTTAGTTAGACCTTTAATAAATTTATAATTTCTATTACCAGCTATTGTAGGATAACCACCAATAATTATCGAACCACTTTCAGCGATTTGTCTTTTATATTCATTAGGTGCTTGATAAATTTTGCCACCTTCTTTATATTTAGTTCCATCATCATTAATTCTATTTCTATCTTTAAAATCTTCTTGAGCTTTAAATACTTTATTAGGATTAGCTCCACCCATAACTAATTGAGCAGGACTAGCACCGTTAAGAATAGGCTGTGCAGAATAAACTTTAAGTTCATTTCCATTAGTTTCAACTACTTCACCACCTTCTACTTCAATACCAGTTTTATCACTAGGCCCAATATCAATACCACCTTGACTATGTTTTCTTCCATTCATATAAAAGAAATTATTACCAAGAGGTTGAGCAATACCACCAGCAACTACGTTTGGTATTTTACCACCAACAGCATATTGCTTTTGAGGAAGTTTTTTTCCATTACTTATAGGAGTTTGAATAATATTAAATGGAAATGTTGGTCTAAGTTCATCATCACTAGGAAAAGATTCTTTATTAAAATCTTTAACATAATTAATAAGTCTACCAGCAGTATTATTCATTAATTTTTCTCTATTATCTTTAGACACCAAATTGTTTACACCATTATAGAGAAATTCATTACCAAGTCTTATTAAACCAGTAGATTTAGCAACTTTATCATAAGCTCCACCAAGTGGAGGAATACCATTTTGAATAAATCTTCCATTACGAGTAACATTACCTCTAAATGTACTAGGTAAATTACTTATATGAATAACTTTATCTTTTCTAGGCATTTTATATAATATAATGAGAAATTATAATTTGATTGATTTTAAGGCTCTCTGTTGAACGATAGCCTATCAGTCGATTAATAGTTCATACCTATATATAATAATTCAACAGAGAGCAAAAGACTAGCGTCTATGACCGCCACAGCGATATACATTTAGCCTATCTCGATATACTGATTGAGGCATAACATGTTGTTGAACAGTACCATTAGTAATCCATTCAGGACGTTCAAGACCAGTTTTAGGAGCACTATAACTAGCTTGGTCAGCTTGTTTAACTTGAATTGGTTGTTGTCCTTTACTGCCAAACATACCACCAATTAAACTTCCGGCAGCACCAATAGCAGCACCAATCCATGCTTTTCTACGTCCACCACATTTATATTTATTAATAAAACTAGAACGCTGATACATAGTCATTGGATTAGTCATTTTATCAGAAGTAATATTAAGTTGCTGTTGACCAGCTTGAAGTTGTTTACGTTGCTCAGCTTCTTGAGCAATACGTTTATTTTCATTAATTTGTTGATTAGCAGAAATACCTTGACCTATTGCAGTACCTAATTCACCAAGTCCTTGAACTCCTGTAATAGAACTAGTAAGATTACCTAAACCGGGAAGAGCATCAGCAAATTCAGTACCGAAACCAGCTTTACGTCGAACTCTACCGCCACATTTAAGAGTAAGCTTATCATTATATTGACCAACATAATCTTGATTAGCATAAGCACTAGTTAAAGCTTGAGCATTTTGTAAAGCATCTTTATGGTCTTGTGCAGCTTGAGCTTCAGCTTGAGCTTTTTCTTGAGCTTTCTTTTGCTTATTACCTTTAATAATACCACCAGCAATACTAGCGGCTGCACCAATAATAGCACCAATAAAAGCTTTTTGTCTTTGTCTATCTCTATACTGTATCATAATTTTCTAAATTGAGTTTGAGCGCATTCAAGACTTTCAAATTCAATGCGCTTATTATCTGAATTATTAAATATGAAACGAATTACAAAATAATTACCATATACTCTACGAAGTTTATCACTTACTGTATTAGGATGTTCTTTAATTGCATTACGGAAATAATTAAAGTTATATTGAGTTAGTTCATACCACGGTTTTTTATACTTATTAAATTCATTAAGTTTATCAATATTAATATCTATATCATCAGTATCATTATCTTCATTAAATATACGAAGTATATCACCAGCATAAGGATGTTCTCTTAAATCAACAGGATTATTAATATTATCGCTATAAATAGGAATATATATCTTACGTACTTTATATTTAATAAATTCAAGAAATTTAATAAGTTCATAAGATTCATTAACTATAATATCAATATAACTATTATGAACTAATATAGGCTCATCACCAACTTCTTGTTTAGATACTAGATATAGACTTCTACTATCATCACCCATGTGAGTATTAAATCTACCATAATTATATTCATGAGTAAATACATGAAGAGGGCAGTTAAGTCTATCATTGTTATGTTCAGTTTGAAAGTAACATTTAGTTTTAGTAGACCAAGCATTATTAAAATAATAATCATGTAAACTAATAAAACTACCTACTTTATAATTAAAACTAATAACTTCATTATGTGATTCTATAATAGATTCTTTAGTATTAGGATTAATATTATTATAAGTATAATCAAATTTAATTAGAATACGATTATTAAATTTATCATGAACAAATCTAACTTTATTAGGATGATATTTATCTAGCCATAATTTAATATCTTCATCCATTATTTTAAGTTGACCATCATCAAATTGATAAAGTTTATGAAAATCATCATTATAAAAAATATAACCAAATTCTCCGACTATATATGCTAAATCATCTTGCAGTCCACCATAACCTTTATCACTAGTAAAGACTTCTTTATAATCAACTTCAAAAGCATCAGGCTGATATAATTGAACATTTTCATCTCTAGTTTTAAGTGCAGCACTTATATCAAACATAAACATACTATGTTGAGTATGAACTAAAAGATAATATCCAATTCCAACTAAATTAGTTATACTTCCTTTATTTTCAGTAATATTTTTATAACCTTCAATAGGAAATATTCGCCAAGCATTAACTTCACTTTCATCTTGAATAACATTACTACGTCTTATAGTTTTATCAAAACGAGTAACATTAATAATATCGTTACGATATTGAGTTAATAGTTTAGGAACATATTGGTCAACATTTCCAATAGGGTCTTTAAATAAATCAACACTATTCTTAGGTTCTACAAATGTACCAAAAGCAACACTTTTCTTGTCAGTATCTTCTTTAATACTAAAAGCTATCTTACTAGGTTCATTATTAAAACATTTACTTTCAAAGAACTTATCATTATAAAGAGGAAACTGAACATAAACATTGAATGGGATATCAAGCCAACATGGTTCATCACCACTATAATAATATTGATTATTAGTAGGAGTATATAATTTATAATTACCTTCGTTCATTATAACTCCATTATCATTATAAATAAGAACGCCATCATAAGTCATTCTACCATTATATCCATGTTCAATAGAATAAGTTCCACCATTATAGCAAACATCGTTAAGTCTTACAAGTTCTTTTTCTTTGCTAATATAAATATTTTTAGTACAATTAAGAACTGTTGCAAGAAACATAGTTTCAGCGTCAAGTAGCAATTCCTTATAATCATCTATTTCAAGAGCAGTTCCTTTTCCAGCTCTACTATCAACAACGCTATCAGCAACTACTAATTTATAATTATTAATAGGTTTATATTCATTTCTGCTAATTACACCTATAACTGGCATGTTATAACTATAAGGATAAGTAGTATTAACTACCATATCAACTACATCATGTTTCTCTTTATAAGGTTCCAATTTACATTTACCATCAATACGAATAATATTAAAATCATATTTAATACTATCATCAATATCAAATCGACCACTATATAAATAACATTTATCACTAGTAAAATTATTAGCTACAAAACCAGGTTTAGTAGCCCAACTACCATTTTGCCAAGTAACATTACTAGCTATATTACAATAATCTTTTCTAGTTAGTAATCCAGTATATCTAGTAATAGGTTCAACTTTTTCATAACTAATAAACCATCCAACATAACCTAATTCTTTAATTTGATTCCATAAAGTAGTATCAATATTAGCACGAATATAAAACTTATTAAAAGTATTATTCATATTATACACAAAAGCTCTAGTATGTTCACCACCAACAACTTCAGAATCAAATATTAAATCAGGTATTCTAAATAGTTCATCGCCATTAATATTTTCATAATAACCAAATTTAGCTTCATTATCAACACCAATAGCACCTATTACTTGATTACTACAAGGAGTATAACTACCACTATTTATAACTTGATAAACATATAAATCATTGTATTTATCTTTATCTTTATAATCAATAAAATAATTAGATATAAGAGTATATAGTTCATCTTTATTACTAGCTTCAAGTTCTCCAGAACTATTAAGTAATATATTAGTAGTAGGATTGTTTATAGGTTCAGCAGTATAAACTACAATTTTATGATTAGCAATATATCTTTTAACATTAGAACTAATAGTAGATATTGGAATATCTCCACTAATAACTGCCCAATATGGAATATTACCATTGCCTTGATTATTCCAATTAAAAGTAATTATAGTACAATGAGAACCATCATTAACAATATTATTTATATACTTATCTTTATTTGACAATTTATATCCTCTACTAGCATCACCATATTTATCAACAAAATGAATAAAAAAGTTATATACTTCTCCCGGAATAAGAGTATCGTTCTTTTTACGTTCATTAAAATCATAACTAGGTTCAATAGTAGAATGAGTAATTCTCATTTTACAATTATCAATATCAAATATAGTATCACCAAATAATACTTGTCCACTAGTAAATACAGTATCTTCTGTAAATCCAACACCGTTATAAACATAACAAGCTATTTTAACTGTACTAGGTAAAGTATAAACAGATTGGTTATTTTCATATTTATAACTTGTAGGAATAATAAAACAATGACAAGCAAGATATTCTTTAAGATTATGGCTACCTCTACTACCTACTTTTATTTTAGTATTATAATTAATTTTTAAATATTCATGAGCTGCAATACCTTGAATAACAGTATCATTAAATAATGTTTTAAAAGTACGAAAAGGATATTGATTATTATTAAATATTTTATCAATATCTTTAATTTGCCAATCAGCAGTACCAGTAATTTGAAGGCTAGCCATTTTAAAATAAGGACCTTTTTCACTAACCGCATTTACAGCAGTATAATCATTATAATAAGCATTAACAGCTTTATTACGAAGTTTTATAGTAATATCTTTAACAGCTTCTTCTAATGTTTTACCATTACTTAAAGTCCTATTATCATTATCAGTATGTTCATTATAATTAGCAATATATATTCTA
>OGXP01001553.1_pt1 | contig 18609 bp, 15 predicted proteins | sample 1576351 | NCBI WGS metagenome assembly OGXP01 (sample SAMEA3541517, study PRJEB24748) | human gut metagenome | biome: human gut; feature: human-associated habitat; material: faeces | place: China | collected 2012
ACGGAGCGGCGCGCTGGATGACGTTCATGGGCATACAGTTCCAGCCCTCGGAGATGTATTATCATGATGCTTTTGGAAGACTCACATTTAATGGTTACTTTAATCTTATTTATATCGCAAAGCGGAAAAAATATACGAATCTTACAGGAATCAGTTTAAAAATCCGGTTAAGAGGCTTCAAAAAGCTTATCCTGATGCATGACAAAGACGACATACAGGAAATAGAACTGGATGGAGAAAATGAAAAAGAATACGTGGTTCCATTTCCATATGATAAATATAATGATGGAGTATTTGCCTTTGCACTGATCGTGGAAGACCGGTTAAAATGGGTGCTGGAAGGCATGTACTGGGGCGAGGTCGATGAAAAATCCTTCCGGAAAGTAAATATAGGAATTGATATCTGTACTTACAAAAGAGAAGGCTATGTTTTCCAGAACCTCAGGAGACTTTACGAAAATATCTTCACTCAGCCTGAGCTGGAGGTATCACACCACAGCCATATCTTCCTGATCGATAATGGAAGAAGCCTGTGCAATGGCAGGAGAGTCAACGAACTGGCAGCAAAGATGAAGGATAAGATAGATATCATCCAAAATATGAACGCCGGAGGCGCCGGGGGCTTTACCAGAGGGATGATAGAGATCATGAACCGCAAAGAAAAAGAGGGATACAGCCATGTTCTCCTTATGGATGATGATGCAATCATACAGCCGGACCTTCTGGTGCGGCTTTACGGCTTTTTAACTGTTTTAAAAGAAGAGTGGAAGGACATGACTGTAGGCGGAACACTTCTGCGCCAGGAAAACCAGAGGTACAGCTTCAGCGCAGGTGAGTGGTGGGAAAAGGGAAAAACCACACCAAACCAGTACTACAACTTTGATCTGACTTATTATGAAAGTGGAGTTGATCATTTCGTCCTTGAAGCAGCCAACGAGCATAAGCTGTATTCAGGCTGGTGGTGCTGCTGCTATTCCCTGAACGTAGTAAGAGAAGACAATCTTCCATTCCAGTTCTTCGTACACCACGATGATATTGAATATGGAATACGAAACCGGGATGTGGGTATCACATTCTTAAATGGCATCTGTGTCTGGCACCGGGATGTGCGAGGTGCCATGCCCGGCATCATGTCCTACTATGACATGAGGAACTTTCTGATAGAAATGGTATTACAGAAGAATTCACTGTTCCTGATAATGAAACATACCATCCGTAAGATGGCGGGAATGCTTCTCAGATACCGGTATAAAGACACGAAGCTTACCTGTGAAGGTGTCCTGGATTTCTTAAAAGGACCTAAATGGATCTGGGAGCTGAACCCGGAAGAAATGAACACAGAGTTAGCTAAACTGGCGGATAAACTGAGCTATATAGATGAGTTCCGGGAAGGCCCGGTACCACTTGTCAAAGCAGGTGATCCCATTAAAGATTATCAGAAACACGATGAGGTAGTCATCTGGGATAAACAATCAGAAAGAGCCATCCTGGTAAAAAAAGACCTGATCCAGACCATCATCTGTATGGGCTACATTCTGGAAGCACTGTGCTGCCTGCTGTTTAAATATAGAAAAGCAGCAAAAGAATACAGGAGAGATATAGGGAAGTATACTACGAAAGAAGCCTGGGAGAAGTATCTGGGATTAGATGAGAATGAGAGAGAGAAGGAAGAATTGAAGGCAGAACCGAAAACAGAACGGAAAGTAAAACAGAAAGAAGAATGGAAAGCAAAATGGAAATAAGGAGCAGAGAATGATCATGACTGGAATATATATAGATAAAGAAAAGAAAAAATGGATGTTCCTTTTTGCATATGGGATTTATCTGGTATCGGTTATCCTTTTTGCATCTAAATACGGGGAAATGGACAGTATGAAAATATTTTTCCCTGTAGTACGGTTTATTGCATATGGACTGATATGCGCAAAGATTATACTGGATTTTCTGGAGAAGGGATATTCTAAAAAAGAACTGGCATTGATCGTTATAGTGGGAACATTATTCTTGGTCAGTGCCTATGTAACAAAAGATAAAAATCTGCTGATCTACTGGGTATTTATAGTCGCAGCTCATGATGTGGATTTTCAGGATATCATAAAATGGTCACTTTGGGTGCATCTTGGGGCAGTGCTATTTGTAATTGGGAGCTGCTATGGGGGGATACTGGAGAACAGGATCTATGTACAAGAAGGCGGCAAACGAGTCCGGGACAGCTTAGGATTTCAGTATACAACAGAAGGAAGCAATTTATTCTTTTATATGATCCTTATGTGGGTATATTGGAGAAAGAATAAGATCACATGGATTGAATTAGCTGCAATGCTGGCAGGAAGCTTATATTTCTTTATTAAAACTGATACTAAAAACTCATTTATTCTGGGAATGCTGGCAATTATTGGAGTAATTGTTTTAAAATATATTCCGTATTTAAGAATTTATAAAAGGATATATTCAGTGATTGCAGTAGGGATCGTGCCGATTTTATCTGCTGGTATTATAAGCATTTCAGTTAAGTATGCTGAATCCGTACAATGGATGAAAAAATTAAATGGATTATTAAGTGGAAGAATAGCTTTGGGAAAAAGCGGATATGTAAACTTTGGCATTAAACTTTTTGGGCAAAAGATCCAGTGGGTAGGTGGAGAACCGGGAGAAGGGATAGCATACAATTATGTAGATTCTTCCTATATGCAGAGTCTCCTAAATTTTGGACCAATAATCCTTGCATTGATTTTAGCAGGATTGATCCTTATGGGAATCTTTATTGCCATCAGAAAAGATACTTATTTTCTTCTGGTATTTGTTTTATTTGTAGTACACAGTACCTTTGATCCCCAGCTGACCTGGATTGGTTATAATTGTTTTTTAATGGCATATTCGTATATTCATGATGGTCAGGCTGGAGAGAAGAGCAGCGGAAATGAGAAAACAAAATATTCCTGTTAGAGTTTTTTGTTTTTCAAAACTAAGAAATACCAACTTGAACGGTAATAAAGTTGTTCAGGCTATGTTATAGAAAATACCTAAAGAAGCTATTTCGGTGAGGTAAAAATAAATAGTATCCATTTAAATCCAGTATTTCCAATAACAATAACTCTTAAGATTGTATTAATCTATTGAAGTTTTAAATGGGACGTGTTATAGTAAACTCTGAAAAAACGCACAGATCATTTGTATCTGTGGTCATATTTGAGGCAAAGAAACGGTGCTTACCATCAGGTCCAAATAATAGCAATTATTTGGAGTTAAGGGGTGGGATTTGACCTAGATATTTGATGCAAAAATTTAAGAGTAAAATGGTTTTAGGGAATGAAGCCGGTAATTGCTGTTGGGTGCGATTATCGGTTTTGTTTTATCTTATCAATTCTTTACGCATGTCTCAAATATATTCAAAAGTCAGAAATAAATGAATGTGAAGGTATATGTCAAAATTCATTTTGATGCGAGTGAGGGAGGATAAGATAGTATGATTATAACAAAGACGCCATTTAGAATGAGTTTTTTTGGTGGTGGCACCGATATGGAAGATTACTTTAAAGAAAACGGTGGAGCAGTTATTTCGACTACTTTTGATAAGTATTGCTATGTAAATATAAGGCACCTTCCTCGTTTTTTTGATTATTCCACAGAGCTATCTTATTCAAAAACTGAAAGGGTTACTGATGTAAAAGATATTCAGCATCCAGCTATTCGAGAAGCTATGAAGATGCTTGATATGCATGAAATTAGGTTAACATATGAGGCCGATCTTCCTGCCCGCTCTGGACTTGGTACATCGTCTTCATTTGCTATAGGTATGTTAAATGCCTTCTATGCACTTAAAGGAAAATATGCTGATAAGAGAAAACTTGCAGATGAAGCAATATATCTTGAAAGAGTTTTATGTAATGAAGCTGGCGGTTGGCAAGACCAGATAGCAGCTTCTTTCGGTGGGTTTAATAGAATAGAATTTAACGCTGATGGATATGAAGTAAGACCAATAATTATAAATCCAGAAAGAAAAAAGCTTAAGCAAATGTATGAACTTGTAAATGAAGCAGAGCAAGTTCTTGTAAATAAAGATAGAGATTTAGATGATTTTGGAAGACTTCTTGATACTACATGGAAATTGAAAAAAGGTACTGGTTCAAGTATCAGCACCGGAAGTATTGACGAATTGTACGATAAGGGAATGAAAGCGGGGGCTCTTGGGGGCAAACTTCTAGGCGCTGGCGGAGGAGGATTTTTACTGTTTTATGTTCAACCGGAAAATCAAAAGCTAGTTAAAGAGGCTATGAGTGATTTAATGTATATACCATTTAGATTTGAAGATGCTGGTACTCAGGTTATTCATTACACACCAGAACCTTATGAAGAATAGTAGAAAATTGTAGGATTGAATAATATCACAAGCTTTTAATAGCTGGAAACGGTGGTTCTGCAGCAAATTCAGAACATATAGCCGGGGAGCTGATGAAGAGATTTAAAATTCTTCGACCTGTTTCAACGGATTTTGCAGATAAGTTAAAAGCAATTGATAAAGAAAGAGGCGAAAACCTTTCAAAAAACCTTGAACGAGGACTTATGGCGATTCCTCTTTTAGCACATGAAGCATTAACCACAGCATATATCAACGATGTTGATAGCCTTGGAGTATTTGCACAGCAATTATATGGATTTGGTAGACCTAGAGATGTATTCCTTGGAATTTCAACATCTGGTAATAGTAAAAATGTAATGTTAGCTACCGTTGTGGCAAGAGCATTGGGGCTTAAAGTAATAGGCTTAACAGGCACAAAAGGTGGAGAACTTGCAATAGTTGCCGATGTTGCTATTAAAGTACCGGAAAAAGAAACCTACATGATACAGGAGTTACATCTTCCTGTTTATCATTGTTTGTGTTTGATGCTTGAAGATAGATTTTTGGGAGAGTAAATAAATCGTATGGAAAAACAGCCTTTATTGAATACATATGTGAATAATGTCAGTATGGATGAGACCGTCCATGCCATTGAGGATATGATTGCTACTAATAAGAAATCATATGTGGTGGCTATTAACGCTGATGTGGTAATGAAAATAGAAAATGATGAATATTTAAAAAAGGTTGTCGATGAGGCTGATATGGTACTGGTTGATGGTCAGCCTTTAGTGTGGATTTCAAAATGGCATAAGCGACCAATTAAGGCAAGAATATCTGGGTCAGATCTCGTGCCTGAACTATGCAAAGTGGCTGCCACAAAAGGCTACTCAATATTTATTATTGGTGGTAAAGATGGGATAGCTGAGAGAGCTAAAGACAATCTTGAAAAGGAGCATAGAGATATTAAAATTGTTGGAACCTATGCACCTCCATTTGGGTTTGAAAAGGATATAACAGAACTTGAAAAGATAAATAAAATGATTTCAACTGCTCATCCAGATTTACTCATAGCATGCTTTGGGTGTCCCAAACAGGAAAAATGGATATATGAAAATTATAAAAATTATGATGCTAAAATTTCTATTTGTGCAGGGGCCACTGTTGACTTTATTGCTGGAAATTTGAAGCGAGCTCCAAAATGGATGAGTAATCATGGACTTGAATGGTTATATAGAGTAACGCAGGACCCCCAAAGATTGTTAAAAAGATATTTAGTCGATGATGTTAAAATTATAGGACTTATTAGGAAATATCGATAAAAAGGAAGCATTGTATGTTTGGAAATTTGATGACACAGCTTTACTTAAAAAAACTTGAGCATAAAGGTTTTAAGCATGGAAACAATTTTGATATAGAAAAAGGTGCAAATATTGATTCTGCCTTTTGCCATTTGATTTCGTGTGGTGATAATGTAACATTAGCTAAAAATGTATATATATTGGGTCATGACGCATCAATGGGAAAGTTTTTAAAAAGGGCAAAAATTGGGAAAGTTAAGATAGGAAATAATGTTTTTATAGGAGCTGGTAGTATTATTTTACCTGGCATAAATATTGGCGATAATGTGATTGTTGCTACCAATAGTAGCGTGACAAAAGATATCCCGAGCGGAGAAATCTGGGGGTGTACCAGCCAAATTTATTATGAAAACTGATGATTTTTTAACGAAACATAGGACTGAGATTAGTGAGAAAACAGAAAATGATAGATTTTGGTACGGGGACTGAGGCTAAATTAAATGTCCTCATGGTTGGTGTTGATGAAGGTAGAATAGGCGGTATGTGGAGTGTAGCAGAAACCTATATTAAAAATGAGACATACAATAAATTTGTAAATTTGAAATATGTTGCTACATCTACGGGTGGCTCAAAATTCAAAAGAACCATTAAGATGTTTTCTGGGTATCTAAAAATATTAGTATATTTGTCGGAAAAAAAAGTTGATATAGTCCATATTCATATGGCAGAAAAAGGTAGCGTGTACAGAAAGGGTTTTGTGGTAAAATTAGCAAAATTATTTAAAATCAAAACTATTATACAGATGCACGCTGGACCAATAATGAGTTGGTACAATACCTTGCGAGAATATCAAAAAAAAAGAGTAAGAGAAATATTGAATAGTCCCGATAAATTATTGGTTTTAGGTAACTATTGGAAAGAACAATTATGTGAAATTGTTCCTAGTGACAAAATTGATGTTTTATATAATGGTGCAGATTGCTCTTGCAGTAACAGATATAACATAAATGGTAATTACATTACATTTATGGGAATGATTACAAAAAGAAAAGGAGCTTATGATTTAATTGATTCGATTAAATTAATAGATAAAGATTTGCCAAAGGAAATCACAATAATTTTATGTGGTTTTGATGAAGAAAATAAAGCAAAAGAATATGCTAGTAACTTAAATTTAAATCATCGAATAATATTTCCTGGTTGGATTGATAAAGAAAAGAAGAACGAAGTTTTACAAAATACTTGTATATGTGTTCTGCCATCGTATTTTGAAGGTTTATCTATGACAGTGGTAGAATCTATTTCTTATGGTATACCAATTATTACGACTAATATTTCAACGATGCCGGAAATTGTTGGTGATAGTATCCATATGGTGTTGCCTGGCGATATCATTGATTTAGCAGAGACTATAAAAAACTTAATTTCTGACAAATCAAAGAGATATGAGCAAAGTAGGTATTTGTATAGAAGAGCAAAAAGCATTTTTTCTATTGAAAAAAATATAAATGAGACACTAAGAATATATAACGAATGCTTAAAGGTATAGAATGAAAAAATATTTATTAATAACTCAAAGATGCCCCTATCCACCTCACAAAAATGGTGGTATACACACAATATATAATATTATAAAAAATGTACCATCTGATGTAGAATTAGATGTTTTTTATTACTATGAGAGGGATCTTGAAGCTGAACAAGTAATAAAAAGGTTTGTCCACAAAATAGAGTATAAAAAACTATATAAAATGCCTAATAAATTTACTAGGATGAAAAATTTTATAAGCGGTATTCCGGATTATTATTCGGAGGTGGATTTAAAAAAAATTGATGTAGAGATTGATTATGATAAGTATGATGTGGTGATTTTGGACCAGATTTATTCTTTGCCTTTTGCTGAGTACATTCCAAGAGATGTTTCGATTATATCAATGATGCATGATAATAATGCAATGTTGTATGAAAGAAAGGCAAATGCTGAAAAATTATTTGTAAAGAAAATTTATGATAGAAAGCAAAGCGAATATTTTAAGAAAGTAGAAGAAAAATATTTTAATAAGATTAAGAAGGTTATTTATGTATCGGATTTAGATGCTACAAGATCTCAAAGCGAGCATAAAAATTGCACCTGTAAATTTGATAATATAATTTTAGGTGTTGATTTACCAGAAAATAACCAATTTAGTAATGCCAAAGAGAACTCTATAGTGTTTTCAGGAGTTATGGATTATGGCCCTAATGAGGATGCGGCATATTATTTTGCAACCGAGGTATATCCTGCAATTAAGGAAAAAATTAATGATGCTGAGTTTGTAATTGCAGGCAAGAATCCAACTCAAAAATTAGTAGATTTAAAATGTAAAAACATCCATATTACAGGTTTTGTCGATGATATGTATAGGACTATTTCTTCATCGGAAATATATGTATCGCCTTTAAGATATGGAAGTGGAACAAAAAATAAGGTATTGGAGGCGATGGCTGTTGGAATGCCTGTATTTTTGACAGATGTTAGTAGAGAAGGTATAGATGGATTACAAGATGGTCAAAATTGTTTTTTTGTAGATAAAAATAATATGGCTGAAGTAATTAGTAAGGCTCTAACCGATAAGGTTAGATTAAAAAAGGTCGCTGAGAGAGGAAAGGAATATGTAGAAAGGTATCATTCATGGAAAAATGTGTTTGATAAATTTCTAATTGATTAGAGTATGAATATTTTATTTACGTCAGATTTATCGGGTATGGGTGGTGGCGAAACTAGTTTGGTAAATTTAAGTGCTGTTTTAAAGAAAGATAACAATATAAGTGTTCTATGCAACACTAATGGAAGACTTAATGATATACTTAAGAGTAATGGAATTCAGGTATATGAATTGAACTATAGAGATAAAAAGAAACTTATAAAAAATCTTTTATTTATAAGAAAGCTGGCAAAAAATAAAAATATACAAATTATTCATAGTAATGATCCGCTTACATCTATCATTATGCATTATGCTGTCATAGGATTAAAAGTAAAGACATTTTGGACATGTCACGGACAATGGTATAATTTTAAAGGCTTAAAGAAGCTACTCATAAAAAAATCAAACTGCCATATTTTTTGTGTATCAACAAAAGTGAAAGAATCCTTAGATAGAATGGGGTTTAAAAATACAAGCATATCTTATTTGGGGATACCGTTAGAAAGGTATGAAAATGCGAAACCCACGAATTTAAAAAATGAACTCAATATTCCATTAAGCAATAAGTTGATAGCTTGCATAGGTAGATTCCAACCAATTAAGGGACAACTGAAATTAGTAGAGGCTTTGAATAGTCTTATACAAGGTGGTGCTAATGTTACGTGCTTATTAGTGGGCGGCTGTGTTTTTGGAGCCGAAGAAGACAAAGATTACTATAACAGAGTAAAAAAATACGTTTATGATAATGAGTTGGAGAGAAATGTTATATTTCTTGGTGAGAGGCAAGATATTCCAGCAATCTTAAAAGAAATAGACTGCCTCGTAATTCCTTCAGATAACGAGTCTTTTGGGATGATTGCAGTTGAAGCATTAGCTGCCGGTACTCCGGTATTATCAACGCCAAATGACGGTGTTAGTGAAATTTTAAATTACGATAAGAGATTTATTGCAGCTACAAATGATGCAGTAGGTTTACATTTACTTATAAATTCTTATTTCAAATATAAAGAAAGAACTACTAGTGAAATTGGTAATGTAAGCAATGTTAATGAAAGATTTTCAATTAGTAATGTTGCCACAATTTACATGGATTGTTTTAAAAAGTATAGTAGAATATGAAAATACATTTAAAAAACATAATCGGTATAGCTTTTGGCGCAATTGTACTACTGGCATTATATAAACCTGGATATACATATGAGGTGAGTAGCATTGATAGTGCGTTTACAATTTTACAGTTAATAAGTTTAATAGTGTGTGCAATTATTGCTATTAAATATTTTAGGAAATTATTCGTTCCTGAATTTGTTTTACTAATTGTTATAAAGACATATACGTTATTATTTACAGTTATTATGCAAGGAAGCCTGAAAGATTATGTTTATTCGTTTGTTTGGTTGATTTGTGAGATTATACTAATATCATATTATTTAAGATTTAAGCGCAAACTTGGAATAAAAACTGTGTGCATTGCTTTGGCAATATTGGTTTATATAAATTTAGCTTCAATCATTATGTTTCCAGAGGGAATGTACAATTTTGGTAGTGAAAGGATTTACACTTTTTTGGGGCATGCAAATACTACATTGGTATTTTCATTCCCATTATTTGTTATTTCAATATTGCTGATAAAACAAAAACAATGGAGATGGTTTTCCAGACTTAATATTATTGTTTGTGTTATATCGACGATATTGATACAATCGGCAACAGCATATGTCGTTTATGCGGTGTTTATTTCATTAAACATTATTTTTGCTATAAAAAAACGATTTCCAAAAGGAATGTTTTTTACTATTTATATAATAATAATGCTATTGTCGGTGGGAATTATATTTTTCAAGATACAAAATATTTTTGGCTTTTTAATAAAAAATATTTTACATAGGGAATTGAATTTTACTAATAGAGATTACTATTGGGGAATAACAATAAACTATATAAAAAATAATTTATTAGGCTATGGTTATGTCGCAGGAACTGCAAGAATAGGTGGACTAGGGTCGCACGATTCTTTGTTAGAAATTCTTTTTGAAGGAGGCGCTCTATTACTACTTCTTTATACTGTATGGTTTAAAAAAATTTCAAAATTGTTTGATAAGGCATGTGATAGTGCGACAATAAAAATTTTACTTTTTAGTTTGAGCGCTATGATGTTGACTTGCATTACAGAATCCTCAATTTCTGATTATAAGTGGTACATTTTATATGTGATTGCCATAAATGAAATTTATAATTCTAAGAGAACCTGTCCTGTTATTGCGAAGAGTTAAGGGGAATTAACTATGAATATCTTGTTGTATGGTTGGTTTGGTGAGAACAATGTTGGAGATGAACTAATATTAGATGCAAGTATGTCCTTGATTAAAAAACAGTGTCCCTCAGCAGAAATAAATGTTATGGGGACCAAGCCGTGTCAAGTGAAAAAATTACATGCAGGGATGAATCGTGTGTCAACATATATCGACTACAGGCCTAAAGAATTTCTTAGAGCGTTTAAGTATGGCTTTTTTGATGTGATTAGGAATATATTAAAAAATGATGTTTTGGTAATATCCTCGGGAGGTGCGCTTTCAGACTGGCACAAGGAATCGACGATAACACTTTTTTTTATGATTGATATGTTTTCTTTTATGAAAAAGCCAATTTATATGTTAGATGTTGGTGCTGGCCCGATTAATATCAATAAATCATATAAACGCTTCAAAAATAGACTCGATAAAATAAGAATTATTACAGTGAGGGATAAAAGCTCTTTTGATACATTGAAAACTTTAAAACTTAATAACATATATTTATCAAGAGATGTAGTTTATTCCTATTCCGAGAGTATTCTGGATAGAATAAAAAACATAGAAAAAATTAATAATTCTGTGGGTTTAGTGATAGCAGCAGTTTGTTATGAAACAAAAAGTGTTTATGACGAATATATAAATCAAATTAATTTACTGATAACAAAGTTACTGCAAGAAGGTTATAAAGTATCGGTTATACCATTTTTATATGAAGAAGATAAGGAGTTTTTAGAGCAACTTCAAATTCCTGAAATTGTCAAAATTTGCGTTGATCAAAATAATGCATATAAGGCAATAGAATATATAGCACAATGCGAATATGTTATTGGGATTCGCTATCATGCACTTGTATTATCAGCAATCATGGGGAAAAAAATTATTCCGCTTGTGCATCATGGCAAGAATGGAGATTTCGTGAAAGATTTTTTATTGGATAAATATGCAGAGTATATAGGTGATGGTAAGAACTGGGAATATTCTCAAATATCAGCTAACAATATAATACGGAATCTGAGAAGAATTGATTCCGATGAACAATATAAACTAAATATCATTTCAGCAATTAATGATAAGTATAACACTACAAAAGCTGAGGATATTTTATTTAATGCATTGCTAGATGCTTAAAAGGAGTAAAATATAATGTTTTGTTTACTATGGCAAAAAAATAAATCTGTAAATAAATATACTGGTAAGCATATCAATGATAAAATAGAACGAATTGTTCCAACTATTTGGGAAGAACATTGTTTAGAATGTTCACCGCCAGAATGCTATAAATCCTGCGAGAAATATCGAAGAAGAGAAGATGGTTCATGCATAAGGGTTACAAACGGCATATCAGCTTCAAATGAATTCAACGGGCTTTACGGATACTCTGCAGTTGTCGAGTTTAGAGAATGGTCAAAAATAGAAATATTATATAGGGAAAAAGCGGTTAGTATAGACGAAAATTTCAAGATAGAAAAGCACATTAGTCTTTTAGATAATATTTTTAAATTTACACATTATCCTTTATTCTTTTTAAAAGATCCATGGTCTTTATTTCACAGATGGGAACTTGAGAGACAAAAATATATTTCATTTTTATCAAGGAAGGGTACGGAGGATGCTAATGCACTTCTAGGTGAAATTGTTAATCCTGGAGAAAAATTTAATTTAATAGTGGAAATAAAGACGGAAGACACTGTTGTATACCGAAAATCCCATTCTTTAGCAACAGGAGAAAATTTAATAATTGATTCAATAGATAGTCAAAAGTTAAATGAAATTAAGCAAAGAAAGTATATTTATCTATATCCAGAGCAATTCGACAAAAAACATAAACTATTCTTTAAGACTTTAGAACTTGTAAAAATTAAGGATAAAAAAAGTATAGCAAGTAAAATGGTTAAATGTGTGGTATGGGATTTAGATAATACTCTTTGGAATGGAATATTTGTAGATCAAAAAGAAGATGTACAAATTAAATCTGAAGTTATTGATATTATAAAAATGCTAGAAAACAAAGGGATTGTAAGTAGTATTTGTAGTAAAAATGATTTTGAACCTGTAATGGAATATTTAAAATCACAAAAATTGGATAGTATGTTTTTGGTACCTCAAATTAACTGGGAACCAAAAAGTAAGAACATAAAAAGAATTGCAGAATTGTTAAATATAGGTGTCGATTCAATAGCATTTTTTGATGATTCAATTAATGAAAGAAATGAAGTTAGGTCAAATGCGCCAATGGTTAGAGTGTACGACATATTAGATTTATTTGAAACCGTTAAAACTGAGCCGTTTAATCCGCCTGTTTCTGAAGAAACAAAAAATCGAAAAAAACAGTATATTGAAAATATACAGAGAAATAAAGAGATTCAAAAAAATGGTGGCGATGTTATTGCATTTTTGAAAAATGCTGATATGAATTTAACAATTAACAGGGGAAATCTAGAGAACATAGATAGATATTATGAAATTGTTCAGAGAACCAATCAACTTAATGTTTCGGTTAGGCGTTTAAACAAAGAACAAATTGTAAGTTATATTCAATCACCAGATTATGAATTTATCGAAATTCATCTTACTGATAAATATGGTGATTATGGAATCATTGGAGTGTGCAATATTTCTTTGGAAAATTTTGTGGTAGAGGATATGCTATTTTCATGTCGTGCAGCCATGAAATTTGTTGAAGAAAACTTTATTAAGTGGCTTATGACTAAGTATTCGTCAAATACAGTAAAAATTAAATTTAAGACAACAGATAGAAATAAAAAAATTATTGATAAAATTAAAACAACTGGGTTTATAGAAAATGGTGAATATTTAGTTGAAGATCCTATATTAGTTAAGTCTTTTACATTACCATTTGATATTTGTATTATAGATGAGGTTTAAATATGGTTGACAAAATAAATATTCTACCTGAGGATAATATACTTATTATAGCACCACACCCAGATGATGAGAGCATTGGGTGCGGTGGCTTAATGATTCTTTATCCAAATCAATGTGATGTATTACTCATAACTGACGGAAGGCATGGACATACGGGAGAATATCTTGGAAAAGAGGATGAACTAGTTTCAATTAGAAAAAAAGAAATTTTAAAAGCGTTGACCCATGTGAAAATTAATACTTTCTACGCTCTTGATTTACCTGATGGTAAAACTATTGAAAACGAGGATATTGTAAAAAACTTTAATTATAATCCATATGATTATGTTTTTATTCCTAACAGATTCGATGGTAATCGCGATCATGCGGCATTATTTGAAATCTTAAGCAAGTATAAAAAAAATAGTGCAAATTTTAAATTGGTTGAGTATGAGGTTGGTACCTTGCTGGAATTTCCTGTCTGGACTTTGGATATTTCAAATGTAATGAATGAAAAATTAAGTATGATTTCAGAACATACATCGCAACTTCATGACATTAATTACATCAAAACAGTGGAAGCATTAAATTCATATCGAGGTGGATATAATGGTGTACAGTATGCGGAAGCCTATTGCCCATCAGATTATATTACTGTAGGCAGGATTATATTTTGGCATTTGCCTTTTAGTTTGAGAAATATGATATATAAGGTAAGAGATAAGATTAAGAGAAAAAATATAAATGAGAAATAAAATTTTTAAAACATTTAGTGTTGTTATATTTTTAATGGTATTTAGTAAAGGACTTGGTTTTATTAGAGAGTCTCTTATTGCGGCAAAGTATGGAGCAGGTTTTATTTCAGATGTTTATGTATTTGAGGATGGAATTATAAATGCTATATATACGGTTTGTGCAGGCGTAATTAGTACAACTTATATTCCAAAATTATTATCCTTACAAAATGAAGATAAGGATAGGTTTACTAGCAATTATTTTAATATTTTATGTTCTATAATTATTGGGATAGCAGCTATTTTGGCTTTGTTTTCTTCTTTTGTCCTCAAAATTTTTGTTCCGGGTTTTTACAATATATATTCTGCAGATGTAATGAACTCTTTGGAAGTTCTTACTAGAATAAACATGATTTCATTATTGCTAGTTTTTGCTGAGAATTATTTTATAGTTGTACTTCAAGCGCATAATTATTTTATCTTCTCTTCAATTCAAGGAATAATTTTAAATGTTTCGCTCATAGTTTATCTTTTATTTTTTTATCAATATGAGATTCGAGGCATAATTATTGTTAAAATTTTAGCACATTTTATCAATGCGCTTATGCTATTGATTTTTATAAATGGAAAAAGATTATTTAAATATTCTTTTATATATAAAATAAATGACCCTAATATTGTAAGCGTCGCAAAACTGGCATCTCCTGTACTTATTGTTAATATAGTTTCGCAATTAAATTATATAGTAGATAGAGCAATGGCTTCTGGACTAGATTCTGGAAGTATGGCTTTACTTAGTTATGCGAATACAGTTGCAGCACTTATATATTCAGTTATAGGGATATCTTTTAATAATATAGTTTACACAAGTCTTAGTGAAAAACAAGATGATGATGATGAAGTCAGAAAATTGTTTGCTAAGTATAAATCTCTTTTGTTATCAATTTTGTTGCCATGTTGTATAGTTATGTTTGTTGATTCGAAGAATGTATGCAATATAATTTATGGTAGAGGGGCAATGAATGAAAATAATATAAAAATTTTAAGTCTACTATTGATTATTTATATACCCAGTAATTTTGCTTTATGTATAAGGGATTTGTACAATAGATTGTTATATATACACAAAAAAACCAAAATAACATCTTTTATAAATTTGGGTGGACTAATTTTAAATATAGTTTTAAATGTAATTTTATCAAAGCTACTAGGAGTTTATGGACTAGCTATTGCAACTTCGTTAACAGGTATTTTGATTGTGACAATAACAAAGTTATATTGTAAAAACTACATTGAATTTCATGTACGAGAATTATTGACAATGAGCATAAAAACTATAATTGTTGGATTAGCATGTGTTGCAGTAAAGATTATTTTGTTAGATACTAGCGTGATTTGGGAAATAGTTACTTTTTTGATTTCAGTAGGTTTGGCGTTACTAATTTTTAATCTTGGAGCAATAAAGAAGGGGATTTCGTAAAATGATTTATTGGCTTATTTGCAAATTGAGACAAACAAAGTTAAAGTCGAGGCTTAAAGGAAATTTTAAGCACATCGAGTTTGCCGGAAACATTGAAGTTACATCTCCAGAAACAGTTCATTTGAGTGATTACCTATATGTCGGACCTAATTGTAAGATGTATGGTAGAGGAAATCTTAATATCTCTTCAAATGTCATTATTGGTAATGATGTTAAATTTCTTACGTCAAACCATAATTATAAAGGTGATATGTTGCCATATGATAGCATTGGAATTAATAAGGATATAGTTATTGAAAAAAATGTTTGGATAGCTTCGTTTGCCTTTATTTTACCTGGTGTTACGGTTCATGAAGGTGCTGTAATTGGAGGGGGGTGCTTGGTAACTAAAGATGTTCCGAGCTGTGCTATTGTTGGAGGAAATCCTGCTCAAATTATCGGGTATCGTGATAAAGATAAATATGTTGAATTAGATAAAAATGAGCAGTATTATCTTGTGAGCAAGTATGGTAAATGATTTGTGATTATTCCGGGGCTCTTTGAGCCACCTGTCCGGACTTTGAGAACCACCATTCGTAAAGGTCAAATCCTTCGCTCCACGCCAAATACAGCGCCGCTTATTTGCGGCGCTTGTAACACTCAGCCGGAAGGTCTTTTGACCATGGCATAAGTGGTTCTAACTCTTTTTCGTCTATACTTCCATCGGCACGAACAACCCGTGTCAGCTCTGTCAACAAATGTTTCATGTAATAGTAGACATTCAGGCCATTCGCCCGGGCGGTCTCCGTAACACTGTAAATGATTGCACTGGCATCAGCTCCTCGTACCGTATTGATGGTCATCCAGTTTTTACGGCCAATCGTGAAAGTTCTCAGCGCACGTTCGCTGGCCAGGTTATCAATCGGTACTTCTCCATCTGACAGGAATACTTTCAGATATGCTTCCTGATTCAGGCAATAGTTGATGCCTTTGGCGGTTTCACTCTTTGGAAGCACCGACCGGTCTGCCTGTATCTTTCGGAGCCAGGAAAAGAATTCTTCAACCAGAGGCTTGATGGAAGCCTGCCGCTCTTTTAAGCGTCCTTCTGGAGTCAGTTCCTTTAAAGCTCCTTCCAGGTCATAAATGGCACCAATTCGTACCAGTGCTTTATACGCAACAGACGCCTCGACCGCTTCTGGATTACTTTTTCCAATTGCCTTAATCGCATTTGCGAAGTGGCGCCTTGCGTGAGCCATGCAATTCGCATTCTTCACACCAGCAAGATCCCGCTCCAGCTTATGATACTGTTCCAGGCCATCAGTCACAAGAACACCGTCAAAGTCCTTATAATACGCTTTCGGATGATCGCTGTGTCGTGTCTTCTGGTATTCATACACAATGATTGGCGGCACCGGACTTAATTCTCCAGTGATGTGGACCCACATATAGCTTTTACTGCCTGCAGGTCTGCCGTCATGAATTACATCTACAGGTGTTTCATCACTCTGATTTACATGTGCTTCCAGCTGACGTTTTCTCATGAGATCACACACTGGCAATAAATAGCGTTCAGCTGTCCACACCGTCCAGTTCGACATCGTCTGTTTGGACAGATCCAGGCCGTTTGCCTGGAAGTCTCTGGAAATACGGTCAAGCGGATTGCTGTTTACATACTTGGCGTTGATGATTGCGGCTTCAAGAGAAGGAGTAGCAATGCTTCCCCTGAACATCGTTTCCGGGTGATCACCACGAAGAAATTCATCCTGATGCGCACCATCTGTTCCAACATACACTTTTATGATGTGTTTTTCAGCAGTCCATTTGGCCGGTTCGAAACGAAGCTGCCAGAAAATCTCATCCGGCATACTTTTCCAGTTTTCTTCACCGAAAGCCTCATTCAGTTCCTGTTCCGGTATATCATGAAGGATTACTTCCTGCGGAAAATCCTTCAGGTCTTCTTCACGCTGGCCTTTTTTCTTAGGCTTTCGCGGTACCTTTCTGGATGAATCAATGACCTCTTCCACAGTCGGTTCCTTGGCTGTTCCATCATAATTCGCTTCTGCCTCATTAAAAAAAGAAAGCTGGCCTGCGATATCATCCAGTTTTTCCGTATGGCGGCCGAAGCGCTGCTGATTTGCCAGCCGGATCTGCTCTACGAGGTTTTCATAGTTGTGTTCCAGTCGGTCAAGCCGGTCCTGCATCTGGTAGATGACATCGTCCTTAGTTTTATGATCCATCTTGTTCAGTTCATCTGGAGTGAATTTTTTGCACATGATATCCGCCTTTCTTACTAACGGTAGTATAGCAGAAATCTGTGACAAATGCGAATCAGCCTTCAGGCCGAGTTCGTCATTTTTTCCTGCCACGAAAGTCATCAGAATTCGTATGTCAGCCTTTGGAAATATAGGGTTTTCAAGGTGCAATTGCATCGTTCCTGCCTGATAGCAGACGAATGAATTGTTCTGATCCGGTCATCCATTGTAAACGATAGCAGTTCTTTTCAGTACCAAAACAGAAAATATATTTTCTCTGTTTTGTACAAACGTTTCAATAGATATTTTTCGGATCGACATCTTTGATTTTGGGATCCAGGGGATTTAAACCCATCATAAGATACTTGTACTGCTCTTCGGTAAGATCTGCGGCTTCCTGTATGTTTCTTGGCCAGGATAACCGTCCTGCTTCAAAGCGTTTATATAGAAGCAGGAATCCTGTTCCCATCCACAAGAGCCCTTTGCACCGATCGGAACGCTTCCCGCAAAACAAAAAGAGCGTTCCCTTCTCAAATGGATTTTGACCATACTTATCTCCTATAATCGTTGCCAGTCCATCAATGCCCTTTCTCAGATCAACCGTGCCGCAGGCAAGAACAACACGGCGAATACCAGCAGCATCTTCAAGCATGGGACACCTCCCGAATGATCCGGGCC
>OGXP01001562.1_pt1 | contig 18538 bp, 14 predicted proteins | sample 1576351 | NCBI WGS metagenome assembly OGXP01 (sample SAMEA3541517, study PRJEB24748) | human gut metagenome | biome: human gut; feature: human-associated habitat; material: faeces | place: China | collected 2012
CCATGCAAAGACCAAAGTTTACAGAATTTCTTCCGCTCGCTAGGGGAAATCAGCTATGCTGATTTCGCAGCTCGCACTCCTAATGAATTGTACCATATTTCATACACCTACAAAAGTATAAAAAATCCCTCTCGTCAAATCATGGAAGAATGTTTCTTTATCGGTGATCACCAATTCGTACATATCATTTATAAAGGAAAGAAGAAACAGCATCTTCCAGATGGGAACGGTCCTTTTCAGCAATCTCCTGCAAAAGGGGAAGAGCTTTAAGGAAACGCCCCCGCCACTTGCTGACAGAATCCTGTCCAGGACCTACCCGAGTTGATATCTGCATATTGTTCATACCATCAGCCGCCAGCAGGATTATTTTGGCACGTTGTACCTGACGGGCTGGTAAGGTCCTGCTTTTTGAAAATTTGGAAAGAATGTGGTGGATGTCTTCTGGTATTTTAACAGGTGCAGCAACAAATGGCATATGAATGATCTCCTTGATTTTTCTTTTGATTATGCCATATATTGTGAAAAATTTCCATAGGGATATTACTTGATAATTAATGCGATTCTGTACTAGTTTTTTACATTGTCATTGTCAAAATGCAATGTCTTATGGTACTTCGCATTCTCCTCCAGAAGTTTTTTCCATTTTTGTCCATCCTCTTTCGTAGGATTATCAAAATTCTGCTGGCCTTTCAGCTCATCCATATACTGGACATAATCCAGAAAATAAATATCTACCGTAGAAATATCTCTGTCCTGAATTGCGAAGTTATTACAGTTTCCAGTAGACTCATTGTACGGAAGTGTGTTTCCATTGGCATCAAGAGCTACCATAAAGCAATCACTGTTGGAACCTTCCTTATAAAGTTCATTTACCGTCAATTCATATGGAGTACGAATCACCGATTTAAGTCCAATACCTGCATCGTTTGTATCATTGAGTTCCAATACTTCTGTCTGGGAATCATCTACCGTAACCGGGATATCGAAGCTCCAGTCACCTTCATATTTGTAGTAGCCAGCATCCCTTCCATATTTTTTCTCATCCTCTTCTGACCACTGATAGTTTGCTTCCAGTCCTCTTACCTTGGTAATATCCAGATGCAGGTTAAAGGTATCTGGAATATCAATTTCTTTAATGTACTTCTGATATGCTCCACCACGCTCAGATACTTTATTGATAAACTCTTCCAGTAGCGCATAACCTTCATCCGTCTGATCATCTAAGTCCGCCTGAGTTATTCCCATCTCATCCATTACCTGCTGTGTCATTTCATTGTATTTCTCATTATATTCCGTATAATCTTTTGCGGCTTCAGCCAAATCATAACGGAAAATACATGCATAGGTGTTATCATCCAGAAATTTTCCTTCCACTTGACCGTCAATTACCGGGCTAGCCTCTGAATTAAAGTCCACATCCCCTGTCATATCCAGATCAATGACTGGTGTTCCACTTTCCGCCCCAGTTTCTGTTTCTGGGAACGGTTTATCACTTTTAAACTGCATAGTCACATAAATTGCCTGGCTGTTTGCATATACCTCAGAACATGTAATTGTCAGCCCATCTGCTGTCTTAGTGTAAATAGCATCATTATTGGCATGATCTGTCTTGGCTCCGTCTGTTTCACTGCTATCTGTCTTCGTTCCATCAACAGCTTCCAAAGTTGTTGCATGATCTGAAAAGTCACCAAAGAAACTCACATTATCCTGTAAAATTTCAAAGAGTCCTCCTACAACCGGGATATTTTTTGCCATTACCGGATTGATTGCACAGAATACAAATCCTACTGCCAGTACCGCTGCCATCCCTCCTGCTATCCTGCCTCCACTTTTCATCCAATGATATGGATCCTTTGATGCTTTTTTCTGTAAAACAGCGTTATTTTCAATCAAACGATATGCCTGATTAATATGTTCATGCACGATTTCCGGCATTTCTATATCCTTTTGAAGTTTTTTCTGGAAGTCTTTCTCATTATAATTTAAAGTCATCATTAGGCACGTCCCTCCTTAACCTTATATCCATACATCTCTGCAATCTGTTTTCTGCCACGATAAAGACGAGATTTTACAGTGCTTTCCTTCATATCCAGAATGTCACTGATTTCCCGGATACCAAATCCTTCCATATAGTATAGAAGAACAACCAAGCGGTATTTACTGTCCAATGGCTCTAAGGCCTGGATCCATTCCATTGCTGCATATTTTTCTTCGTGAAAAGGCGTTTCCGGCATCTGATCCGTATAAGTAACCAGCTTTTTCTTCTGTATCATGTCCTTGCACTTATTGATCAGAATTCGGATCATCCATGTCTTGAAATATCTGTTCTGTTTCAGACTTTTCAAATTTTCATAGCAGGAAAGAATCGTATCCTGTATTGCATCCGCAACATCTTCATCATTTTTCAGATATGCCGCTGCAACCTTGTACATACTCTGTACATTCTCATCTATAAGCCGACAAAAGGCATCTTTATCGCCTTTCTTTGCTTTTCGTATCAAAATCTCATTCATTGTCGTCTCCCTTCTCCTATATCAGACCGGTCATCAGGAAATATTGTATAAAAGCTTTTCTTTATGTGCTTCTACTTATTAGACGTGCAAACTCCCAAAAAAGTTGCAATTTTTTTTAACAATCTCAGAAAATCCCCAAAAGATTAGTTTGAACACTTCCATGCTTTTCATGATTATCAGTCAAGGTGCTATAAAATATTTCAGGTACTAAAAACAGCCGTACCATGTGCTTTTACATGATACGGCTGCCAATGATTCCAGCCCCTCAGGACAGATCAATCAAAAATCATATTCTCTGTCCCATCAGGTTTTAAAAATACTGTTTTCGAAATTCCATTACATTCCAGCGTTACTTTCTGCTCATGGGAAGAACAGAGGCGAACCCTGTGTATCCTGCCCTCTCTCCATTCAAAATCAACTGTGATGTCACCCTGTGCCTTCATTCCCCGGACTTTTCCGTCCTTCCATTCATCCGGAAGTGCCGGAAGTAACAGGATGTACCCTTTCCGGCTCTGGATGAGCATCTCTGCAACCGCAGCTGCAAAGCCAAAATTCCCATCGATCTGGAACGGTGGATGTGCACACAGCATGTTGGGATAAATGCCGCCTCCCACACAGGAAATATTTTCCTCCCTGGTATAACGGAGCTGGTTTTTCAAAAGCCCCAGTGCATGTTCCCCGTCCCGGAGTCTGGCCCAGAGGCAGGCCTTCCATGCCATACACCATCCGGTTCCCTCGTCCCCGCGCCTTTCCAGTGCCACCCGGCAGGCTTCCAGAAGCTCCGGGGTGTTTTCTGTGATCAGGTTTCCTGGATAAAGGCCATACAGATGGGATACATGGCGGTGATGGATCTCTGTTTCCGGATAATCCAGGAACCATTCCCGGATCTGTCCAAAGCTTCCCGTCTTAAATGGCGGCAGTTTTGAAAGTACCCGTTTTACATTCGCTTTCTCTCCCTCTATGCCCAGGATGTTACAGATTTTCAGGTAGTACCCAAACAGTTCTTTCAGGATACTGATATCCATGGTGGATGCCATTCCCACACTGTGGGATTTTCCATCTTCTCCACAGAAACGGTTCTCCGGGGAAGTGGAAGGTCCGGTAACATAGTATCCCCCATACGGGAACAGGAACCCAAGATAGAACTTTACGGCTCCCTCGATCACCGGATATGCCCTGTCTTTCAGGAAATCCAGGTCTTCTGTATAGCAGTAATGTTCCCAGAGATGCCGGCAGAGCCATCCGGAACTCATAGGCCACATGGAATAGGAACAGGGATCCTCATCCTGCCCGAAATATCCTACAGGTCCGGAATGTCCCCAGATATCCAGGTTGTGGTGGCTCACCCACCCGGAAAGTCCATAGACCTCCCTGGCTGTCTCCTTTCCATCCTCTGCTGTCCGGCAGATCAGGTCAAAGAGCGGTTCCTGGCATTCACCCAGGTTGCACCTCTCAGCCATCCAGTAATTCATCTCCGTATTGATATTAACGGTATAATTACTGCTCCAGGGGGCACGCATCCTGTTGTTCCAGATTCCCTGGAGGTTTGCACACTGGCTTCCCGGTCTGGATGAACAGATCATCAGGTATCTGGCATAATGGAACATCATCTCTGCCAAACGGTTTTCCCTGGTGTCGTTCAGTGATAATCCCATACGGTTAAAATATTTATGGTATTCTCCCAGATGTCTTTTCTTCAGCTGTTCATAATCCGGATCTTCCAATACTTCCATACACTCTTTTTCCAGCTGTGGTGTATCTGCATTCCGTCCAAAATCTGTATTTCCTGTAAAATAAACAAATATGTCCTGTTCCCCCTCGATCAGGAGCTTACCATCACAGCATTTCACACTGTCCTGCGGTACAACAACCTTTACAGCCAGGGTAAACCGGATCCCTTTTCCGTCTTCATAAACAACCGGTTCCGGACAGTCATAGTATGGCGGTGCCACATAAGAGGGTGCCCGTCCGGAAAAGAGCACTGTATCTTCACAGTTTTTTATTTTCTCATATCTGATCTCACTTTCCAGTGAAATCCCAAGATGAAGTTTCTGTCCGGGGGCTGCCTGGAAATGGACTGCCAGCAGAGGATCTGCCATGCTCACAAACAGCTCCCTTTTATACCCTGCAGATGCCACTGTTTCCACCGCATGGTTCAAAGAGAGCTGACGCACATATCCGCCGGGTGCCTGTCCGGACATCTGCAGACTCATGTCCAGTCTGCCAGCCGGGAGGTAACTGTCCGTCCAGTCACCCAGGATATGTTTCCTGCAATAATCTTCTGCCTCCTGATGCTTCTGGTCCTTAAGCAGCTTTCGCAGATGCCCAAGGTCAGCATGACCGTTTTTATTCAGCTTTGAACTGCCGTCACCGGACCATAAAGTATCAAGATTCAATTCAAGTGTTTCATTTTCCAGACGGCCATAGGACATCACTCCAAGAGTTCCGTTTCCAAGCGGCAGAGCCTCATTCCAGGCTTCCGCCGGTTTTTTGTAACTTAATATCCAACGATCCATTTTTATCCTCTTTATTCACCATTCAGAATTATAATTTTATTGTTTTTTAAAGTAACTGTCCCATCCTGCATACTTTCCCTTATCAGTGGAACTTCACGTCTCATGTGGAATTCATTTTCAGTCACAAGGGCATCAGGATTACATGCAGGACTGATAAGCCCTCCCAGATCATCATAACTGATATTTTTGCGGAAGATATTATGAACAGCTTCCTCCATACAGAACATGATGCAGCCGCCCTCGTTTGACCGGCTATAATTATACTCATATAAGGTACCATCTCCAGAATCTGCATCATATGCCATACCATCCTGGTTCAGTCTGGTATCTGTAACTTCATTGTAACAGAATCTGGCATTTTTACATTTCCATGGCCATATGGCAGCCGCTACCTTTCCCATTCTGTCTTCCGGATGTCGATACACAGAATCATTCATCTCTTTTGCACAGCTATCTGCAATATTATGTTCTGTCAATGGCTCAAGGGAGTACATAGGAGTGATTGCATCTCCTCCTGCCTGACTGACATAACAATTGCGGATGATTATATTCTCATGTCCATGTTTCCTGAAAGTTTCTTCATCAAGCTCTGCCCCGGAAAACTTCTGGTGCTGATAAGTATATCCCACAGCAATTCCCCACCGGCTTACTCTCCACACAGTACAATTCTCTACAGTGATCCCGTCATATCTTGCGACCCCTGTTTTTTCTTCATTGTCCGGTGTTAAGGCAGTCATATAAATACCGCCATTGTTCATATGCTTGTTATAAACGTTTCCTGTAACATCATGAACCCATACATCCCGTATGGTGATATCATGAAGTGTCCCTCCGTTTTTCGCCACTACAGCAATACCGGTTCTGTCCATTTTGTGTGGTGCCGCATATTCTTCCATAGTTGTGTATGGAGATGAGTTTGTTATGATCAGATCATGAACCAAAATATATTCCACATCATAAAGAAGTAAGGCAGAGGATACCTCTCCTTTATATACATGAGATGGCGAGTCCAGAGGTGCGCCATAATCCTGATACCATATTCCGGTGCCGTTTGAATGAATGCACGGCATAGTACCTTCTCCATAGGCACCGATTTCAATTTTGTCAGACCTGGTTCCCCTGCCCTTTATATGCAGGTACTGGTTTTCAAAAACAGATCCTCTCTCCAGCAAAACACGATCACCTGGATTTAATTCCAGATTATTAATCCTGTCCAGGGATCCAAATGCTGTTTCCGGTGCTTCACCATTGTTGCAGTCATCTCCATTAATGCTGCTTACGTAATATGTTTTGAATTTCCTGCTCATATTCCTTCTCCCGTATCCGTTTTTTTATTACTGTAGCTACTTCATCATAAGAAAAGCTGTCACCCTGATATCGGGTAAACAGTTCCCGATGCCCGTTCCAAAATGAAACCATATCTTTAGAAGTAATCGTTGAATAATTATAACTTCTTTTAATCAAGGGTTTCTCTGAAACAAAATCCAGTCGGAATCTTGTCAGCTCATACTGTATATATGCAGGCACTGAGAACTTGCTCAGACCATATACAGTAATTCCTTGTTCAAGAAGTTCTTTCCTTTTTTCGTTTTCCAATATGCGTCTGCGTTCTGCTGCTTCCAGACTGCCATCAGCAATCTGCCCCAGTTGTACGGCAAATTCAAGGCATGCCTGCACATATTTCATTTCTTCCTCATTCATAAAGCCATATTTATTTGTCATTATTCTGTAATCTCCCATTATCTGCCTGTTGAAGAGTCTGATTCTGCGAATCTCAGTTTCCTGTAATATTTATAAGAAAATGCTGACTTGACAATATCAATGTTCTTCTTAAGCTTTCATAAAATAAAAATCCCTGACATCCGTTATAAGCCGAGTGCCAGGGATTTTAATGATCAGCCTTTAACTGCTCCGACCATAATACCTTTAGAGAAATATTTCTGCATAAATGGATATAATGCAAAAATTGGTAAGGAAGCCAGGACAGTTATTGTCATACGAATTCCTTTTGGAGAAATAGCCGCCATTGCCTGCGTCATATCAGCTCCACTTGATGCAGTCTTTAACTGTTCTGCCAGCCTTTGTGCCTCATTGAGGTAGTTATACAATAAGTACTGTAATGTTGTCAGTGATTCATTGGCACGGGTATAAATATGATTATCAAACCATGAGTTCCACTGGCCTACAGCGACAAAGACTACAACTGTTGCAATAATTGGTTTGCACAGCGGAAGTATAATTTTGAAAAAGCAGGTTATATATCCGGCTCCATCCAGGGAAGCAGATTCTTCCAGTGCCGGCGGAAGCTGTTCTATGTATGTTTTGATCAGTATCATATTGTAAGCGGAAATCATTGTAGGCAGAATATATACCCAGAAATTGTTTAACAATCCATATGATTTCATAACAATATAAGTCGCGATCATACCACCACTGATATACATGGTAAATACAACAAATCGATATAATATCTTTCTTGCCGGCATTTTATCTTTTGTAAAAAGATAGGCAAGGAATGAACAGCAGAATACGGATAATCCTGTTCCTACCACTGTTCTCAGCACGGACATCCCTAATGCCGGGAAGAAACCTTTTAACGTGAGAATTTCTTTATAGTTACTGAGTGTAAATCCGGCCGGAAGTATTACCGGAGGGTTTACAGATGCTGCTGTTGTATCACTGAATGAATAGCATAATACATACCAGAAAGGATAAATACAGATCAACGCAAGCAGTATCATCAGTAAAGTATCAAACACAAGAAATGCTTTTCTTGATGGAGAACTTTTAATTTTCATTTCGCCCATAATTTTCTCTCCTTTAGATAACTGCTCTACCTCTGATTTTTTTGGCAACCAGATTTGCCACCACAACTAAGGTGATACTTACAAGTGATTTCACAACGCTGATGGCCACACCATAAGAATAGTCCATATTCTGAAGACCTATTCTATAAGTATAAAGATCCAGAACTTCAATGTTTGTCGCTGTCAGTGAATTCTTAAACAGAAGATACTGCTCATATCCTGTATTTAAGAAGTTACCAATATTCAGGATAAACAATACAACAAAGGTTTCCATCATTGCAGGCAGTGTTACATGAAGAGCACACTGGAAATATCCTGCCCCGTCTACTCTTGCTGCCTCATACTGTTCCTGATCGATTCCTGAAATAGCTGCCATATAGATGATTGAGTTCCACCCCAGTGTCTTCCATTGCAACAGGAAAGACTGGAACCAGTATACTGCTTCATTTGAGCCCAGCAGGGAATTGGAAGCATCTCCAAGTCCCATTGCTGTTGCCAAACCTGTTACAATTCCATCAGAGGCAAATAATGCTGTAGAAAGAGAAAAGATAATAACCCAGCTGATGAAATTTGGGAGGGTTGTAAAGGTCTGTGTAAATTTCTTGATTGGACCATTCCTGAGTTCATTAAGCAGAATAGCCATAAACATAGGTAATGGTGTTAAACAGATATTGATGATCGCAAAAATGAATGTATTTTTTAATGATCTTAATACATTATCATCTCTGAAAATAAGTTTAAAATAATCCAATCCTACAAAGTCACAGTTAAAAATACTTACCCCTGGTACATAATCAAAAAATGAGTAAATCCATCCAAATATCGGAACATAGCTAAACAAAAAGACTATTACGATAAATGGCATTGCCATCCAAAGCAATTTGTAATCTTTTGGTGTCTTTTTCACCAATGCCTTTTTCCGATTCATAAGCATGCCCCTTTCTCTTTATTTGCTTTCTAATTTATCAATTGAACTCTTTGAAGTCTCCCATGCATTCTGCCACCATTCAATAGACTCATCTACTCCTGCGTCTGCAAGCTGCTGTAATAATGCTTCCTTTGCAGCTTTGAAAGCTTCATCTGATTCTGCCTGTACAAGACCTGGCAGAGCATTTTCAGTAATTTCAATGCAGTTACTGTCTATACGAGTGATGTTCTTTGGTGTTATCTCAAGACACATACGAATAGTCGGGTTAGCCTCGCTGAGATCCATGCTTGTGCCATCCTCAATACGATTCTTCAGAAGGTCACTTGGTAAATCGATATTAAACTGTTTGCAGAGATCCTGCTCAGCTGTGGTAAGATTTGCTTTCATGACATCCTCATCATTCCAGAGATTTACAAGTCCACCATCTGATAATACATTGTTGTAATCCCAGCCAACAAGATTGTCTGTACCACCATCACTGATACCACTTGCTTTCCATTCGTCTACGCGACTGCTGTCGGTCTTCATACTCATTGTATCTTCTGTCAAATGAGGTTTTCCATCGTCGCCCTTTTCCCAGCGTCCTTCAATACCAGATTCTGCACTTCTGGCAAACTCACTGCTCTGAAGATAGTCAAGCACCATGACTGCTCTTTCAATATTTGGGGAATGAGAAGAAACGAACATATATTTTCCTGTCCATCCGGCTCTGTTTGGTTCATTAACCCAACCCAGTTTAGATGGTAACGCAATGTATTCCTTGTCTGTTCCCTTGTTATTTGTATTATATGTTCCATAGAACCAGTTTACAGTTCCACCAAGATACTGACCTTTTGTATATTTTTCTGTAAGATCCTCACCCTGGGTGATGAAATTATCCGGATCCAATAAACCTTCTCTGTAGAGTTTGTTATAAAATTCCACACCTGACCAGAATGGAGTTTTTACATCTTCATCTTTATCATAAATGTCCACTACTAAATCATTGGTTTTTGCATCCTGAACATACAGACCATCCTCAAGGTTTACATATCCTTCTCCCAGACATCCTTTAAAGAAGTAAGTATGAAGATCAGAATCATTATAGGCACTCATTGCATAGGTTTCTAATCCGTCCTCTGTTTTTGGATAGATTTCTTTCATCGCTTTTAATGCCTTAATATAATCATCATCATTGTTAATTTCCGGGCATCCAATCTGCTTATATAAATCCCAACGAACTACATACCCTGTCGGAACTACAGAACCATAATTTTTCTCAGCATTTTCAGAAACTACATGAGGAGTAACAAAATACTGTGTGTCTTTGTCATCACTCTTAAAGTTCTGCATGATTGTATTTCTGTAATTCATATCATCTGAAAAGATATTTGGTGCAATATTTTTATAATCCAACAGATTTACCGCATGTTTTCCTTTTAAGACACCCTCAATATTTGCATCTGCAATTTGTACAATGTCTGTGGTATTTCCACCGGACAGATCAAGGTTCAGGCTCTCCTGATCATATGGTTTTACCGTAATAGTACAGTTATATTTTTTCTCAACTTCCTTTATTACTTCAGTCGGCCAGGTTGTTGTAGAAGAATCAAACAACGATAATCCACCGATTGAAATATCTACTTTCTCTGACAAATCTACATCGTCAGCACTCTTAGCTGTAGTTTTGCTGGCCGATGCACTTTCGTCCTTACCGGAACCACATCCTCCAAGGCAAGATACAACCAGAGCAGTTGCACCTAAAACTGCTGTCATTTTTTTTAATTTCATAACCTTTTACCCTCCTAGCTGTCATTGTTATATTAGACAGTTTTACATTTTATCTCCGTCATATTGCACACCCCTGATGTCTCCATTTTCGACTTTGATAATAATTTTAACCGGCCAGTTAAATGTTATTAAGAATTCTCTCTGCCTAAGATGTTATCATTTTACCATGGAAAAAAGATTGATTAAATGTTCTTTCTTACTTGATGCTTAACGGATTTTTCGTTTTTTCACATTTTGTTCACTATTTTTGACCTTTTTTATCATTCGGCATTATGCATCATAAAATAAATCAAATTCTTCATAGTTATCGTCACATTAAATATATTTTCTCTACTTTACCTGATAATCATTTTGCATTTTGCCGTTTTGGGAAAACTGACCTCAACAATAAAACCACATTTTTCATTTGACTCAACTGTCATTTTCCCCAAATCTCCATATAACAAATTCAGTCTTTTATAAACATTAGACATCCCAATATGATCAGATGCTTTTGAAGCTGTCTGCATTTTTATGTATATTTCTTCTAATTGTGTTTTTGTAAAAAATACTCCACTATTGATCACCTTCACATCTATAAAATCATCGCATTCAATAATTACATTTATGGTACGTATTTCCCCCCGGCTGCTTCCATGTACAAAGCAATTTTCAATAAGCGGCTGCAAAATGAGTCGCGGAAACTCCAGATCATAACATTCTTTGGAACAGCTCAGATTGTATTCCATATCATGACTAAACCGTAACTGCATCATAGCTACATAATTTTCAAGAAATTCTATCTCATTTTCAATTTTCCAGGTAAGGCTGGGATTTCGAAGCATAGGAGTAATAATCTTTCCTAATGTGACCAGTGTATCTGCGACAATCTTGTTATTTGTCATCATGGCCATCCAGCGAATGGAATTAAGCGAATTTAACAAAAAATGAGGATTCATCTGATATTGAAGAGCAAGAAGCTCTTCCTCTGTCTTTTCCTTTTCCACCAATTTCAGTCTTTCAATGTAATCTTTAATACTTTGTGCTGTATAATACAATTCTTCATTTAGCTGATCAAGCTCCTCCCATCCAAGTTTTTGAGGCTTATCTATCTCAAATTCCTGGCGCCTGACATGATGCATGTTTCTCATCAACAGTTCAATTGGTCTGGTATATTTTCTGCTCCATACAATCGACACAAACGCGGTAGACAGTATTGCAGCTAAGCACATAAGCACCCCAAAATTTCGGATATCTTTCGCATCCTTCATATATTCCTGCTTTGGTATCATATCGCATAATTTCCAGTCATAAATATCAAGAGCATATTCAATATTTTGCGTATCGTTTCCTGTTTCAAGTTGCTCTCCCAGCAGATTTCCCCCCACGTTTGATATTATCTGATTATTTCCATCTACTAAAACTGCCGTACTGTCGTCAAAGGCTACTGATCTATATGTATTTTGAATGTCGCTTTCACTGACAGCAACAATAAGATATCCATCCTTTTCCAGTTCACTGCTCTCACCCAATGCTTTAATACCTATGAGTGAAGCATTTTGATTCATTGACCTCAACGGACTTTCACTATTCAGACTCAATTCCCAGCCTGGGAGCCATGTTGTATAGGGGTACGCATTTTTGCTTTGTCTGAGTGCTTCCAGCAATTTTCCAGATATCTGAGTATTACCGGTCCTGTTTTTCCGAAACGCAGACGATACAATCCCCCATCCATCCCCACGCAAGAATCCAAGTGCAGAAAGTTCCCTGTTTACAGCCATTTCATCAATAAAACTATCTGTTATTTTTACTTTTAATTCATTACTTTCAACATCCGTTTCCGGATAATCATTTTTATAATCCCATATCAGATCATTCGTTACATATTTATCCAAACATAGTTCTGCATTTTCCAAAACATTTTTCAGGTTTTTTTCTGCCTGTTCAAATGTCATTAGTACTACCTTTTCATTACCTGTTTCTATTTTTTTTACGAAATAATGATATGTAATACAGAACAAAATACTTAATATCACAATAAAGCTTCCTAATATTGAGATAAGTACCTTTTGTCTCCAGTCCATTCGTTTTACTGATTTGTTTTTCTCCATCTGGCCGGTGATTCTCCTGTCTTCTTTTTAAAATACCGTGAGAAATATTCTAAATTTTGAAATCCATGTTTTTGAGCAATCACAACTATCTTCTCATCACTGCTCTTTAAATCCTTCATTGCTTTTTCCAACCGGATTTCATTTAGATATTCGATATAATTTTTTCCTGTCTGTTGTTTAAACAAATACGAAAAATAGCTTCCGGATAGCCCTATTATCCTTGAAATATCTTTCAGGCTAAGATTTTCCTGATAATGTTCCTCCATATAAGATATTGATTTCTGAATCAATGCTTTTCCGCTATTATCATCATAGTCTATACTAAATTGCTGTACATATGCACGATCAAACCAGTCCTTCAGACTTTCTGATTCCTTCCTATTACAATATGTGATCACAAAGCGAACCCCCAGAAAGTCCTCAATGGAACTGTTAATCCTTTTTATTCGCTCATCTATATTTCGTTCTTCATGTTCATAGAATATAATAAATTCTTTTTCTTTTAACGGAATCAGCAATTTATTTGGCAGCTGACGTCTTACAAGTTCATATATAAACTCCATTGCCAATGCATTAATCTTTGTCTGATCTTCATCTTTTAGGCTAAACAACAGCATATGCTCCATATCATCCGCTTTTTCCCATGTACAGTTTACGATTTTTCCTAATAAAAACTTTGAAATATGTATCTCTAATTTGTCAGAACTACTTTCTGTTTCCTCTGTTTTTCTTCCTATTCTGATCAGATATTCCTGTACATTCTGCAATGCATCACACACCTCATCAATACTGATGCTTGCCTTCAAAACATAAGCATTAATATTATACGGAATCAATTGTCTCAAAATTTCAAAATCATTCATGCATGATACTACAACAATAGCGCAGTCTTTATCAATCTCCCTTACCTTCTTGACAAGTTCCAGGCCATCCATCCCTTCCATACGAAGATCCGTTATCAAAACATCCGGACGAATCGACTCAAATAATTGAAATGCTTCTATTCCATTTTCAGCCAGTGCGGATAATTCCATCTGATATTTACTCCAGGGTATAGAATTCTGTAATCCCAGGCGCACTAATAATTCATCTTCTGCAAATAATACTTTATACATTTCCTTCCCCCATCAAAACACTAAAAATTTCAATTCTTGACTTTAAACACGAAAGGACCAGAAACAAAACTGTATCTGGTCCTTTCGTTCTTCTTTAATATACGCCAACAAATGATATTGCCGGAGCAACTCTTGCATCATCAATATGAATAATAAGATTTTTTGTTTCAATTTCCTGTAAATCTATTATTTTTTTATAACCAATGGTTGTTCCCTTATAGCATTCCTGCATAATTCCGTCATTCTCATAGCTTACAGAAAAAGACTCTACTCTTTGACTAAGCGGAATAGCTTCTTTTATAACCAGATATGATACTTTTCTTGGTCTGTCCCACTTTATATTGATAGTGAGTTCTTTATTGCCATCTTCATTTACAAAATACGAATCATAATCATCCGTCCTCAATGCTTCTCCATTATTTTTTTCGGTATTTGAAGCCGGGAATATAGATATTTCCGCATCCTGTAAAAGATTATGTTTAAAAGTATTCTCAATAAACTCGCCTAACTGTTTCAGATTTGCTGCATCTGTTTCATGGATACGGCCATTTTTCATAGGAGGAAGATTCAATAATAATGTGGTATTTCCCCCTACAGATTTTAAGTAAATGTCTTTCAGGTTTTCAAATGAACGGACCTGATTGTCTTCTTCCTCATGATAGAACCAGCCTGGACGGATAGAAACATCAGTCTCTGCCGGATACCATGCAAGCTCTTTTTCATTTACAAGGCGCTCCCTGCTTCCAAGGTCTGTCTGGGTCTCGTCCAACGGTCTGTTTCGGAATTCCTCATTATCTTCCTGCTGACTTAACGCTGCTGTGATCGCTGGATCAGTCATATCCTTTGCAACAACGCTCCATTCACTCGGTCTTACTTCCCCGGCTTCGTTTCCGCACCATCTGATGTCCGGGCCTGAAATAGAGATCACTGCATTTGGCTGCAATTCACGCATCACTTTATAATATCTCTGCCAGTCGTATTTCTGGACCTTTCCATTTGGACCTTCACCACATGCACCGTCCAGCCAAATCACAAAGATATCACCATATTCTGTCAGCAGCTCTGTCAGCTGGTTTAGATAGTAATCGTCATACTCTTTTCCTTTTCCGTAGCTGCTGTTGTTTCTGTCCCAGGGTGAAAGATAAACACCGAATTTAAGGCCAAACTCCCGGCATGCTTCAGCTGTTTCCCTGACAATATCCCCTTTTCCATTTTTATACGGTGAGTTTTTTATACTGTGCTCGGTATATTTGGATGGCCACAGGCAAAATCCATCATGATGTTTACATGTAAGGATCAGGCCCTTCATCCCACCCTCTGCTGCTGTTTTCGCCCACTGGCGTGCATCCAGCTCTGTCGGGTTAAAAATAGATTCCGGTTCTGTTCCGTCTCCCCATTCACTTCCTGTAAAAGTATTTACAGTAAAATGAATGAAACAGAAAAACTCCATGTTTTCATATGCAATCTGTCTTGCCGACGGTACCACTTTAACTAATCTTTTGTCTTCTTTCAATCCATTATAGTTCATAACTGATTCCCCTTTTTGTTCTTAATCATCCCCATCTGCAAAAGAAAGGAAAATATTTTTCATTTTTTCGACTTAACCATTCAATCTTTTAGCTCTCAGTTCTTTATTTGCTTTTTCCACATTCATCTTGGTCATAATAAAGGTGATTACCAGGGCAAGGATTACAGGAAGCCACAGATACATGAAATGTAACATACTCAGACAGGATGCGGACTGAGTAGCAACTTCTCCATTGAATCCACTCGCAGCCAGAAGCCATCCTGTCAGCGCAGTACCGATTCCACCGCCAAGTTTGGTTCCAAAAGATGTACAGGAATACATGGTTCCATCAATTCTTTTGCCTTTTGTAAGGTAAGTATATTCAGAACAGTTTGCCACAACTGCTCCCATATCACCCTGCCATGGTCCCTGTCCGAATGAAGATACGGCAGTAAAGAGAATCATAAGAGGTACACTATGCATATAAGCCGCAACAACAACAAGTGCTCTTCCGACAGTTGCAATCGCATAACCTACGATATTCAGTTTGTAAAGACCTTTCCATTTAGCTACCAGTGTAGGTGTTATGATCAGGGCAATGATCAGCGGAATATTGATTGCCCAGGAGAATACAGCATAAAGATCTTCATTAAGAAGGACATATGTCATATAGTAAATACCCATGTTCAGCATGGCAGAATATGTCTGCTGTACAATATATGTTACGGAGATCATAATGTAATATTTGTTAGAAAACAGAAGTTTCGCTGCCTCTACAAGACCATATTTCTCTATCTCATCATCAACAACTCCATCGCCATTCAGTTCCTCTTCCGGAAGCTCTTTTACAGAGAAAACAGAAATTGTATTTACAATGACACCTACAATCGCAAACACGATGGCAACCACTTTCCAGGCATGTGCCCCGCCTCCAAGGATCTGTACAAACTTAACTGTTACTGACTGAATAATAAGGACAGTTGAAAAAGCAAAGATAAATCTCCAGGATCCCATCTCAACTCGTTCCTTGCTGTTCTTGGTTACTAATGCTACAAGTGCCGCATAAGCAATATTGTTTGCAGTAAAGAATACTGCATTTAAAAGGGTGTAGGCAATAAAGAACCATGCATACTGTGCAAATTTCCCCATATTGGTCGGAATAGCAAAGTTTGCCACCAGGGTTACCGCACAGCCAATGTATGCGTAAAGCATCCAGGGTCTTGCTTTTCCAAGTCGGCTCTTTGTTTTATCGATCATAGCTCCAAAAAAGATATCCGTTACACCGTCAAACAGTTTGGATACTGCAATAAGTGTTCCGACAATACCTGCATTCAGACCAACTATATTGGTCAGATAGATCATGATAAAGGATGACAGAAATGAATATACTACATTTCCAGCCATGTCACCTGAACCATATCCTACTTTGTTATACCATTTCAAGTACTTCTTTTCTTCCATTTTTCCCTTCGCTTTCTCCTGGTTTCTCCAGGTTGTTTTCATGCGTTTACACCAGTGAAATATCTGATAGTCTTCTGCTTCTGTCTCTTCCTCTTGTTTTCACATCTGCTATTTCCTACGCACCTCTTGTTCGATGAAAATTATATCCTTTTCTCTGTTAAATTCATATAAACAAATTTAGGCAAAACATGCACAAAATTATTTAATTTATAAAATTCCTGTAAAGTCTCAGGTCTGTTTTCTAAGCCAATGTTATAATTGCATAATTTTTATGTGTGATTTTTGTATATTATTACAACTGCTCTTTTGGATATCTTTTTTCTTATGTTTTCCGGATTTCCGTATAGGGATAAAAAAACTATCCTGAACAAAATACAAGCATAAAAACCTTGTACTTGTTCGGGATAGTTTTATTCAATCTGACCGGAAGAACTGCCTCTCACAATTCCTCCATTTCCTGTGTCTGTAAAATGTATTTCTCTTTATAAAGGGAACGATACTCTCTGGGTGTCATCCTGTACCGTTCCCGAAATACCCTGTTAAATGTCCTCTGGCTGTCGAATCCTGCATCCAGCCATATATCAGTGATGCTTTTATCTGTACACTCCAGATGTACACAGACATAATTGAGCCTCTGCTCATTAAGATACTGGTTAAAATTCCTGTGGAAAGTCCCTGAGAACACCCGTGAAAGTGTAAATTTGCTAATCCCCAGATCTTTTGCCATGGATTCCAGTGAAACCTGTTCCTTAAAATGTTTTGCAATATAGGATACTGTCTGATAGATAATATCACTGCTCTCCACACTGCTCTTTTCCGTCAGTCTGTAACAGGGAATGCTCCTTGCAAGCAGAATCTGCACATACGCCTGTTCAACAACAGGGGTCTTATCTTTTCTTTTTTTATTGTCATAAAGACATTTTACTGCATTCCGGATATCCGGGTGTAAATTCTTCGATGTGATTACCGGATTATCAGGGCATGATTTCTGAAGAGTATCTGCAAACTGTCCTGTCAGCGTCATCCCTGCCCACAGATACCAGCCTCTGTTTATCCCTGATGAAAACACCTGATAATGGTGGATCACATCCGGAAAAATCACCGCAAAGTCCCCCTTATCCATATGATACAGTTCCTGCCCCATCCCAAGCTCCAGGGTTCCTTCTGTAATATATATAAATTCTATGGAGTTATGAAGGTGCGGGGAAGCATGTCTGGACGTTTTACTTCTAAAATGAAGGTTTTCTTTCTTCTCCTCATATACAGGAAACATTTACCTAATCTCCTTTTTGCAAGATTTGTCTGTTTTTTCTTTCTATTTGGCAGGAAATCCCGGCCAACCTGCCTTATAATACAGCTATAAGATAAAGAAAGGAGAAACAGACAATGAAAAGATTTAAAGCTTATATCGAATATGTAATGAACTTTTATGCCAACTATTACAGATTTTACCGGTAAGCGCAAAATATGGCTTCCGGATATAACCCGGAACCTGTATTTGCAGTTTATGTAGATCTTGTAATCAATAATTTCAGTATACGCTAGAATTCGTTTCCTGTACATGAACAGGATGCGTTAATATATAAACAAAATTTTACAGTTGGCAGACTTAGCCAAAAAGAACCGATATCAGTCTTGCAAAGACCTTGTATCGGTTCTTTTTGTATTTTCTCATTATCTAATTATGGGAGGATTTTTCTGTATCACCGAAAAAAACTTTATTCCCGCACTTCAAGCCACTGGTCAATGTTCCCAAAATGCACCGCCTGCAGGTTATCTACATCAACCAGTTGCGGGAAGCTGTTTCTGATGATCATGACACCATTTTCCT
>OGXP01001568.1_pt1 | contig 18492 bp, 18 predicted proteins | sample 1576351 | NCBI WGS metagenome assembly OGXP01 (sample SAMEA3541517, study PRJEB24748) | human gut metagenome | biome: human gut; feature: human-associated habitat; material: faeces | place: China | collected 2012
CATATACACAATAAATATCCTCATTTCATCCATATATTATATCGTTTTATGAATCATTTTTTCACTAAAATAATGATGGGGAGATAATAAAACATCACCCCATATACAACTTATGTTTATATCTTAAATGTTAATAATACCTCAATTTGTTTTTGATAAAATAGAAAATTTTGAATTTTTAGTATCCGCTTTTTACACAGACAGATTCGCATCTCCCCAATCCTTCATATAGTCAAGAACAGATAAAAAACTTTCTCCCAGTTCTGTCAATGAATACTCCACACGTGGAGGAACCTCACAAAAATCGTGGCGAAGGATAAAACCGTCTGCCTCTAATTCTCGGAGTTGCTTTGTAAGGGAACTTTCCGTTATTTCTCCGATCTGGCGGCGAAGCTGACCAAACCTCCGGACATCACATTTTCCGATATACCAAAGAATTTCAATTTTATATTTTCCTCCCAGTAATTTCTGCACGGTGGAAATTGTTTTGCACCGATTGATTGCGGATTCAGATTTTCTCATTCTTTTCATCTCCTTCTCTGTCATTATATCCAATTTCACGCCCAAAAAAAGGTACTATAAAAAAGTACCGTACTTTTATTTTCGCTGTGCTTTTCTATAATGTTGTTAACGGGAAAGTCATGTGTAGGTTTGCCCGTTACCTGCACATAATCATTGCAACAGGAGGTATTTACCATGCACTATACAGGAACCATCTGGCGTCCACCCTACGAGGCAGATTCACTGCTTTTAGAAGTGCACACATCACAAGTGCAAATTTTGCACGCTGTACAGTGACCTGCCCTTCAAATTCAGGATGACACCCATAAAGGATATCGAAAGCGACTTATTGGAGGTACAGGTCTTACGCAATAATCCTGCTTCCATAATAACAAACAAACTACATGGATTGCCACGTCCAAAGCCGATACAAAGAGTTTTCCTAACTGGGGCAAACCCATTCGTTCTCAAAACAGACAAACTCCTTGAAATTGCAGCACTCATCCGAAAGTATCTGCCATCTGTCGAATCAATCGGCTGTTTTGCCCGTATTACAGATTCAAAGAATAAGACGGATGAAGAATTGCTGCAACTCCGGCAGGTAGGATATAACAGACTGACGATTGGAGTAGAAACCGGAGATGATGCGGCGTTGTCCTTCATGCGAAAAGGTTATACTTCGCAAGATATTCTAACCCAATGCAAAAGGTTGGAGCAGGCGGGCATTGAGTACGGCTTCTTCTATCTGACCAGCATTTCTGGTAAAGGAAATGGAGAAACCGGTGCGAAAGCCTCAGCAGAAATTTTCAATCAGCTACATCCTTTTCTGATCGGGCCGAATATGCTGACAATCTACCCGGAATCAGAACTGTATCAGGAAATACAAAACGGAAACTGGGAAGCAGAAGATGAAATTGAAAAATATCGGGAACTCCGTGTCCTTGTGGAGAATTTGAATATTTCAACCTATTTTGCCGCCATGGGAGCTTCCAACGCCTTTCAACTTCAGGGACTTTTGCCGGAGGACAAAGAAAAATTACTGAAGACACTCGATAGAATTATTTCGGAAGCCGATGAAACTGAACTGCTACACTACAGAAAAAATCTCCCTCATTTATAAGCAAACCTGTTTGTGAATACACCCTGTAGCAATATAAATACACTATGGGGTGTATTCTTGTATTCATGCAACGCCCGATTTACCAGCCAAACGCCGATTTTTCAACATCATCACTGGAATTTGCATACCACTTAATATTCCTTAATTAATCATCAGGACCACACCATCAAAAATGATATAATAATTCCGCCTACCGCAAAAACAGGAATCATAGGAAGTAAAACCTTAACATGAAACCATTTCTGATGATACTCTTTTTCCATATCATCCGTTCTGCCATATAGACCTCCTGTTTCGGATTGTAATCCTTAAGCGCTCTATTGGCATTATACATCCTGATCCAGTTTCTTAAAAGACCGGAAGGGATATCATATTTTATTCCTAAATCAATGGAAGAGCCGTCACCTCTTATATATTCCTCAACCACTTTCATTTTAAATTCTTTTGAATAAGAACCATTTCGTATTTTTCTTGAAAAACCGGCAAGTCCATGTTTGTTATAAATCAAGACCCAGTCCTGAATAGTTCTTGAAGATATACATAGTTCTCCACATATCTGTGTTCTGGATTTATTTCCTTCAAGATAATCTATAACAGCCTGTTCTTTTTCTTCTGGTGTAAACTTTGCTTTTCTGGACATGAGAAATACCCCCAAAGTAACAGATTTTTATATTTAATCTGTCTACTTTAGAGGTATCATATCAACAGCAGGTGGTTTATTTGTTTTTCAAAGTTTCGTTTTTCGGATCAACGAAAAACTTCACAATGCAAAACAGGGCCTTGCCCTAACAAATAAAAGAGACAAGATGCTGATCTTGTCCCTTATCATTTATTGTTTCTTTATTCTGATATTGAAAAATTCTTTGAGCCCTTTCGGAAAATTCAAACTCATATGTTTATTAATGCTCCCAGATAAATCTACCGCTCAGAATGTTTTTTTCAGAGTTTCCGTTCCATCTGTTTCGGCCTTCACTATTATCTTTCCTCTTCCGACAGGCCGCACTGCCAGCTGCGCCCTTCCGTAAAATGTGGTATATTCACCTTGTGTGAAATTTTCCGTACTGGTCATAAGTGCACTTCCAAATCCTTGAAGGACTCCTTCTCCCTCCACACTCACTGTGATCTTTCTGTCACAGTCAGTCTTTAATACACCGTTTCTATCTGTAAGGCACACTTCAAAGAACCTGATGTCTCCCCACTCTCCATTTTCTTCACAGATACGGAGCTCCAATTCATCTGAAGCTGTTTCGACACGATATTTCCCGAATTCTTTACCTTCTGCATATAGGATTGCTTCAATATATCCAGGTTGATAGATTGTTTCAAACACAGTAACTCCTGCAAGATCTTTACCTTCTGTTACCTTTCTTACAGGCTTTCGTCCTACACTCTTGCCATTTATGATCAATTCTGCTTCTTCACCGACCCCATACACTTCTACACGAACCGGTTCTCCTTCATGACCTCTCCAGCTCCAACTTGAGACTACATCTGGCCAGGACCAAGGGGTTTTTATAGCTTTTTCTGCCTCACATTTCATATTATACACAGCAAGATAAGGATCTGTCCTGTGTCCGATCATACATTCACGATAATAACTCTGGGGACGGCGATATCCGGTTATATCAAAATCTCCGCAATTTGCTGTTTTATAGGGGAAAACTTCATAAATATCCCCGCTTCGATTAACGGTTCCCCGGTTCCGCCCAATTCCCGGTTCTCCAAGATAATCCCAGGAGGTCCAGGAGAAATCTCCCAGAATAGCAGGGTATTTTTTTACAAGTTCCCAGTTTTTAGCAATATCTTTTGGAAATGTCTCGCTGCCCACGCAGATCCAATCCGTAAAGTTCTCCATATCCAGTAACTGTTTATCCTCCGCATAATTATAACCGACAATATCAAGGATACCACTTGTTTCTTTCGTTGATTCTATCACCGGTTCCGCACACTGCATTTCATTTATCTTATCCATAAAATCAAAGATCACCGTATTGATATCAACTTCTTTTTTCTTCTCCGGTATAGCTGACGGACCTGGTTTTACTGTCAACATGGAATTAATACCTGCTGTAATAAAGCGTGTGGAGTCAAGCAGACGAAATGCATTAGCAAGCTCTCTGCAAATAACTTTCCCATCCAGACGACCCAGTTCACGTATCTCATTTCCGATGGAATACATAACAACACTCGGATGATTAAAACACAGATTTACCAGTGCTTCTGCGGACTGCTTCCAGTCTGTCTCAAAATTCTCACTGAAATCATTTTCCGATTTTCTGTAGTTCCACATATCTGTAAGTTCCGCCATCACCAGCATGCCGTATCTGTCACATGCTGACATGAGTTCCTCACTCATTGGATTATGAGAGCAGCGGACTGCGTTATATCCGGCTTCTTTAAGCATTCGGATTTTTCTGTATTCCGCTTCTTTATACACAGCGCTTCCCAGGATTCCATTATCATGGTGGATACACCCTCCATACATACACACGGTCTTTCCATTGACACAAAATCCTTTTTTTCTGCTGAGGGAAATCATACGGATCCCGGTTTCTGTCTGCACCTCTTCTATCGTTTCTTCTTTCAACAGCTTTACCGTACATCTGTAAATATGAGGATCATCCGGACTCCATAATTTCGGATCATCAACATAAATCCTCCACGATACACGGGTCGTCTCTCTATCTTTTAATGTAACTGCTCTTTTGCTGACAGCCGCGATGTTTCCATTTCCGTCTCGCAGTTCCACCATGGCTTCCACCTCATGAGTGAGCATATCTTCATTACAAATATATAGCTCTGTCTCAAGAACCGCTTCTTCCTCATTGGCAGATATGGTGCTAAACCTTACTTTTCCCGGGCAGAAATGAATCTTTCCTCCCCTGAGTAGATAAACGTTCCTGTATATTCCTGCTCCTGTATACCAACGGGAATCACATGATGAGTCCGCTTCCACCGTGATCAGATTTGTCTCTCCATATTTCAGTAATGCATGAACTTCTATTATAAAACGGTCATAACCGCACCTGTTCCCCCCGGCATAAACTCCGTTGACATATACTCTGGAATTCTTATATATTCCATCGAACTGAAGAGCGATATACTCTCCTTTCCACTCTGACTGTATATAAATCTCTTTTGAATATAGAAGATGTACATTTGGATAAAATCCTTTTTTTCTATCGCCATCTTCTGAACAGTCCAGTCCTATCATCGCATCATGCGGAAGAGTGATCATTTGCCCAGGTATGTCTGCCGCCTTATTCCCAATTGTTTTATATTTAAAGTACCAATCTGAATTAAGCAATATTTTCTTCATTTTGATTTCCCTACTTTTTCCCTAATTCTCTCATTCTTTTATTTTCCTTTTCTACATTCAGGAAAACCAGCACAAGCAATGTCACCACCGAAGGAATCACAACCGCCAGGATATATCCATAATTAATAACGCTCACTGTAAAAGCCGACTGTGCCTCTGTAGTTCCATTAAACTTTGCAAATTCGAGTAAAATCCCTGTCACTGCTGTTCCAAATCCAGTACCCACTTTCAATCCTACAGAAGAACAGGAATACATCATTCCCGTCACACGTTTTCCGAACTTCAGTGCAGAATAGTCATCAGCAGCAGCAATAAGAGCATTCACTCCGCCTCGCATTGGTGCAGTTCCAGCTGACTTCCCTACAAGACCGATAACAATTGCTATGAAACAGAATTCTGTATTCCCGCCGATGAGCGCCAGAATACCTCCTGCGATTCCAAATACTGCTCCCCAGATTGAAACCCTGCGAATGCCAAATTTTTCTGTAAGCTGGGGTACAAAAAGAAGAATGATCATTGCCGGGATCATACCAACCATGCTCAATGTTCCCAGCAATCCGGCATTGTTCAGTTTATATGTTGTATAATAGATACCAAGACCACTTGTTACTCCACTTGCTAGATACATAACGAGATACCAAACCAGGAGCATAATAAAATATTTATTTTTAAAAAGGAGCATAACCGACTCTATAAATCCGATCTTATTCTCTTTTTCCGTTTCATTTCCACTTTCCATCAGTTCACTGTCTGATAATTCTTTTACCGCTAAAACAGGAATAAAAAGAAAAACAAAACAGATCAAAGAATAGATCAATGACACGATCGTCCATCCGTGCTGTCCCCCGCCAAAATACTCTACCAGGTCAGATGTAAATGTACCGATCAAAATAACAGCCAATCCCGCAAAAATATAACGGTAACTTCCCAATTGGACACGTTCTTTTTGATTTTTTGTTACGAGTGCAGTTAAAGAGGAGTATGCAATATTGCTCATCGTGTAAAATACAACTCCCATAAGTGTATAGGCGATAAATATATACACATACTGCGTGTTCTTTGTAAAACCAGACGGTACGTTAAACAGCAAAAAGGTAAAAAAAGCTACCGGGAAAGCGCTGAGTGCATACCAGAATCTCGCCTTTCCCATTTTACTCTTTGTCCGATCGATAATCCTCCCCATTATAACATCTGATACTCCATCCAAAAATTTAGAAAGCATCATGATAACGCCGATCACTCCTGAGCGTATTCCTAAAGTATTCGTACAATAGATCATAATAAATGATGCCACAAAGGTCCAACAATAATTAGATCCAAGATCCCCGACTCCGTATCCCACCTTCTGGATAAAGGTTAAATATTTTTTTTCTGACGTATTTTCCATTCCTCTTTTCCACCTTTCTCATAAAATTTGTTAAAATATAGTTTCCGGAAACATATGATAAATGTCAATTTAATATTACTTTTTTCTCCGAAATATCCAATAATAAAAACAGGACACAACCACCACTTTATATCAAAAACGCGCCAAAATACTGCAAAGTACTTTCATACAGATCTCATTCTATAGTATAATAAGCCTAACACAAGAATGGAAATTCGATCAGTCCACCAGAAGGGAGTTCAGAATACATGCACAATACCACTAGTTATCAAAATATGTATCCAGGTCCTCAAAATGCATTCGATATTTATTATTCTGACAGTTCCATATCAGCTCTATATGAGCTAAAATCCCCCTATCTGCTGATAAAAGAAGTATTTGACTATGACAGTGATCTCTTTAAGACATATGCAGAGGCTCCTCACTATTTTTACCAGAATGAGCATGTGCTCTCAGAAACTATTAAAAATTTTTCCCGACGACATCAACACAACTTTTTTGAGATCATGTTTGTAATGAGGGGAAGTACAGAACAAAAGATCGAGGACCAAAAATACCTCTATCATGAAGGACAGTGCTGTCTACTGGATCATTCGGTCCGTCATCGTGAATTACCTTTCCAAAATACTACTCTATACTTTTTAATGCTTTCAGATGATTTTGTTTCTAAATTAATGGCAAATGATCTTTCCATTAACAAGGAAGGGGTCCTCAGCCAAAGACAAAATAAAATATATGACTTTTTTCGAAGATCATTAAACAATCGAGAGAAACAATACCTTGATTTTTATCCAAAAGTTTCTGTTGACAGGATCACTCCTGCACTGGAAGATCTCTTTGACCGATTATCGGAAGAAAACCAGCATTTTTCTTTCGGAAGTTATGCCGCAGTGCAAGGTATGATATCTAAAATTTTAGGGATAATGCTTGATTACTCTCTCTATACTTCACGTAAAATATCCGTGGACAATAGTAAAGATGAATATTTATTTATACAGATCCAAAGGCTTCTGGAATCCCACCGCGGTAAGATCAGCCGTCAGGAAATCTCGGATATCCTTCATTACAGTGACAGTTATCTGAATAAAATCGTCAACCGTTCTGTGGGAATGAGTTTGCTTGAATACCGAAAATTTTTTATGATCAAAGAAGCTGCACGCCTGCTTTCCTGCACTGACAAAACAATCTCGGAGATCATTGATGATCTGGGATTCTCAGGGCACACCTATTTTAATAGCTTTTTTAAAAAACAATACGGTGTTACGCCTGCCCAATATCGGAAAAACAGCCAGCTACGATCAAAATGAGGATCCTTTTTTCGTTAATTGGAACAGATCAACTAAATATCCTATTTTATTTTTTATGAAGAGTATTGTATTGATAATTGTGTTTATTTATTGAAGTTTTGAAAATATTAGATTTCGTATTCAAAGCTCTAGTTGGTGGTTTTACAACTGTTACAATTGCTTCAGTTGTTTTTGCAGGTATTATTGTACCTATGATTTTTTAGGAGGTAGAGAGATGAAGAAAATAATAAAATGTGGTCAGCTATTTACAGCAGAGGATGAAAGTGTTCAACACAATATGTGTATTGTGATAGAGGATAATATAATTATAGATGTTATCAAAGAAAATTTGTGCAAGGATGAAGGTGAAGTTATTGATTTAACAGATAAGTTTATAATGCCCGGATTAATTGACGCCCATGTACATGTATGTTTAGATGGTTCACCCACAGTAGATCCTATGTATCATAAACTTCCAGAAGAAGTTACAATCAGTGCTATGTTAGAGGCTAAAAAGGATCTTATGGCTGGATTTACTACTATAAGAGATGAAGGTGGAGTTAATTTTTCTGATATAGCAGTTAAGAAGGCTATTGATAATAAACTCATAAAAGGACCAAGAATGTTTGTTTCGGGTCCGGCCCTAACTTCTATAGGTGGACATGGTGATAGTCATTTTAGTCCCCAAATTTTGAATGCATCTTTGGGAATTGTTGTGAATGGAGCGGATGAGGCAAGAAATACTGCCAGATTAAATTTAAAGTATGGAGCAGATCAAATAAAACTTTTTGCAACTGGAGGTGTTATGTCATTCGGAGATGAGCCAGGTGCAGCAGAATTAACATTTGACGAAATGAAGGCGGCATTAGAGATTGCTAATTTAAAGGGAAGAATTTCATCAGCACATGCACATGGAGCAGAAGGAATCAAAAATGCTATCAAGGCAGGCGTAACATCTATTGAACATGGAATGCTCATAGATGAGGAAGCAATGGAGATGATGGTAGAACATGGTGTATATTTAATTCCTACAATAATTGCGGCAGAACGAATTATTGAATTTGGGAAAAAAGGTGCACTTCCAAAATGGATGGCCGAAAAGGCGGAGGAATGTTTAAAAAATCATGGAAAGCATATTAAAAGAATGATTGATATGGGAGTTAAGATTGGATTTGGCTCAGATGCTGGATGTGCATTCGACAATCATGGTGATCAGGGTTTTGAGTTTGAGTTAATGACAAGGTATGGATTTTCTCCAGCTGGTGCACTACTTTCTGCAACAAAGGTAAATTCTGAACTTCTAAAACTACAGAACCAGATTGGAACAATTCAACCGGGAAAATTGGCAGATATTGTTGGATTTGATAAAAATCCATTGGAAGATATTTCTGTTATGACAGAGTGTTCATTTGTTATGAAAGATGGAGAAGTTTACAAATCATGAAATAATATAGAGTGATTTTAAAATAGCTATGATATTAGGGTACAGTAAACTGTGCTTTATGTCATAGCTATTTTATCAGCTTTCTATAATAGGCAGAAGTCCTTTTGACACTTCTGAAGTATACCTGATTTTAAATAATGTTTCTATATGGCAACTTTTCTACTTTATGTTTTTGTATTTCTCTCCCACATATTTCATGAAGTCTCTCATAATCATTTGAGTCCTTGCAAATTTTTTCAAACCATCCTTCTACTCCTCTATCTTTATTTCTAAAAAAAGGATGATTTTTATCCTTTTGCACATTATTCCAAATATATTCGAGGATATCGTCAAGTATTTTCTTTTCTCCATACCATCCACAAACCAAAGCAATATCTTTATATTCTTCAAATGATTTTCTTCTTGGATTACTTAAAAAGGACTTATAGCCTTTTATAATTTTATCTATTGAGACATCGCCTTTAAGTGGAATCAACAATTTATTTTTTAACCTTTCTGCTGAAAAAATATAACGTTCTTCATGTTTTTCTAACTCTATTGTTTCACTAGTACACTCTAATGATGTTGTAATGCTAGAATATTCTCTGCATAAATTATGTACATAAAAAACCGGTGTGTAATATGTATTTCTAATTACTTTTAGATAGATTCCTGTCATCAATGGGCCCACTCTATTATCCATTTCAAGTAATCGAGTCTTTTTTAATTCTGGAAAAAGTTGCTTCCAATCATTTGTTATCTGTCTTTTTGTTACCATCTTTTATCCTCTTTGTGCTAAGAAATCAGCAGTACTTGCTGTAATGTTTCCAATGCCTTATCGTCATAAAGCCGGTATCCCGCATCACTTTTTTCTGTTGGCTTTAACAATCCAATTTCATCATAATAGTGAAGCGTGCGAACGCTGATACCTGTTAAATCTGATATTTCTTTTACTGTCCTCATAACTGCTGACCTCCTGTTCCTGATAAGATAACTTTAATCTATGACGTTCCGTGAGAGTCAATAGTTTTCAGTTCAATAAATTGATTTTTCATCTCGACAAGCTTGAATCTGTCTGATTAGCAATTATCTTTTGCAATTTACACCTGAATCAAAAAGAATACCAGTACACTCAAGAGTATTGTTACTGTCCCCATTATGATAAACATCATGGAAGTAAAACTTTTTGAAATTGGTCTATCAACATAACACTTTTTAGGATTGTTTGGATTATAATAAACTGTCATCTTACTGTTGATAGGCCACAACTGCTCCGCAAATTGACGCAAATTTGCAATAGCTCCAGTTTTTACATGTAGCCATCCTTTTTCATCTTCATAGACTTCTGATTTCATTGGTACAGGTACTCCTGATAGTTGCGTTGTTTTAATTCCTCGAAATTTTTTCTTTGCTTTATAACAAGTTCCATTCACAAAGTATTCAACGATTGGGTACACTCTTCCATCCCCAGGAAACCCATATTGTTTAATAATACCGTCTGTCTTTTTTGTACACAATTTATTCTGTCTTTTTACAATTATATTGAAAGTAACTCCTAGTAGAACTAATATTACACCAAGACCTCCAACTATCATCAATTCTAACCATGCAATTTGTATTTCATCCATAGTTTCATCACCTCAAATCCCGATTTTAATGTCTCTATTATACCATAATGATACTATTATAAAAAAGGAAAAAGAGCTCCTTCGAGCTCTTTTGGGTCAGTTCTGCAAACTTGAATTGAGATTTCATATATTCCAAGGGATTTAATAACTGTTATATTTTATTATCAAATATCTCTCAATCCCTTGAAAACACAAAGTTTATCGCAGGTGAGCTTTCCCTTATTGTTTCCCTTGTGTTATATCGTCCCACCAGTGTTTACGAACTCTGATAAGGGCAAAAACAAGGGCAAGAAAATTATATAAAACAGTATAACACAAAATAAAAGTGACATGGTGAACTGATTGAAATGCTTCTGATTTTTGCAACAAATGATTGATTTAACGATAAGGAGATTTGATACGATGAGAACAATATTTGCAGAATACAATCCACACAGGAACAGCATTGATGTTTATACTTCTGCTAGTTATACGCTTCGCATTGACTGTTAGGAAGCTGAGAAGAACTTAAAGACCACTCCCGGATCGGATTGTGCACATTAAACGCACTTGCCATTGATGAGCCATTAGAATATGCCCAGTTATATCTTGACGGTTTCTCTTTCCATCTGACCGCCCCATACAGTGAAGAACGCCGAGAGGCGGCGTGAGAGTATGCCAGAGAACACCATGCTACCGACAGGCTGAAATGATGTGGATTTGTTCATAAGTTTGTGTTATACTTCTTTAATAACTGGGCAACAAACAGAAAATGGAGGAATCTATGAAACATAACAACATTATAATCATATCTGCATTAGCACTTGTGATTAGTTTAACCGGGTGCGGAAATACAAATAAGCTTTCCGAATATGACATGACCGGAATTAGCTTTATAGAATATACTGACATAGATACAGTATGCGAAGATAAAGAACTGATAACTGCTGGAAGCAATTTGCTATCTGACCAAGAGGACAATTTGCTCCTCTCCTATGTAGTAGATAGCGCTATTGAACTTTCTGCCGAGCTGGGAGATTATGACCATTTGGTGTTTACAAATCCAAAATGGATTGAAAACTTTGGCGATTCTGGCAAATTAAAACCCATAGAATATAGCAGCTTATCAAAAAGTATGCAAGAGTTTTTAGACAGTCAAATGCCGATATTGACAAACGACGGAAGTGTATTGCCAGAAGGAACAGGGTTATACGAATACGAAGGTGGCGGTCTGCTTGCATTTCCTGTAAATGTAACTCTTGGATTAGCGAAGCCGATAGAAGCAAAAAATCCTCTGGTTATGCTAATAGACAATCCGGCAGAAATACTGAAAGCTGATTCTTGTTTGTTGCCCTTGACCTCAAGTGGAAATGTGTTGTTTTTGGATAGCGATAATTTACAACAAGCTTTTGAAAATAGTGAGCTTAAAGATTACGGAGATATTCAAAAGTTTAATGAAAAATAACATTTTACAATTACATAACCAATCCGAGAGGACAGTCGAGAAAATCGATTGTCCTTTTTCTATGCCTATGAGCAGAAATGAGCGACCACCCATGACAAAGCCAAGAGAGAAAACCCGCGAGGAGCTGCAAGCCGAGATTGAGGGGGGAAAGAAGAAAATCCGGCAGTTTGAAAATCGGGAAAAGATGTTGCGTCAGAAGCTATTCAAAGAGGAACGCAGAACGCGCAGCCACCGCCTTATCGTCCGGGGCGCAGTCTTTGAAAGTATTGTGCCAGAAGCAAAGGGCATGACTAACGAGGAATCTGCCACCTTTCTCCGGCTTGCATTAACGAGGCAAACTGTATTTTATATCTAGTACAGTTACCAATGTACTTATTGAATGAATGGTTAAATGAAGGCGCAAAAGAGCCGCCCATAAAATAGTAGCTCTATGCGTCAGCTATTTTACAGGCGGTATTCTTTATTAAGAATATATTTAAGTAAATGGACTGCTTTTACTAATAACTGTTCATTTATTCTTAATAGTATCCCCTTGTTTCCCGCCATCCCTTTACATACCACCTGATTCCAACATATACTAGTTGCACGAATAATAAGAGAAATAGCAGATTGATTGGCAATACTGCCTTTATCCAATCCCCAAAGTAGATAGCTATTGCCATACTTACGAGTATCACCATTATGGTAATCATATCCCAACAGTATTTCTTATATAGCCCTGCAATCTTTATTTCGATGAATGCCAAAAGTATTCCCACACCCACCAGACATCCACCGCAGATCAGTATTCTTATCAGCCAGTATATAATTCCGGCAAGGACAGGATTGGATATTCCATTACTAATCTGTGCCACGGTCTTTCCTGTCAGTACACCCCAGCCAGCAATGGTCTGTGTGAAAGTTGCGATTGTATCAAAGAATACCACGCAATCAGAAATAAATATTTTTGACCGTATCATCTGAAAAAGAGTAGTTGATACGGAATACCATATCAGCAGAAACATCAATGCTTCATACATGGCTGTTTTTGTTTTATATCTGCCTGCCAGTTTTTCTCTCTGCGTATCATACTTTTCCTTGGCTTTCAGATAAGCTGTCAGGTTACAGTTCCCACACTTTTGATGGAGTACCGGCTTTTCAACCGGTATCTCTACTTTTTTCTGATGAGAGAGTGCATAGTCCCGTTCCTGTTCTGCCTGCCTTAGCTTATCTTGACATTCCTCTGTCATGATTTCGGCAGCGTGCGTTTTCTCTTTCTCGCTCTGCAACAATTCTTTTGTTTTCCTCAAGTCGTTCTTTAAGGCTTGAATGTTCCCTGCTCTGTTCTCGCTGTTTAACCTCTCGTTCAAGGTCAGCGATTCGTCGAGCTGCATTTTCAGTTCCCTGATAGTCCGGTCTTTCTGTTCGAGTTCGTCCTGCATCTGCTCTGTCAGCAGCAGCAGTTCTTCCAGTTGATCGTCGCTCTTTGAGTTTCTTAATTCGTTCATCAATCGACCTTCCTTTCTCTAATTGCTGTTCAAGTTCAGTAATTCGCTGTTCTGTTTCTGCAATAGCCGGTTCTCGCTGTTTAATTTCTGTGCCAATTCCTGCCATTGCTGATTTTCGTCTGTAAGCTTCTGTATCTGGTCTGTCTTTTCTTCCAGAAGTATCAACAGTTCTTCTGTATCCGGCAAGATTTGAAGCAGTTCTGATAATTCGCTCTCTAATTGCTGCAATCGTTCTTCCTGCTCCTGAAAGCACATCAGCTTCTCGTCCTTTTCCTGTATTTCCTGAAGCATCTCTGCCATGATATTCTGCTGTTCCTCTATCTGTGTAATCATTGCTTCCATCATGGGAATTATTTCTTTGCTTTCTTCTAATGTCATTCAACCACTCCTTCCATATTGACAATGCACCGGATACCTTACCAAAGGTTGCAATTACCTTTTGCAGCAGTGCATTTTGTTTTTTAATCATCTGGTTTTCCTCTACCTTCCATGAACCTTTCCTTATCTGTCCGGTGAGATATTTTTCCTCAATCTTCCTTGCATCTGCACCCTCATGAATCGTAGGGACTTTTAATTTGCCCTGTCTTTCATAAGAGCGGTGGTCAATCTGATTGTCTATGGATAAATGTCGGTTACACATCCTTGCCCATTCGCTTCGCCACAACTCACAATTCTTTGGATTGTTCCATCCGGTAGCATCGGTCAGAACCCGTTTCCATTGTTTTCTGTTTCTTGCCCCGACTTTCTGTACTCCGTTTTCATCAAGTACCGGAATACGGATTCCATGCCGGTCAGGATTTTTCTTATCCTGCCACCAGTCCGGATGGGATTCATCAACCACGATATTTCCGTCAGTGTCTCTGATAAAATCCCATTCCTTAACTTCTTTGTTGCCCCATGAATGATCCAGATTGAATGGTCGCATGGTTACAAGTAAATGCACATGTGGGTTTCCATCGCCCTTATCGTGTATGCTCCAGTCGGCACACATTCCCTTATCTACGAAAATTTTTTGAATATATTCGGTTGTATAATCAATCTGTTCCTGTCTGCTCCATTCTTTCGGCAGGGAAAATTCAAATGAGCGTCCAAGCTGTGCATCTGCATTTTTTTCTATCTTTAAGACCTCATTCCATAGACGCTGTTTCTGAAATGTGATTTTAAACTTTTCCAGTGCGGCATCTTTATCATCCGCTCTTTTATAACGGATAGACTGTTGAAACCTTTTTATATTTTCTTCCGGTACATGCAGCCATTCAGGAGGTGCATTTTCGCACATCATCAGACTGGTGTAGACGACTTCCTTTTTGGAAGTATAGTAATTGATTCTGCCTGTTTCCTCATTCTTCATCACATCTCCATTAAGATATGCCGATGCGGATATGACAGATTTTCCTTTACTGCGCCCGACAATCTTTACTGTAAAGTGAAATATCGCCATGATACGATTCCCCCTTTCTGCCGTATCCGGCATTGATTTCCGACAGCATCTTCTTCTGGTTTTGCAGGAGTGAAGCTGTCGGAACGCCCTCTGCGCAAGAGTGCCCCCTGCGGCATGAGCAGGTCTGGCTGAAAGCCCCGCCGACGGAACGAGCCCGGCAAGCGTAAGCGCAGACCGGTTGCCACTTGTGGCAAACTTATAAGGACGACCTCTGGTTGTCCATAAGTGCGCCCTTCATTCAAAGGCAATGAAGGGAATGGAAAACCCACTCCCTCCGCCATTACACTTCCTCCATGTCTGTAACTAATTCTTTCTGCATCGCTTTTGAGAAAAACTTCCCGTTTGTTTCCTGCCTTTTTAAGAAGCCTATCAACTTTGGTAAATCTTCCTCCTCAATCGGACAGCCAAGAACCGATTCCACCGCTCCTCCAATCTGACAGAGCCTGTGGGTTCGTTTTTTACTTTCTTCCGCTTTCTTTCTCTTTTCCAGTTCCTTCCGCTGTGCTATGAGCTTTTTTGTAGCTTCAATGCTTTCCTGTTCCTTTTTCTCTAATGCACGTATTCTTTCTTCATAAGTCTTTGTTGATTTCGCCATATCGTCTTCATCCTTTCTTTTTCCGATAAACAACAGTTCCCGGTTGCATATCAGGAGAAGCACATGGTATAATCCTCTTGCGTGTAGGTATATCATGGCTTCGGTCTGATAGAACCTTTGGCGGTTTCTTAGGAAGCCGCCTTTTTAAGTTGCCACATTTCTTGTGACAGCTTTTACATTCCCTTTATCCCTCAGATCTCGCCCCTCGTTGGCTTCCATGAACTTTTCCAGAATGTCAGTTTTAATAAGGACTTTTCTTCCGACCTTTAATACCGGAAGCTTCTTCCATTCAACCAGCTTTCTCAAAGTGTTTCTGCCAATCCCTGTATAGTCGGCTGCTTCTTCGATGGATAATGCAATCTTTCTTTCCGTCATCTCGTCACCTCCTTGTAAATTGCATTATGCAATTTTTGTTGTGCTGTTAGTATAGCGGTTTTATATTGTGTTGTCAAGCGTTATGAAATTTTAAAAATAAACATTAAATTGCATATTGCAATTATGTAAGGTACATGCTATAATTCATACATACCGAAAAAGGAGGCAATCAGCATGAAAGATAAAGAACTACGCAAGCTGATAGGAAGCAGGGCAAAACAGCGTCGTCTGGAATTAAATCTGACACAGCCTTATGTTGCAGAGAAGATGGGAGTTACCGCTTCCACAATCCTGCGTTATGAGAATGGTTCGATTGACAATACCAAAAAGATGGTGCTGGAAGGTCTTTCGGAAGCACTTCATGTATCTATTGAATGGCTCAAGGGGGAAACCGATGAATACGAAACCGATATTACGGATAAGAAAGAATTACAGATTCGTGATGCAATGGGCGATATTCTCAAACAGTTACCTCTCGACCTTAGTAAAAAGGAAGATGCTTTTTCAAAAGATTTACTGCTGTTAATGTTAAAGCAATATAACCTGTTTCTGGAATCATTCCAGTTTGCCTGCAAGAATTACAAGGGTAACACGAATGAAGCGGATATTGCAAAGGTAATGGGGTTTGAATCGAATGATGAATATAACGAGATTATGTTTCTCCGGGAGATCACCCATACCGTTAATGCCTTTAATGATATGGCAGATATTGTAAGGCTCTATTCCAAGAAACCGGAAATGGCAGAACAAAGGCTTGAAAATCTTTTATCAGAAGTTTTGTATGAGGATTCCGATTCGGTATAGAACGACAACCGGAGTTATGATACAATGAGCACGAGCAAGTCAGGCTGTTTACAGATTTGACGAGCGGCGAATTGGCTTATGGACTTGTCCATAAGATGCCTACACGCAAGAAGCATTTCATCAGTTCCGATTGTCTGATATCGAAAGGAGACACACGATTATGGCAAAAGGATCTGTAAGAAAAAAAGGAAAGAAATGGTACTACCGCTTCTATGTAGAAGATGCAAGCGGCAATCTGGTTCAGAAAGAATACGCTGGAACAGAAAGCAAAAGTGAAACGGAAAAACTGCTCCGTCAGGCAATGGACGATTACGAAAGCAAGAAATTCATTGCAAAGTCGGAAAATATTACAGTTGGAGAATTACTTGATATATGGGCAGAGGAAGAATTAAAGACCGGTACTCTCAGTAATGGAACAGTCCAGAATTACCTCGGTGCTATTACCAACATCAAGAAGCATCCAATTTCAGAGAGAAAGTTGAAAAATGTAACATCTGAGCATTTACAAGCCTTCTTCGATCTGCTTTCCTTTGGTGGCACTTATCCAGATGGTTCAGAAAGAAAAGGTTATAGCAAAGATTACATTCGTTCTTTCTCGGCAGTATTACAGCAGTCATTCCGATTTGCAGTATCACCAAAGCAATATATCACTTTCAATCCGATGCAGTATATTAAGCTGAAATACCAGACGGATGAGATTGACCTGTTTTCTGATGATGACATGGATGGCGATATACAGCCAATTCCACGAGAGGATTATGAAAGACTAATTGAATTTCTACAGAATTACAATCCACCGGCAATACTTCCAATCCAGATAGCTTATTATGCAGGACTTCGTATCGGTGAAGCCTGTGGTCTGGCATGGCAGGATGTAAATCTTGAAGAACAGTGCCTTACAATCAGACGCAGTATCCGATATGATGGTTCAAGGCACAAGAATATCATCGGACCAACCAAACGAAAAAAGGTAAGGATTGTTGATTTTGGAGATACACTGGCAGAGATTCTTCGCAATTCCCGAAAGGAACAACTTAAAAACCGAATGCAGTACGGAGAACTTTACCACAAAAACTACTACAGAGAAGTAAAAGACAAAAACAGAGTTTACTATGAGTTCTATCATCTGGACGGAACAGAGAATGTTCCAGAAGATTATAAGGAAATATCCTTTGTCTGCTTAAGACCGGATGGAAGTTTGGAACTGCCAAGCACGTTAGGAATTGTTTGCAGGAAGATTGCTCAGAAACTGGATGGATTTGAAGGATTTCATTTTCACCAGTTGCGACACACCTACACAAGCAACCTTCTGGCAAATGGAGCAGCTCCGAAAGATGTACAGGAACTGTTAGGACACTCAGATGTCAGTACAACAATGAATGTCTACGCCCATTCCACAAGAAAAGCCAAGCGGGAATCCGCAAAGTTACTTGATAAAGTGGCAGGCAACGACTAAATAAAACTTTCCCTTATTTCCCTTACGATTATCTCATAAGGGCAAAAATAAGGGAAAATACATATCATTTCACTAATGAATGGGCTAAAAAGCCTGTAAAATAGGGAAAGTTAGAAAGATATTTCGGCAAACATGAATTTTCAAATTAGTCTTTGCAAATAACCTTTGAACCTTCACCATCAATTACAATTCCCTGACGGTTGTTAATTGGGCATAGATTCAAATC